>Ga0315274_10016336_pt1 | contig 10490 bp, 6 predicted proteins | sample YL17G02_20_MG_FD_203700 | JGI IMG/M metagenome (GOLD analysis project Ga0315274, IMG submission 203700) | Sediment microbial communities from Yellowstone Lake, YNP, Wyoming, USA - YL17G02_20 | ecosystem: Environmental > Aquatic > Freshwater > Lake > Sediment | place: USA: Wyoming | collected... | reverse complement strand
CGCAGATGTAATCCATGACGATGCCGATCGTGTCCGCGTAGGACGCCGCGAGCGCGCACACCGGCCAGTCGGAGCCGATCATGATGCGCTCGGCCCCGAATGCATCGAACGCGACGTCAAGGTACGGGCGGATCGCCCCGGGCGTCCATCGCTCCCAGTCCGCTTCCGTCACCATCCCCGAGGCCTTGCACAGCACGTTCGGGAACGCGGCCAGCGCGCGGATGTCCGCTGCCCACGGCTCGGTCAGTCCGTCCCTGATGCGTGGCTTCGCCATGTGATCGAGCACGAAGCGCTGCTCGGGGAAGCGCTGCACCAGCCCACACGCGACCGGCAGATGGCGCGGGAAGATGAGGATGTCGTACGTCAGGCCCCATTGTGTGAGCTGCGCGATCCCGCGGAGGAAGTCATCGCGCAACATGAACGCGTCATCCGATTCGTCTTGTACGATATGGCGCACTCCGCGGAGCTTTGCATGTGGTGCGAAATGCTCGAGCTGCGCGGACAGCTCGGGCGAGCAGAGGTCGAGCCACCCAATCACGCCGCGGATGCGTTCGTTCTCGTCGGCCAGCCGCAGCAGCCACTCGGTTTCCGCCAGGCTCTGACGCGCCTGCACCGCGATGCTGCCGCAAAATCCGAGGGGAAGCTGCTCTCGAGCAAGATCGTCGGGCAGGAAGTCGCGGCGCAGCGCGGCCATGTCGCCCCCGATCCATGCATACTCACGCGGGCTGTAGCGCCAAAAGTGCTGGTGCGCGTCCAGCTTCATGCGATCGTCTCAGCACCCCATACGCACACCGACTTGAACGCCCGGTCCCGGCCGCGGTAGATCTCCTGGTAGAAGCCCATCGGGTCGTCGGATAGAGAGGAGAGCGGGTGCTCCCGGCAGAGCGTGTCCAGGGGCGTGCGACAGAGCAGCCGAATTGCCTCCTCCATGTGATCGCGCCGGAAGTTGATTGCCCCGAAGATGAGATGGTTCCTGAAACCGAACGGCATGCTGTCATAGCTGATGACCGGCCCCAGACTGAAGCTCGCATAGATGCCGTTGTTGTCGAGCAGTCCGCGGCCAAACGCCACCTCCGCCTCGACCGCGTTCCCCGAAGTGCCCAGGAAGACCCTCGGCCGGCCGCCCAGCGCGGCGATGGTCCGCTTCACGGTGTCCCTCGGATCGTCGGAGACCTGGAGGTATTGGATGTCCGGCCAGTGTCGGGTGAGAAAGGCATCTTTCTCGCCGCCGGGTGCAGACCGGGCGAGCGCGACGATGCGGGCATCGGGATACTTGTCCTTGATGGCGATCGCGCCGAGAAGCCCGGTGCTGCCGAGCCCATAGATGGCCAGGCGCGCGAAGCCGTCGCGGATCGCCTCATCCATCGCCGCGGCCTTCGCCCTACGTCGCGCCGCGAAGAGCCGCCAGTTGTGGCCGACGAGCAGGTCCTCGATGCGCTCGCGCTGGAAGATCATGCAGGCCATCGGATCCGAGAACGAGAGACGCATGCCCAATTGCCGGGTGAGGACGGCTCCTCTGGGCAGATGCTCGGCCGGGATCTCCAGCAGCATGTCCGGGTGGTAGTATCCCTCGTGGGCCATCAGGCCGTCGGCCTGGTCGCAGCCGTACTCGAAGTAGGTTTCATCGGACTCGAAGCGACTCGGGTCGTAGGAGTCGCCGCCGCGGATGAGCACCACCGCATAGCGCTGCTGATCCGGCACCCAGACAACGCCTTCGTGGCCGTTGATGAGGCGGCTCTGGCCGGCGGGGAACTTCGGGCCGAGCTGGCCCCGAGCCCCCATCTGCATCAGCTCCCAGTCGGTGCCGCAGAAGCCGGCGATCACGGCACGGCAGAGAATGCCCTCCTTCTCCGGGAGCCCGCGCTTTTCGCGGCGAGGGGGATTGGTGAGGTCGACGTCGCCGAACCGCAGCGGAGCTCCTGCGTCGTTGACCAGAAATGTGCCTGCCGTTTTCATGGGTGGAGCCTCAGCGCCTTAGATCGATCTTCAGCGTATGGGCTGATCGCAAGGCTTCTGTGATGGTCTCCTGACCTTCAGGCCGTCGGTGCCCTGCGACCATGAGACCGGGTCCGCGCAGCCGAGCATACGGACGGTCGCAACCTTACCGGCGCTCGACCCCAGAGATTCGATCTTCCATTCGCGCTCGGGCCACCCCAGGCAGATCGCATAGAGGCTGTCCCCCTTCACTGTGAAGCGGATATCCCGATCGGTGTATGGCTACTGCTCTTGCTCGTTGAACCTTGCCTCTCCCGGCAATCGGGGGCAGCGCCTAAGGTCCGCAACACGAATGGCCGGAGAAGCCGCTTCCGGCCATCGCACTCAATGCCCCCACAGAGAGCATCTCAGCCGCCCAGGGCGGCTCCCCGCCGTGTAAGCGCTTACACGATATCACCTCCAACCCCGCGTGTCAAGAGCCCCCCCCCGCCGCTGCAGCGTGTCACCATCCTCCGCCTCCTGTTTAGAGGATGGGAGTACAGCCAGGCGACCTTCGCCAGTCACGAAGCCATTCCGGAAACTTGCCACCTGCGTCGCTTCTGAACGCATCGAGGGCCTTCGTGACGACTTGGGGATGATCGGCCGCTACGTTCCGTGTGAGTTCCGGATCTTGTCGGAGATCGTAGAGAAGAGGGTCCTGACCCCAGAAGGTGGCGTTGCACCACCAATGGTCATCAATGAACGTGACCTCTGGACCCCAGGCCACCGTGACATGATCCCGCCCGCGCGTTCCGCCCCGCACGACTGGCCAGAGATCGATCCCCTGCATCTGCTCCGGGATATTCTGTCTCAGCATGCTCATCAGGGTGGTCGTCAGATCGAAGTTATAGCACAGCGCGTCACAGTCGGTCCCTGCGGCCTCACCTCCCGGGTGTCGGATCATCATGATCAGATCGGCGACCGCCCGGGTGAGCGGGTAGCCCTGCTTTCCCGTCAGGTTCTCATCGCCGAGGTTATGCCCGTGGTCGGAGATCAGAGCCACCAGCGTATCGTCCAATCTTCCGGAGAAACGCAGAGAGTCCAGAAAATGCCCCAGCCATCTGTCCACCAGTGTGCATTCCCCGGCATAGTTGGCCTGCATTCGCTTCAGCTCTCTGGGCGAGAACTCGCTGGAGCTGCCGTAGGTGCTCCAGATCACATCGAGGACGTCGTCGTGCGGGTCGTACATCCTGCGGTAGTGAACCGGAGGATCCCAGGGCTCGTGAGGATCGAACGAGTCCAGGACGAGGAAGAACTTCTCGGCGTCCCGGTTGCGCGAGAGCCAGTCAGCACCTGAACGGAACACCTGCGCAGGGAAGTAGTCCTCTTCGCGATGCCGCAGCGCCACATTGGTCAGGTATATCCTGTGGCTGTCCCAACGTTCCGTGTCCCGCTGCTCGAGAGGGACGTGTCTGGCGATTACCTCATCACCAGCCGGCGGGCCTGACAGGTAACAGTCATCCTCCTGACCCCGGATCCACTGCCATTCGTCGAATCCTCGCTGGAAGTTCTTCGAGGCCTTGAAGTGGTGGTATGTGTCCGTGATGAAGGCAGTCCTATACCCCTGTTCCTGCAGCAGTTCGGCGACCGTGTCCAACTCCTCCTCGATCGGTCCCCAGCCAGGAGCGCCGTGGAAGTCTCCCTTCTGGTACCGGTGGCCATGGAATGGGTAGACCCGCTTCCCTGTGTGCAGGGCGCGGCGAACCGGTAAGGTGGGCAGCGATTCGGGGTAGGCGCGGGTGAACAGCACCGACTGGCTGGCGAGAGCGTCGAGGTTCGGAGTGTGGATCCATCTGTTGCCGTAGCAGCCACAGTGGTCCTTGCGCCAGGAATCGACGATGATCAACACACAGTTCATGATGAGATCTCTAACGTGCCGGGATAATGCGTTCCCTCTTGGCCATCCGAGCAAGTCAGTCCTCTCGCCGGTCGGACGGATGCACGGGGAGCTGGCACCGATCGCCGGAGTGGGCCTTGCGTTGCCCGGTCCCGGCGCTGCCTCACAGCATAGACATCCTTGCGGCCATCCTCGGTTTGTGCGGGATCCCAAACTCGCACGCAGGCGTGCGAGGGAAGTCGCTCGTACCGCTGCTTGCCGGCGACACGCGAACGCGGTCAGCCTTGCCTCTCTCTCGGGATACCCACAGGCTTCGATCAGTCCACGACTCTCAGCCAACCTCCGTCGACATAGTAGGTCGAGCCCACGCAGTAGCTGGCGCGGGGTGAGCAGAGAAACACGAAGAAGTTCGCAAGCTCCTCCGGCGAGGCGAAACGCCCGATGGGGGCGTTCTCTTTCGCGATGCGGTCAAGGTATGCCTGCGCGGTGATCCCCTCGTTCTCGCTCAGGATGCCGGCGGTCTTCCACCAATCCGGCGTCAGTACCAGGCCGGGGTTGATCGTGTTCACCCGGATATCCTCGCCGATCAGCTCGTTGGCCAAACACTTCGAGAACATGACCAACGCCGCTTTCGTCGTGTTGTAGATCGGCTCATACCCGAGGGGCTGCCTGGCGCAGATAGATGCGTTGTTGATGATCACGCCGCCGCGCTTTCGCATCAGCGGCACGATCGCTCGGGACATCCGAACCGCCGCCATTACATGTAGGTCCCAGTAGTGCTGCCACTTCTCGTCCGGTGCGTCCATGATCTTCTCTTCACTGCCGGTGCCCGCGTTGTTGATGAGGATATCCGCGCCGCCGAACTCCTTCCCGACCTGCTTCGATAGAGCGACGATGTCGCTGGGTTTGGTCACATCAGCCGGGACGGTCAGCACTCGGACGCGGTGCGCGTCCCGGATATGCTGTCCGGCTGCGGTGAGTCGGGCCTCGTCTCTGGCACACAAAACCAAATGTACTCCCTCGGCGGCGAGCGCCTCAGCCACGGCCAGTCCTATGCCAACACTGCCGCCCGTGATCACTGCCACTTTGTCTCTCAGCATCAGATCCATGGGTATTGCTCCTGTAGAGTCTTCCTGAGGGAGACGGCCGCGGCCCTCCCGTTCGCGATCAGTAGGGCTTCTTCCGCACGATCTTGACGACAAAGGCATGCTCACAGGGTTTCCTCTCCGGCATACGGATGACGAGGCCTTCCTTCTTGAGCTTCCATTCGAGCGGCTTGCCGTCGCCGAGCATGGTAACTGACACGATCTCGGACTCATAGAGCTGGTAGCGCGGGTTCTCGCCTCTCCGCACTCCCACATCGGCTCTGTCGTCGTCGACCCCCCGGAAGGTTGTGATGACCGCTTCCTTTCCCGGCCAATCGAGCAGGGTGGCGTAGAGCGCGTCGCCCTTCACGGTGAAGCGGATATCCTCCGGCGTGTAGGGGGCGGACTCTTCGCTGAACCCGCCGCTCTTCTTCAGCCGGGTCGGACCTTCTCCTGCGACGACCCAGGCAGAGGTGCCGTAGATCGATTCCCCATTGATCTTGAGCCATTCACCCATACCCAACAGGCCCTTCTTCGCTTCTTCGGGAATGGTGCCGTCGGCCTTGGGGCCGACGTTGAGCAGGAGATAGCCGTTCTTGCTGACGCGGTCGACCAGGTTGTCAACCAGCCAGTCGACGCTCCTATAGCCTGCCGTCTTGACGTAGCCCCACGCGCCCTGGTCGTCAACGGTGGAGTCCGTGATCCATTCGTGCCACGTCAGGTCCCGCGCCTGACCGAGCTCATAGTCGAGGAGGCCGACGCCCGGCGGAAGGTCGTGGTCCTTATACGTGACGACCACCTCCTTGTTGGCGGCTACCGCCTTGTTGTAGTAGTAGGCAAGGAAGTCCTTCACATAGTCCTCGTGGATGCTGCAGAGGCCGTAGTCGAACCAGATGAAGTCCGGATCGTACTTGTCGATGACCTCGATGGTCTTCCCGTACCATCGATCCAGGAACTTCTTGGATTGCTTTTCCCCTCGCTCGTGGATGAACCCGTAGAGCCCCGAGTACCTGGGATCGGAGCAATCGTAGCGCTTGTCCCAGACCGGGAAGAAGAACCAGTTCTCCGCGTGGTGGAGGGCGGTCACGAACTTCATGCCGCGCGCCTTGATCGCCTTCGCCAGCTCGCCGACCACGTCCCGCTTGGGGCCCATCTTGGCGGCGTTCCATTCCGACCACTTGGTGTCCCACATGGCAAAACCGTCGTGGTGCTCGGCCACTGGCCCGGCGAAGCGAGCGCCGGCCTTCTCGAAGAGCTCCGCCCACTCATCCGCATCGAACTTCTCCGCGGTGAACATCGGGATGTAGTCTTTGTAGCCGAACTTATCGAGCAGACCGTAGGTCTTCTCGTGCTGGTTGCGGGCCTCGGAATCCGGGTTCATGTACATAGCGTGGCTGTACCATGTCGCGTTCCCGCCGAAGGCCGGCACCGAGTAGATGCCCCAGTGGGTGTAGATGCCGAACTTGCCCTCTCGAAGCCACTGCGGCGTTTGGTGGCGCTTCAGCGATTCCCACGCAGGTGTGTAGGGCCCAGCACCCGCAGGCCTCTTCCTGCTGCTCCGCGTGCGTCCCCCGCCTGATGCCGACGAGCCATCGATCATCACTCAGATCTCCTTTCTCCAGAAACGATCCTTTATGCAGACGCATTCTGATCTCGAGCCCTCGAGGTTACTCGGTGGCTTCCCTCTGATGAAACCGACTTCGTTTCCTTCTATGCCTCCGGCGCTGGATAAAGCCCGAGGCGCCTCAGATGCTCCCCTTTGTCACAACGGAGACGATGTTCCAGAACGACCGGTTCAGCACATCGCCAATGATGAAGCCGATGGCGATCGGCAGAGTCTGCTGATAGAGCCGCAGGCCGCCGTATCTCAGCACGAGGGCCTTGGCGAGCCACGCGATGAAGAAGGGCGATTGGCCGCGGCCTTCGTCTGCCAGTATGCTCAGGCCGAGTATGTAGCCCATGGGATGGAAGGGCCACCAGAGGAATCTGAGCCGCATCGCGGCGATGAAGACGAACATCAGGGCTCCCACCCCCCACCACGCTACACCCGCCCACTCAGGGCCACGCGGATCTGTCAAGGCGCCGAAGATCCCGTTTCCCGAGGCGCGGAAGTACCAGCCTGGGAACGAGCTGGCGCTCCCTGCCCGAGTGGCGTTGAAGCCCACCACGTACAGCTCATGCAGCATGCAGGCGGCGCCCGCTCCCAGCGCGATCAAGAAGCCCACGAACAGCAAGCTCGTGAGGCGCCGCAAAGGCACCCCGGCCGCATCTCCGACCTTGAACGAGGTGAGAGCGTTCATGCTGCAGACGCTGATGACCTGGCTGGGGAAAGGAGTATAGACCCAGCCCATCGTGAAGAGCGCGGTGATCTCCCGCGGCCGAAGCCATTGGGTCCCCGTCGCCGTCGGCACGATGTCTTGAACGTACGCGGTGGTCGGATCAAAGGCGGTTTCGGCGCACACGCGCGCGTAGGCGAACCCGGCGCCCACGATCAGCCCGACATAGAACACACCGAAGATCGGTCGACATCCAGCGAGCGCGAGAAAGGCGACCATCCAGACGCAGCACACGGCCAGACCGGCGATCGCCCATCGGTAGGGAAGAGGCTCATCGGCATCGCCCTCGCGCGGTCGCCCGGTGAACGCGATGCGGAGAGCTCGTGCCAGATGCCTGCGAGCGCTCCACAGCACCCAGGCTGACAGCACGAGGACCGCCCCGGTCGCCTGGTCGAACGGCGCCGGGAAGTCGTGGCTCCACCAGTCGTCCGCGGAGCCAGGGTCAGCTCCGAATACGATGGCCAGCATCGTCACCCCTAGCTTCGCCAGCCAGAAGAACCAGACCGAGAAAGACAGCTCCTTCGGGACAATGTACGCCAATCCGATGAGCGACGGGTACAGGAGGAGCTCGAGCTGCCCAAGAGCGGCCAGCGGCCCAATCCCCTGTCTCTGCATGACGGTGGCCGACAGCGGCAGCGACGGCACCGCTGGCAGCCGAGTGGACAGATCGCTCAGGAAGCTTAGGGAGCCGGCAACGATGACACCGAGCCAGAATAGCTTGTTCCGGGGAAGCCGGCCTGGTCCGCCGCCACTCTCCTGGACCGTCCCCAACGGTATCTCGGCGAGCGGCATTGTCAGCCGCTCGTTCCTGATCCACTGTTTCTGAACGAGCGCCAGGAGACAGACTCTGGCCATGAAGAGGCAGATGATGAACGAAGACCAGGCGGCAAGCGGGAGCGCCCACTCCCTCCAAGGCACGGCCGCTCTGCCGGTGAAGTAGCCCTCAACCGCCGATTGGGATGACGGACCGAACCAGGAGGGAATCAGCGGCAGGAACTCCTCCCAGGTCATGAAGCCGCGCCCGAAGTAGTGATAGCCGACCACGATGGAGAGCACGAAAAAGAGGATGCCTGAGCCCAGCAGCGGAGTCGCCACGAGCACCGCGGAGTGCACTGTCAGAAGCTCGCGTCGCGTCAACCCAGTTTTCCGCAGCGCTGGTAGAGACATGAGAGCAGTGGCGAGGAAGAGGATCGTGAGTGGCCACACCGCGGGTGCATCGGTCGACCAGATGCCGCGCTTGGTGACATCCCCCGCGTACCTCGTGCCCCACACGACCTCGCCGTAGAAGATGGCCGGAACGCTCAGGAGGATGATCGCGAGAGAGATCGCCACGGCGCGCCGGGTGACGCCGCCGTCAGGCGACGGGGCAGAGCGTTTGTGGTCCTCATGCGCTTCGGTGGCGATGCGCGGTGCGCGCACAAGATCCCTCCCGAGACGGCGCCGTTAGAAGCGGGCGCAAGACGGGCGGAGCGCCGAGTCCGGCGCTCCGCCCCTCAGTGATGCGTCATCCGTCTGGTCAGTGCAGAGAGCTCGGCCGGTCTACCAGAGGGTGGGGTAGTGCCCGCCGGTTCCCTGAACGACGCACAGGGAGTTCGCGGGGCCGCCCCTCCACCAGAGTCCCATCGGGTCCTGCATGGGGCCCTCTGCAGCGACCGCCGCGAGCAGCTTCTCTGAGTTCCACCACGAGGCATGGCCGTCGAGGAACCCCATATTCGTCCCGCCAAGGTGACGGGCGTACGGCTTGCGCAGATTGGGGTCGATGAGGAAAGCCGGGGGTGCGAATATGGGCGAGCATCCTGAGGCAAGATCGGCAGCACAGGTCTCCCAGTCCCACATTTCACCGCCTCCCGCCCATCCCTGCCCCTGTGGCATGACCTGACAGTAGGCGCACTCCACCGCGCAGATGTCCGGATAGGCGGTGTTGCCAGGTTTCATGTTCCCCAGCTCGGGGCACCCGTCCCCGCAGATGACGAACGTGACAGGGTCCTGCACCGCGGCGAGCTTCTTGTCCATGCCGACGGCTTCGTTGCAGTTGATGCTCTGCACGAACACCCGGGTGGTCTTCAGGCCGCCGGAGCCGTAGCTGCCGCCTGGACCTACCCCCTGGGCGATGCTGTCCGTGACTCCGCCTCCCCAGCCGTTCGGGAAGGCGATGTACGGGCAGAGACCGGTGTCCCCTCCCCAGGCGCCCTCCTGGGCCTTCAGCTCGCCGAACCAGCTCGGGGCGCCCCAGATGAAGAGCGGGGTGGCCTCCATCTTGGCGCTGGGACAGCGCCAGACATCCCGGTTCTTCACGTACTCGTCCAGGAGCACCGCCCAACGAAGGTACGGATTCGCCAGTGAGGGCATCTCCCAACAGTCTGGACCACCATACGCATCGAACCAGGCTTGTACGCTCGCGTCGTGCTCCCGGGGCGGGAGCACATCGTTATTGTCGGCCAGGTACATCTGAACGGCCAGAGCGATGTTCTTCACATTGGAGAGGCAGACTGTCTTGCGGGCCGATTCACGCGCCCGGGCAAACACCGGGAAGACCATCGCGGCCAGAATCCCGATGATCGCGATCACCACCAGCAGCTCAATCAGGGTAAAGCCTCGCCTTCGGCTACCCATCGAAGGACTCCTCCTCTGATGCTACTCCGGAAAGTAGCGAGCTACTCTGCTGCGAAGCACGGGTCCACGCCAACTCAATACTCCCACATGTCACTGCCTCAGCAAGGAACGACATGGGACCGCAAGCGCAAGCGATCCTGGCCGTATGGCAGCTCGTCGAAACCTCCTTTCCGACGTCGGGTCGTTCTCTACCAGGTAGAGTCTAACCTGCATTATTCACGAACGTTCATGAAGGGGCGGTTGGGGCGCTATCCGGCGGGATCGGGGTGAGGCCGGTCGGTGGATGCGCCGCGATTGCTGGCGAGATAGGGCCGACAGGGTCAGCAAGGGGGGCGGGCGGAGGAGGGGAGAGACGCGGCCGATCGCACCGGTGTCATTCTCGGCGTTGCGGGGTGGGTTGTTGGTGGTCGAAGGTGGTTCAGCCCGGCCCGGCTCGCGCCAGTCGGCGCCAGAGATCGAACCAGGGGTAGGCCGAAGGCAATTGCACCCACACCCAGCGCACGCTCTCGCGAATGCGGGCCCCCACCTTGAGCAGATAGAGTCGCAGCGTTGCGACCTGGGCGCGGGCGAATTCCGTTCCTGCCAGCAGTTTTCGCATCGTCTGCATCAGTACATAGGCGGCCGCAGGCAGCAGCAGCCGAAACT
>Ga0315274_10016335_pt1 | contig 10490 bp, 6 predicted proteins | sample YL17G02_20_MG_FD_203700 | JGI IMG/M metagenome (GOLD analysis project Ga0315274, IMG submission 203700) | Sediment microbial communities from Yellowstone Lake, YNP, Wyoming, USA - YL17G02_20 | ecosystem: Environmental > Aquatic > Freshwater > Lake > Sediment | place: USA: Wyoming | collected... | reverse complement strand
ACCGAGACCTTGTCGAGCGGGATGTGGTCGAACAGAGTCCGCATGTCGTAGATCGAGTCGATGGCGACGCCGGCCATGCCGACATCGCCGGTGACGCGGGGATGATCGGAATCGTAGCCTCTGTGAGTCGCGAGATCGAAGGCGACCGAGACGCCTTGCTGGCCTGCGGCGAGATTGCGGCGATAGAAGGCGTTGGAATCCTCAGCGGTGGAGAAGCCGGCATATTGGCGGATGGTCCAGGGCCGCTGCACATACATGGTGGGGTAGGGGCCACGGACGAAGGGCGCCGCGCCAGGCTGGCCGTCAAGGAAATCGAGCTTTGCCAGATCGTCGGCGCCGTAGGCCGGCTTCACCGCGACGCCTTCCGGCGTCTGCCAGGGCTCACCCTTGGTGGGGGCCGGGCCGGAGGTGCTGCTACCGCCAAAATCGATGTCGGCAAAGGCCGGAATTCGAGTCATTTCAGTTACATCCGATCGTAGGCGTGGTTCAGAATATCTAGGCTATCACAGCCTTGGTGAAGGAAGCTGCTAAGCCCCGCCGCTTCGAGCGCCTGTCTGTTCTCGCCCGGCTTGCCCGCGAGATAAAGATGTTTGGACCCGGCTTTGGCGAGCGCGGACGCGGCCGCTTCGGCCTCCTTGGCATAGACTTTATCCGAGGAGCAAAGACAGGCGAGCTTGGCGCCGGAGGCTTTGAAGGTTTTCACCAAAGCGGCCACATCAAGTTCCCCCTCACCCGAGCGCTCAGCGCTCGACCTCTCCCCGTTGGGGAGAGGTGAGTCTCTACTGACAGCCTCGATGCCGCCGGACTCGAAGAAGCTCTTGGCGAAGCTGGCGCGCGCGTTGAAATCGGCGGCGCGGCCCAGCGTGGCGAGAAAGACGCGTGGCCGCGCGCCATGCTTGGCGAGATAGGCATCGCTTCTGTCGCGCAAGCGGTCGAAGGGTTCGGCGAGACGAATGCGGGGAAGGGCGCTTAAGGGCGTCTCGACTGTGTGCAGGCGAAGCGCGCCGGAGGTCGCGACCTTGTCTTCATCGAGAAAGGGAAAGTCGCTAGTGCCGATCAGCGTCTCGTCGCGGCGGGCGACGTTCGTCTCGCGCATCGCGCGTACTTTGGCAACGGCGGATTGGATCGAACCCTTGACGAGCGCTTCCGCCGCGCCGCCTTCGCGCTCGATGTCTTGAAACAGCGTCCAAGCTTCGACGCAGAGCGCATCGGTCAAAGCTTCGATCGCTCCGGAGCCGGCGGCAGGATCGGCGACGCGATGGAGATTGGATTCCTCGATGAGGATGCTCTGAGTGTTCCGCGCGATGCGGCGCGCGTGGTCATCGGGCACGCCAAGGGCTGCGCTATAGGGCAGCACAATGATGGCATCGGCGCCGCCGATTGCGGCAGCAAGTGCGGCGATGGTGCCGCGCACGATGTTGCCGTGCGGGTCGCGTTTGGTCATCATGCGCCATGCCGTCTCGGCGCTGACGAAGACCGGCTTCGGCTTCAGACCGCAAGCTTCCTCGATGCGCGCCCAGAGTTTTCGGATAGCTCGGAACTTCGCGGTGGTCAGGAATTGGTCCTGGTCCGCTGCAAGCTTGAAGTAGATGTAGCTTCGCGCATCGTCGAGCGGAATTCCGTGTGCTTCCAGCGCGCGGAGATAAGCCACGGCGCAAGCCAGCGCGAAAGTCAACTCCTGCGCTTCGGAACCTCCAGCGGCATGGATCGGACGTCCGTCGGCGATAGCGAACGGGCCGGCAAAGCCTTGGCCGGCGACATCGGCGACGGCTCTCGCGAAATTCGCGGCGATCTCCTGCCATGGCTCGGAGCTCGTCCCGGTCATAGCGATCGCGCCCAAGGGATTGAAACCGAATCGAATGCTGAGGGTCTCCGGCGCCAGCCCGCGCGCCTTGATCAAGGTGGCGAGAAGTCCGCCTGCGTTTTTTGATGGACGGCCGAGATCGAGTTCGATGGCGATGCCGGCATCGAGATAGACGCCGTCGAGCGCGCGGGACAGCGCCGCGCCGGTCGCTTCCAGTGTATAGCCGTAATCGCCGATCGCGCCTTGGAAAACGAGGACTAGCCCGGTCGCACCGTTATTCAGATCGGCGAGGGTTTGCTTGTTGGCCGTCTCGGGATCGGCGATGTCGGCGCGCTGCAGGACGGTCCAAGGCACGCCAGGTGCGCGCCCGGCGAGGAGGCGCGCATCCTTGGCGCGGGCATAGAGCGGCTCGATCTCGATGCCGTCATAGCTCTTGGAGCGGAGCGAGCTTGGGCTAGCGCCTTTCAGCGCGTCTTCGACCAGCTTCCGCCAATCGGCCTCATCCGTCCGGGGGAAGTCCTTCGCTAAAACCAATTCAGCCATTTTGTCCTAGCCTTAGGCCTGCTTAGCCCCTCCTAGCACGAAGGCTTCGGACCAATAAAGCCATGCGACGAAGGGACCGAAGGCTTGCTGTTGGCCCCCTCACCCTCCCATCGCCTTTGGCGATGGGCCCCTCCCTCTCCCCAAGGGGGCGAGGGGTTGGAGTCCGTGGCCGTGCCACGAGTTCCTTTCCTCTCCCCTTTGGGGAGAGGGCTTTCCGCCGCGAGGCGGAGGCGAGCAATGGCGGAAAGGGTGAGGGGGGCTTTCTCCACCTTTACGGTCACGCTCGGTAAACGCTAGAGTCGTGGCAGAGCGGACCACAGGAGGAACCACCCATGGTGGCCAAGCGGAAGCCGGCGGCAGCGAAAGAGAGCGACGTCGTCATCGGCGGCGGCAAGCCGCCAGAAGACAGCGTCTATATCGGGCAGAGCGTTAAACCGGAATATATCTTGCTTCGCCTTGCCAACCGTCATGGCCTGATCACCGGCGCCACCGGCACGGGCAAGACCGTCACCTTGCAAGGTTTGGCTGAAGGCTTCTCCGATCAGGGCGTGCCGGTGTTCTGCGCCGACGTCAAAGGCGATCTCTCCGGCATTGCCGAGGAAGGAGAGATGAAGCCTTGGATCGAGCAACGCGACAAGCAGATTGGCTACAAATCCGACTTCCGGGCTTACCCCGTGATCTTCTGGGATTTGTTCGGCGAGAAAGGCCATCCGATCCGCACCACGATCGCGGCGATGGGCGCGCTGCTGCTGTCGCGCCTGATGGATTTGAGCGAAGCGCAAGAAGGCGTGCTCAATATCGCCTTCAAGATCGCCGATGACGAGAAATTGCCACTGGTCGATCTGAAGGACTTGCAGGCGCTGCTCGAGGATCTGGCGGCGCGCGCCGACACGCTCACCACGAAATACGGCAATGTCACCAAAGCGTCGGTCGGATCGATCCAGCGCTCGCTATTGGTGCTCGAACAGCAAGGCGGCTCGCATTTCTTCGGCGAGCCCGCGCTCAAGATCGACGATCTGATGCGGAAAGGTCGCGACGGCCGCGGCTATATCAGCGTGTTGGTTGCAGACAAGTTGATGGGTAGCCCGCGCCTCTACGCGACGTTCCTGCTTTTTCTGATGTCGGAGCTGTTTCAAGAGTTGCCCGAAGTCGGCGATCCCGACAAGCCAAAGCTCGTGTTCTTCTTCGACGAGGCGCATCTGCTATTCAAGGATGCGCCGAAGGCGCTCATGGAAAAAGTCGAGCAAGTGGTGCGGCTGATCCGCTCCAAGGGCGTCGGTGTGTATTTCGTGACGCAGAACCCGCTCGACATTCCCGACACCGTTTCGCGCCAGCTTGGCAATCGTATTCAGCATGCGCTGCGCGCCTTCACGCCGGCGGAGCAGAAAGCGGTGAAAGCGGCGGCGCAGACCTTCCGCAAGAATCCAAAGATCGACACTGAGCAAGCGATCATGGAACTCGGTACCGGCGAGGCGCTGGTTTCGACGCTGGACGAGAAGGGCCAGCCGAGCGTGGTCGAGCTGACCTATGTGCGGCCGCCGAATTCGCGCGTCGGCCCGATCACCGAAGCCGAACGTAAGGTGGTGATGAAAGCTTCGCCCGTCGCCGGAGTCTACGAGGAGCTCGCGGATCGCGACTCGGCCTATGAGAAGCTGCAGAAGCGCGGCGAGGAGCGAGCTGAAGAGACTGCGGCGACCCAGGGAGATAAAGATGCCGCGAAGAAACCTGGCGGCAGCTCGCGCAGCGACGGATTCTGGACGACGTTCGGCAAACAGGTCATCCGGGCGGTGGTGCCGGCTGCAACGCGCATGGCGGAGAAGGCGCTCAAGGACTCGATTAAGCGCGGGGGGCGCTAGCCGGGGCGAGAGTTTTCGTATCGATGAGTCCTTTCAGTCGGTTGGGCTGACGGATTTAGGTTTCGCTAATTGACTCCCCCTCACCCTCCCATCGTGGCAGCGCCACTTGTTCTCCTCTCCCCAGCGGGGAGAGGTCGCCCGCCATAGCCCAGAGGGCGAAGGCGTGGCGGGTGAGGGGGATATTCCGGCTTAAGACTTCCGCTCGCGGTCGAGCAGCTTGCGTTTCCGCTCGATCCCCCAGCGGTAGCCTGACAGGCCGCCATCGGTCCTCACCACGCGGTGACAGGGAATGGCGATGGCGATGGAGTTCGCCGCGCAGGCTTGCGCCACTGCGCGGACGGATTTGGGCGATCCAATACGCTCCGCGATCTCGCTGTAGCTCGCGGTCTGCCCAAGCGGAATTTTGCGCAGCGCCTGCCAGACTTGGTGCTGAAACGCGGTGCCGCGCGCATCGAGCGGAAGGTCGAGGCCGCGCTTCGGCGCGTCGACAAAGCCGACGACCTTGGCGATCGTCGCTTCGAAGGATCTGTCTCCGCCGATCAGTTGCGCCTTCGGGAAGCGTGCTTCGAGATCGCGCAACAGCGCCTCTGGATCGTCGCCAAGCAGGATAGCGCAGACGCCTTGCTCGCTTGCCGCGACGAGGATGGAGCCGAGGAAACATTCGCCGAGCGCGAAGCGAATGTGCTCGCCGGCTGCGCCGAAGCGGAATTTGCGGGGCTCCATGCCTAAGACCTCGGATGCTGTCGCGTAGAACCGGCCGCTGGAATTATAGCCGGCGTCGTAGATGGCGTCGGTCACGGTTCTGCTCCTTGGCAGCCGATCGCGGATTTGGGCATTGCGATGGGCGACGGCGTAGGCTTTGGGCGTCAGGCCGGCGATCGTTTTGAATATGCGGTGAAAGTGATAGGGGCTGAGGCCGACGGCTTCGGCTAGGTCACCAAGCTTCGGTGTTGTGTCGGCCTGCTCGATGAGGCGGCAGGCCTTGGCGACCTTGGCGGCATGCTGCTCGTCCAGTCCGGGCTGATCCGGCTTGCAGCGCTTGCAAGGCCTGAAGCCTGCTTTCGCGGCTTCGGCGGGGCTTGCGTGGAACCGTACATTGCTCCGGTTGGCGCGGCGCGAGGGGCAAGACGGCCGGCAATAGATTCCGGTCGTCGCCACCGAGTAATAGAACTGGCCATCGAAGGCCGGATCCCGCGCCATCACTGCCGCCCAGCTTGCATCGTCGCCGGTCGCTGTCGATCGTTGGGGTTGTTCAAGGATGCGGCGCATGTCCATTTCCAGAGTCGACTTTCCGTGCTTCAGCCGAAAGCTACGCCACCTACTCCCCCGGCGCACCCCGATCCTTGCTTTCGAATCCATCCAAACGGTGACGCCTGTCGCCTCAATGTGCTAACAGGTCGGCGCCCATGCTCAATCTTGAAAACATCACGCTCCGCTTGGGCGGCCACCTCATCCTCGATCATGCCTCCGCGGCACTCCCGCCGCAGAGTCGCGTCGGCTTGGTGGGTCGCAACGGCGCGGGAAAATCGAGCCTGCTCAAGATCATAGCCGGCCTCTACGACGCCGACGACGGAACCATCGAGGCACCGTCGGGCACGCGCATCGGATATGTTGCCCAGGAAACGCCAGGCGGCGCGGCGACGCCTTTCGAGACCGTGCTTGCGGCGGCGACCGAGCGCGCGGCTCTGTTGGCGGAAGCCGAGCACGCCCTGGATCCCCATCGCATCGGCGAAATTCACGAGCGGCTCAACGCGATCGACGCGCATGGTGCGCCTGCGCGGGCTTCCCGCATTCTCGCCGGTCTTGGTTTCGACGAGGAGGCACAACATCGGGGACTCGATACCTTCTCTGGCGGTTGGCGCATGCGGGTCGCGCTTGCCGCGCTTCTGTTCTCGGAGCCCGAGCTATTGCTGCTCGATGAGCCGTCCAACCATCTCGATCTTGAGGCGGCGCTGTGGCTTGAGTCCTTTCTGAAGTCCTATCGGGGGAGCCTCATCGTGGTCAGCCACGAGCGCGATCTCTTGAACAGCGTCGTCGATCACATCCTCCATCTGGAGCGTGGGAAGATGACGCTCTATCCCGGCAACTATGATTCGTTCGAGCGGCAGCGGGGCGAGCGTCAGGCGCAAATCGAGGCGATGCGGACCCAACAGGAGGCGAAGGCCAAAAAGCTGCAGGCCTATGTCGATCGGTGGCGCTACAAGGCGCACACGGCCCGCCAGGCGCAAAGCCGCCTCAAGGCGCTGGCGGCGATGAAGCCGATCGCCGCTTTGGTCGAGGATGCCTCGCTCGTGTTCGACTTTCCAAGCCCCAAGGAATTGCGGCCGCCGCTGATCGTGCTCGATGACGCCGCAGTCGGGTATGTCCCGGGCCTGCCCGTGCTGTCGGGGTTGAATTTACGGATCGACCCCGACGACCGCGTCGCGCTGGTCGGCCGCAACGGCAACGGCAAGACGACCTTGGCGCGGCTGCTGGCAGGTCAGTTGAAGCTGGCGGGCGGGTCTGTTGCGGCAAGCGGGAAATTGCGGGTCGGCTATTTCGCGCAACATCAAATCGAGGAGCTGGTCGCGGACGAAACGCCGCTCCAGCACATGGAGCGCCTGTTGCCGGCGGCCAAGTCCGGCGAGGTTCGCGCTCAGCTCGGCCGCTTCGGATTCTCGGGCGACAAGGCCATGCTCAAAGTGCGTCAGCTCTCCGGCGGCGAACGGGCAAGATTATCGCTGGCGCTGATCACTCGAGACGCGCCGCATGTTCTGATTCTGGACGAGCCGACCAACCACCTCGACGTCGATGCACGCGACGCGCTGGTTGACGCCTTGACCGGCTTCGGCGGGGCGGTGGTCGTAGTCAGTCACGACCGGCATTTACTGGGACTGATCGCCGACCGGCTCGTCTTGATCGACGGCGGGACGGCAGCTGAGTTCGATGGCACGCTCGACGATTATCGCAACATGGTGCTGAATCCGGGCCGCGGCAATGCTGGGGACGGACAAAAATCCGCCGGGCGAGCCAGCCGCAAGGACGAGCGGCGCCTATCGGCGCAAGCGCGCGAGCAAGTTAAGGCCATGCGCAAGGCAGCCCGCGAGGCCGAAGCCGAGGTGAAACGGCTCTTGGAGCGGCGCACGGAGATCGACCGCATGCTGTCCGCCCCGCAATCGAATGGAGCACCGTCCGTGAGCAAGCTGATGAAGGCACGCGCCGAGGTTGAGCGCCATGTCGCCACCGCCGAGCGTCGCTGGCTGGAAGCCAGCGACGCGTCGGAGGTTGGCGGCACGGACGCGGAGCCGCAATAAGCGGCGCTATTTCGGCGCCAGCGCGAGCATCTCCTCGACGTGCAGGGAAGATAGGACGACGGGAGCATTGGCGCCCTCCGATCCTTGCTTTTGAATTTCAGCGAAACAGGGTATGGCCGCTGGCGCGCAAATCCTCGATCAGCTTGGCGGTGTAGTCATAGGCGCGTGCGGTCAACTCGGCGTGGCGATGCCAATCCATGACGCCGACATCCTCAGGCAGCGGCGGCGTCAGAAGAAGATCTTCGCTGCGGAGACTATCGGCCAGGCGCTCGCGGCGGACCATCAAGCTCCGCAGCAACACGGTGGCGACGCCGGGCGCCTTTGGCAAATTCCGGCGCCCGAAGGGGTTGAGGAGTTGCAGCAGGAGCTGACCGCGCGACGGTAGCGAGGCATAGTCGACGCCGCCGCTTTTGATGTCCTCGGCGCGAAGATTGACCACGATGTTGGGCCCGCTCTTCAATATGCGCATGGACTTGATCGGAACGTTGTCGAGCAGCGAGCCGTCGACCAGCATGCTGCCGTTCTCATAGACCGGCGGCAGCAGGCCGGGAATGGAGCTTGTGGCACGCACCGCCTTCCATACCGGCCCTCGCGTGATCAGCCGCAGTGAATTGGTGGCGAGGCAGGTCGCGACCGAGAAATAGCTGGTCCAGAGATCTTCGATATCGGTCTCGCCGTAATGAGTTTTCAGCGCGCGGTCGAAGACGGTGTGATCGAGCAGGCTGTAGCGTGGCCAGGTCAAGCGTTTCAGCGCGCGTGACTTGAGAAAAATATCCGCGGTGCGGGCGCTGACGTCGTCGGGCGAAGCGCCCATGGCGAAGGCTGCGGTCATGGCGCCGCCGCCGCTCGTACCACCCAAGAGATCGAAACAGAGGCCCGCTTCGAGAAGCGCTTTGTAAACACCGATATGAGCGGCGCAGAGCGCGCCACCTCCGGCGGCGACAAACCCGAGCGCATGGCCGGTGAGGAAGCGTGCGACGCGGTCGTAATCGGTGTTGTCGCCACTCACAACGTGATGATGCGCGACGGGTCGCTGTTCGAGCCAGCGCGACGTGCCTGAGATGGGAGCTCTCGCTTTGTGCAGCAGAACGAGCCTGAAGGCCGAAGCTGGGTGGATTTCAAAGGCGAAGCGCTCGGAGGGATTGAGTTGCGGCGCGCCGTCGACGCACTCCCGGTGGAGCCCCACCAGCAAGATCTGATCGGCTTGGCGGATGGCCTTGCGGTTGAACTGAGTAAGATCGGGATCGGTGAAATAGAGCACGAAATGGTAGCGCGCCTCCTGCCGGTTGAGCCAGCTGGTGACGGCCTCGGAGGAGAATTCGGGATCGTCGGGAAACGTGGCGGCGAGCATCGCGGCATCGACAATGGCGATTTGTCCGAAGCGAGACAGCGCCTTCGTGATCTCGTGGCGGAACGTCTCATGAAGCGGAGCGCGTCCGGCGGCAACCACGGCGATGGTCCGCGGATGGGAGAGGTGCGGTTCTCCATCGGTCGTCAACGTGTCGGCGAGGCGCCGCGCCAGCGTCACGGCGATCGGCTTCAAAATGCCGGGATGGCGGTCGGCGAGCGCGATGAAGTCCGCATGCGAAAGCTTGAAGACGATCGAGTCGCGCAAGGCCGTGACCGTCGCGGTTCGTTTTCTATCGGCAAAGAAGGCGATCTCTCCGATTGGGGCGCCGATGCCGATCTCGGCGATGCGCCGCTCGCCGACATCGACGGCGAAGCGGCCTGAGCCGACAATGTAGAGTGCGTCCTCCGGATCGCCCTGACGGAACAGGATCTCGCCGCGGCGGATCGGGAGGGTTACGAGTTGCCGTTCAAGCTCGGCGAGCTGCTCAGCCGGCAGATCGCGGAACATTTCGACCAGCGCCAGCGACGCGTGCCAGGACGCGTTTGCTTCACCCGAAGACTCTCCGTTCTGCACGGCCGTCCTCGCTGCTCTCCGACGCTCAAGCAGAGACTAGCACGGCTTAGAAACAAAACGGGCGGCTGAAACAGCCGCCCGCCGCTAACTTCAGAAAAGCTTCGGAGCCTATTGGCCGGGCGCCATCGCCAGCATCTCCTCGACATGCTCCCAGTTGATCAGGTGGTCGAACCAGGCCTCGAGATATTTCGGCCGAAGATTGCGGTAGTCGATGTAATAAGAGTGCTCCCAGACATCGCAGCCGAGCAGCGGCCAGCCGCCATGGACCAGAGGGTTCTCGCCGTTCGGCGTTTTGGTCACTTCGAGCTTGCCGTTCTTCATGGTGAGCCAGCACCAGCCGGAGCCGAACTGAGTCTTGCCGGCCTCGATAAAGGCGTCGCGGAATTTGTCGAAACCGCCGAGATCGCGGTCGATCAGCGCCAGCACCGAGCCCGGCGCTTTGCCGCCGCCGCCCGGCTTCATCCATTGCCAGAAATGGATGTGATTGAAGTCCTGGCCGGCATTGTTGAACAGCGGCTGGTTCTTGCCGTAGCTCGCCTTGACGATCTCTTCGAGGCTCTTGCCCTCGAAACCTGAGCCAGGCAGCAACTTGTTCAGCATGTCGACATAGGCTTGGTGATGCTTGTCGTGATGATATTCGAGCGTCTCCGCCGACATGTAAGGCTGGAGCTCGTCATAGGCGTAAGGCAGCTTGGGGAGTTCGAAAGCCATGGGGGATCCTCGGCGTGTGGTCGGGAAATTCCCGGCAAGCTAAAGGTTCCCAGCAGATGAGGCAAGGCGCGCCGGTGCGGCGCGGACGACTTGGATTTTTGGGGGAAGAGGGTGGGCGCGGAGCCCCTGAACTCCGCGCCCGGTGCCGAGGAAGGTTCGCTTTCATCAGTACAGGGATCTGACGCTTTGGACATTGCGTCCCGCCGCTTGAACTCAAACTGAACCGGGCGTGCAGGATCCGTTCATGTTCAGGGCGCCTGCTCTCCGAAAGGGCGCCGCATGACTCTCCTCGCCCCTTTTGGGGAGAGGGCTTTCCGCCGCGAGATTGCGGGCGAAGCCTCGCAAGTCGCATGGCGGGA
>Ga0315274_10016332_pt1 | contig 10491 bp, 7 predicted proteins | sample YL17G02_20_MG_FD_203700 | JGI IMG/M metagenome (GOLD analysis project Ga0315274, IMG submission 203700) | Sediment microbial communities from Yellowstone Lake, YNP, Wyoming, USA - YL17G02_20 | ecosystem: Environmental > Aquatic > Freshwater > Lake > Sediment | place: USA: Wyoming | collected... | reverse complement strand
CGACTATATCCGACAATAGATGACCTGGAGGCCGCTGTGGATGAGGCTTGGTTGTGGATTTCAGGGCAACAAGATGAACTTTCAAGTTTATGCTTATTTCCGTGGATAAAATCGGCTCTAATTAACTTAATTTGATATAAGCCATACTTTCACGCAGCACCGTCAGCACCGTCTGCGCATCCAGCCCCAGAACCTTGCTCAGCCACAGTCCTTCCGCCAGAGCAGCGCGATTCAAGCCGAGGACGAGATTGCTGATAAGCTTCATTTGTGAGCCGCTGCCGCAGGGTCCGAGATGAAACCAGCGGCGAGCAAACAGCCGGAACAAATCCTGGCATTGTTCAAAACCCTCCACTGGACCTCCAGCCAAAACAACCACTTCGGCTTTGCGGACTTGCTCGCTACTACCGGAGATAGTCGCGTCCAGATAGCAGACACCCCGCTCGGCCAAGCGATGACCCATCGCCAAGGCCTGTTCGGGATCGCCTGTGGATGTATCGATTATGATCTGCTTCGGCGTCAAAGACGGGCTTATACAGCTGACCACAGACTCCACGACGCTGCTATCTGGCAAGCTCAATAGAATCCTGCGGCAGCCAGTGGCGATTTCCGCCGCACATAAAGTTGGCTTTCCACCGATTCGGCGAAGTATATCGTTCCGGTTAGAATCAACATCGTACCCCCATACCTCAAGACCGCCACCCAGCAGCCGCTCGGCCAGCGCCATACCCATAAGGCCAAGACCAATCAGGCCCGTTGGGCCTCCAATGGATTTCTCCGCTCCCATTGCATTTATATGTAAATCCGGATTCATAATGAATGACTCGCTCCTGTTTGAGTTAATAATCTGAACAAGTTGTGTGCATTTTTACGGCAGCTTTTCATACCATCGACCGCAAAATCAGAATGCGCTGGCCATCAAAAATTTCCACAGGCAGGGATTTTCCATCGAACTTCATAAAACTGTATTATTCCTTTTTCAGCTCAAGATAATCTCTGTATGCTGTGTGGAGGTCAATAGTTTTTTCGTCTTTTTCACTATGAATCAGTATGCCGAACCCAAGTGTGAGCGATTTTCCCTTTTCGACGCTTATTATGGCTTCGTCAGAAAGATTGAATGCCTTTCTGCCGAACGGATTAGCAGTCATAAAGCCGTAGTCGCGGACATGCCATCGAGAGGGGGCAAAATTGTTGGGGTCAGGCATTATCATAACGCCTGCGAAGACGTCTTCAATAGGGCCTGCGTAGTCGCACCATAGTGAGGGTTTTCCCCAGATATTCTTTTCGTTGACGTTACCTTTGTCGTCAAGGATTCGCCCGCCTTTTTTATTATTTACGGCAATCGATGTTGCCAGACGAACACCAAGTCCCATCTCTTCCTGATCACCGAAATATAAATCCTGGCTGTCCGAACGGAATTTAGATTCCCAGCAGATAAGATAGCCGGCAGGCCTGACGAAAATTGTAATCCTGCAGATTTCCTCGCAGATCATTTTATCATCTGCAATGTACCGGTTTTTTACTGTGAATCCTGCCTGTTTTTTTTGAGTATACAGTTCTTTGATGAAACCTGCATGCTCAACTCGCCCTTTATTTCGCCAGAAGTCCTTTCCGTTGATATCGCCAAATGCCATCCACAGACCCGGGTGCATAGTCGCATGGTCATTGGCGTCGATATTTTTGCGTGGAGGGTGGTGGCGGGTTACCTGAACACCATGGGGGGCTTTGAGGCCAGCAAAGTAAGGGCGTAATATCTGCGGGTCCTGGTAGACATAGGTTGCCATTGTTTGGCCATCGATATTAATGAGTATTTTGCCGGGCTCTTTGTGAAACGAAATCTTGTCTTCGGCTGCACAACAATTTGAGATTACAGTCCAAAGACTAACAATGGCAACAACAACTCTGGAGGCCTTAAAACTCATTATTGTGCCTTTCCAGTTTTATAGTCATAAGTTTTCGACAATTTGATAGGGCTTTCTATATGACCCACCCGCCAGTTCATTGGCTTTTGCAACCAGAGGAGTATTGTCTTTTCCATCACAGTGAGTGATAGTATTGGTTTTTTGATCTATCGTTAGCCATGGGCCGAGTTTCATCGGGGTTTTTTCGATATCGACTTCATTTGCGGCCAGGTGTTCCTCTATTCTCCTGAAGGTTTCCTCGGCAAGTTTGCAGCTACCAATCTTGTCGAGAATTTCTTTTTTGCTTGCATCAACACCAAGCCGGAAAGACAAATTGCCGAGGTGGCATACGGCAGAGGAGATGTGCCCCTCCTCAATCGGTGCATTGAGTGAATCTGGTTTTCGATTTCGCACGGCATTTATGAAATTCATACTGTGGTCGCTGCCTCCGTCACCTACGAATTGCTTGATTTTCTTGCCGCTGTTGTCATATACCCATCCCCCTCCGCGGAAACCTGCAAAATAACCGTCCTCGCACTGGAAAATAATTCCTTCTCGAACTCCCTTAAGCTGGTCCATTACTCGCTGTCCACGGGCTGTGGGCAGGTTACGGTTTTCAATGATAATCGGAGCGGGTTTATAATCCAGGATGGTCAATTGGGTATTGGGTGTTTGGCCTGAGTCATCTACGGCAAATCTCTCGCCGACACACAAGGACCTTAAAGGCGGGTGATTGTATCCTGCAAACATACGACAGACATCGAATGCGTGGATGCCACTGTTTGCAAGGTCACCGTCGCCTGTTGACCACACCCAGTGCCAGTCGTAGTGAAGTTGATTTCGCGTTAATGGTTCGACCGGAGCGGGGCCGCAGTAGAGGTCATAATCGAGCCAGTCGGGCTTCCAGGGGGCTTTCTTGCCGATGCTGCCTCTGTTTTCGTACCATAAGACATGCCCCCATAACATTTTACCGATGCTACCTTGCTGGATGTATTCGGCAGCGGCCCGCAAACCGTGGTCGGAGCGATATTGAGTGCCTGCCTGGATGATGCGATTATATTTCTTTGCGGCTGCTACCATCAGTGAACCTTCACGGAGACTGTGCGAGACGGGCTTCTCAACATATACATCCTTGCCTGCCTGACATGCCCATATAGCCGCTGGCCCGTGCCAGTGATTGCAAGTTGCGATGACTACCGCATCGACATCCTTTCGCTCAATCACTTTTCGGACATCTATTGTTGCAAAAATGTCCTTCCTGTTATCGAGCGATTCGAGCCTCTCAGTAAGCCGCTTTGGATCAACATCGCAAAGCGAGACTATTCTTACCCCGTTCATTCGCCGAAAATCGTTGACATGCCCCCCGCCCTTGTTGCCAAGGCCAATGATTGCCACACGGATATCGTCATTGGCCCCAAGGACGCGAGCACTCGATATCAGTGAAATTCCAGCCGCGGCATAAGCCTTGAGAAAATATCGCCTTGAAAAGGCTTTCATTCTGGTTCCTTTCATTAGCAATATTCAACGGGTATTTCCAATTTACACGATTAAAATACTTGAGATTTTCAACACGACATCAATAATTATATAAAAAATTACTTTGAACTGTCAAAAGTTTCATTTTTCATGGCTCCCGATGCCTCATTTTTGATGTGTTTTAGATTACAAAAATGTGAATATGCTGCTAAAATAAACTTATTGTCATGAATAAACCAAATATAAAATTTAGGTTCGATGCATATGTTCATATTATGACCACTTGGAGTAGCCTTTTGGCAATATTAAGCAATTCTTGCATTGAATCGGTTACAAAGGCACCTGGTGCTCAACTTCGGTCTATGACAAAGGAAACTAAGGCGTGGTATGAACGCAGTCTGGTGGGTATGGAAGTTGGCCCGACTGGTGCGCAGTTCGGTCATAGCGATCCAAACGATAAACGCTATTGCGCCAAGTACGATGGAGTCGAGATTGTTCGACACTGTATCGCTGCTAATTGCGAATATCTTGTCATATGGGCACGCGATGGCGACTATGCCTATTACAACTCAAATCTGCTGCCTAATGCTCCCGGCCTTGGAAACCGAGACCCGCTTCGTGAGACGGTTGAAGAGGCCCGAAAGCATAAGCTGCCGGTCATCGCTTATTGCGTTGTGCAACAGGCAGGGCATTTCTTGAGCTCGCATCCGGAATTTGAGATGCGAGATGCAAATGGCAATCGCATCGGTCGATTCTGTTATAATTCGGGCTACCTTGAAATGATGAAGCAAATCATTGCTGAACAACTGGCCTACGGCATAGACGGTTTTCATATAGACATGCTCGACCAGGGCTTTGGTCCTCCATACGGCTGCTGGTGTGAGCACTGCCGGAAGAAATTCGAGGCCGAATTTAACTGTCCAATGCCTAAAGGAGTAACGTGGGATGAAGATTGGGACAGAATGCTCAAATTCCGCTACACTTCCAGCGCAAACTTTGAGCAAGCACTTCGCGACTACATCAAGTCGCTCAATCCCCATGCAACTGTTGATTTCAACTACCATGGTAATCCGCCGTTCTCCTGGGAGGTTGGTCAGCGTCCTGTGCAGCATGCAAGTTCTGGGGACTTCGTTACGGGTGAAACCGGCGTATGGGGCTTTAGTGCGCTGACAGTTGGTCTAAATGCTGAGTTCTATCGGGCAGCTACACCAAGTCTGCCATTTCAAGTGGCGATGCAGCGCGGTGTAAGAATGTATCATGACCAGACCACACGTCCACTCAATGATATTCGCTGGGAATTGCTGACACTGCTGGCCCACGGCGCATTTGTAACTATGGTGGATAAAACCGGCTTTGATGGATGGCTTGACCCTGTGGCCTACGAGCGCATCGGCATAGCTTTCAGAGAGGCTCACGCTAAACAAAGCCACTTTGGCCATACACCGGTCTGGGACGTTGGGATTTACTTCAGCAGTCGCACACGCGACTGGCTCGGACGCAATGATCCAGCAGGGTATTTCCAAAGCTTCCAGGGTGCTCATAAGGCATTAGTATATGAACATATACCGTGGGGTATCTTATTAGATGAAAACCTGACAATCGAAAAGCTGAATAAATTTCCGGTGGTTTTGCTTCCAAGCGTAGCGATTTTATCTAAGCAAGAAATTAATTTGTTGCGCCGCTATGTAGAAGAGGGCGGGAATCTCATCATTACCGGTCTGAGCGGTTGCTATGACTATATGGGTCAGGTTCAAGACGTTTCGTCACTCGAAGCACTCATCGGGGCTAAGTTCATCCGAAGGCTTGATTCGCTGGATAACTGGGCCCGATTTACTTCAAGTCAACAAACTTCAACTTGCAATCAACAATTGGTCCGCAACATTCGAACAAACTGGCCCTTTTTAGTCAAAGGCCCTGCTGTCGTTTTAGAACCGAAATCAGCTATATCAATTGGTGAGCTTCTGCAACCTTTTCGCACTACCCGACAGTGTGACGGTAAAGAAGGTACCGAGTGGCCGATGAGCGCCGATTATCCGGTCGGGCCAGCAATTTTATTGAACGATGTTGGCCAGGGCAAGGTACTGACATTTGCTTGTTCTCCTGACTATGCTGTTGCCAGTGAACATTACATTGTCGAGGTACGCAAGTTACTTGCCAATGCAATTAATTTTCTGAACCCAAATCCCCGTGTATGTATTACCGCCCCGGTCACAGTACAAGCAGTAGTCACCGATGAGCCGTCCAAGCACACGCTGCGCATTCACTTACTGGGCTATAACTCACCGCCTCAAACTACTCCGATGAAAGACAGGCCTTATGTACTACCAGGTCTCATTGAGGACTCGCCAATGTATAAAGCAACTTTTGAATTAAACAAGCCCATAAAACGAGTAACTGTGCTTAATGAATCTACTGAACTGAAAAAAAGTGACCGATGTATTGAAGTGACCGTCAATGATATCCACGAGGTGGTTAGCATATCTTACTAAAAGGCTATGGAGCCAAGAGAAGATATTAGTCGTCGAGAGTTTTTACGTGTTATGGGCATCAGTTTTGCGGCTCCAGTCGTAAAGGTCTCTGGAAAAAATAAGAGTTCACAGACCTTATGGCATAAGACTGGTGTCGAACTTGTCGGTGGCGTCCCGACTTTTGTTTGCGATGGAAAACCGGTTCTAAAACCAGCCTTCGAGACTTATGTGCCGACTCAGTATTACTTCAGACAGTTCGCCGGAGCCGGTACAAATATCTTTGGCTTTAGCACCAACGCGGCGGCATGTGACTATGGGCACTCGAAAACAACCTGGATTGAGGCAGACACGTGGGATTATTCACAGTTTGAAGAACGGGCCGCAGCTGTTCTGTCAGCCGAACCGGATGCTCTGCTACTGCCGCGGGTAAACCTTGGCACACCACGATGGTGGCTTCAGCAACATCCCGAAGCATTAGAGCTTTTCGACGATGGGTCCACGGTCCCAGCAGGGGCAAATCCAACACTACCAAAAGGGCGCGCTTTCCCAAGTCTCGCATCGCAGACATGGCGAGTTGCTATCGGTGATGCGTTGCGGCTTCTAATTCAGCATACTCAGAAATCTCGTTTTAGGCCGCACATTTTTGGCTGGTGCCTAAGCGGCCTACACACCGAAGAGTTTTACCATTGGGCATGCAACACAGAACATTTTGCCGGTTATAGTAATTCAACAGTAGCCGCGTTCCGCGAATGGCTACGGAGAAAATATCGAAGCGCTTCAATTCTTCGCCGAGCGTGGAGGCGTGACGATGTGGACTTCGATAGTGTTTGCGTCCCAACACCACAAGAAAAACGACATTCAGGAGACGGTCTTTTTCGAGATTCACAGCACAGGAATGTTGTGGATTTCTATCTCTTTTGGAATGAGCTGATACCGGAGACCATTGAGTATTTCGCTGATATTGTGAAGCAAGCCACGGGCGGGCACCAGGTAGTGGGGGCCTTCTATGGCTATATGTATGAATTCGCAGGTGATCCAGAGTTTGGGCACAATGCACTTGGTCGTTTTCTTGCCAGTCCACATATAGACTTCCTTGCCGTGACAGCAAGTTACTTTAATCGCCGGTCCGGTATCGGAGGTGATTATGCACGCTCACCATGTTTAAGCGTGAGCTTGCATAAGAAGGTATGGTATCACGATAACGATACTGTATCTTTCCTTGCACGAGACAAACTGAAGGCAGCTGGATATCGGGATGATAATTCTGACTGGACTCGTAATTTGAGCCTTCAATTGGACCTCCTTGGTTATACGGATACAGCGCAGAAATCTAAGTGGATGTATCGCCGAGGTCTTGGCTTTGCGCTCTGTCAGGGAATGTTCCAAGCATGGTTTGACCTTCATGGTGGCTACTTTGATGCTCCCGAACTACTGTCAGAGATAAAGGCATTAAACCAGCTTGCAGTTAGCACAGTATCTTGGGACCGCTCATCTATTGCCGAAATCCTGGTAGTAGCTGATGAAAACTCATGTGCCCGCTGCTGCCCGCGCAGCCCGTTGTTGCGGGAACTGTTACTCGAGCCGCAAAACCAGTTGATTCGAATTGGCGCGCCAGTGGACCATATTCTCCTTGATGACCTCGAACTACTTGAAACAAAACGCTACAAGTTTGTAGTGTTCTTGAACTGCCTTCAGGTTACGAGCAGGCAGCGTCGCATTATTACAAATAAGCTCAAACAAGACAGCAAACACTTGCTCTGGTGCAGTGCAGCAGGATGGTTCTCTGAAGACGCAGGTTCAGACACACTATGTCGTGAACTTACCGGTTTTGAGCTTGTCCGCACAACTGATAACAGAAATCCTATTCGTCTTCAAAAAGATGCTGTTCGAAAAAGATTAGTCGATACAGATTATGTATTTGATATCGACGTTCTTGAACAGCATGGGTGGCTCTCGGTCTGGTCGCCGACTGCCGCCATGTCAGCTTGTTGCTATCGACAGTTAGCTCGTGCCGCTGGTGTTCACATTTTTAATGAAACAGATGATGTGCTTTATGTAAACCGCTCACTGATTTGCCTACATGCCCGAAGTGATGGTGAACGCGTGCTGCGTTTTCCAACCAAGATAGAACTTCGCGACGCGCTTAGTAATGAGCTACTGGCAACCACCGTGAGCGAATGGCGACAATACTTCAGCGTTGGTGAAACTCGACTGTTCCGTTGGAAGACAAAGAGTTAATTTTAATTAAACATAATGATTCAAGAAAAAAGAGTAAAAAGGTTAAATTACGAGCCGGTTAGGGGAAGTAAATATGTTCTTTACTGGATGCAGGCTGCACAGCGCGCTGAGTACAACCATGCTCTCGAATATTCAATACAAAGAGCAAATACACTCAAAGTTCCTGTTGTAGTTCTTTTCGGGATTGCGGACAATTATCCTGAAGCCAACCTGCGACATTACCATTTTATGCTCGAAGGTCTAAAAGAAACAGAAAATACCCTTGGAAGGCGGGGGATACAATTTGTAGTAAAGCATAAGTCGCCCGAACTGGCGGTGGTAGATATCGCAGCGAAAGCGTGTATTGTTATCGTTGACGCGGGTCATACTCGTGTTCAACGACAATGGCGTCGATACGCAGCGATGCATATTCAGTGCTCTTTGGAAGAGGTTGAAACGAATTTGATAGTTCCTGTTACAGAAGCTTCAGAAAAAGAAAACTTCTCAGCGGGGACCTTTAGACCCAGGATAACCGCCAAGCTAAAAGATTATCTGGTCGAGTTAAACCACATCAAGCCATTATATGATTCGTCGAATATGAAATTTGCAGGCTTTGATATCAGCGATACTGCTTTGGCCCTATCTAAGCTTCATATAGACAAAAGTGTTGGCCCTGTAAGGAACATAAAGAGAGGAACTGCTGAAGCAAAAAGAAGGTTAAATGCTTTTATCCGCGATAAGCTGGAAAGCTATGCTGAATTGCGGAACGACCCCTGCCTGGATGCCACTTCCAATATGAGTCCTTATCTCCACTTTGGTCAGATTTCGCCTTTATATATAGCACTAAAAGTCTTGGAATCGAACAGTCACGGAAAAGAGGCTTATCTTGAAGAGCTTATAGTTAGAAGAGAGCTTAGTCATAACTTTGTATTTTATAATTGTAAATATGATAAATTTGACTGCCTGCCAGTCTGGGCGAGAAATACGCTCAATCTGCACAGCTATGATAAAAGAGAATACGTTTACTCATTAAAAGAATTTGAACAGGCCACAACCCATGACCCATACTGGAACGCAGCACAGAAGGAAATGATAATAACAGGTAAGATGCATGGATATATGCGAATGTATTGGGGCAAAAAGATTCTCGAATGGAGCAGAAGCCCGAAGGAAGGTTTCAGAATTGCTCTTTATCTTAATAATAAGTATGAGCTTGATGGCAGGGACCCTAATGGCTATGCCGGCGTTGCATGGTGCTTTGGTAAACATGACAGGGCCTGGAGCGAAAGAAAGGTTTTTGGAAAAATCAGATATATGAACGCTGCGGGCCTGAAAAGAAAGTTTGATCCTAACGCATATATAAAAAAGGTCGAACAAATGGAAAAAGGGACATTGGTATGAAGTTAGCTATAACCGGAGCAACTGGATTTATAGGCAGAGCCCTCTGCAATGAGCTTATTAAAGGGCATAATGTGATTGCTCTAACACGAAATCCAGAAAAAGCATCTTCTCTTTTAGACAAAGCGGTAGAAATTTTCAAATGGAACCCAGATACGCTGGATGGCTGGGAAAAATGCCTTGAGAATTCAGGTGCGGTGGTAAATCTGGCCGGGACTAATTTAGCTTTTGGAAGATGGACTAAAAACGTAAGGACTGAAATTCTTAACAGCCGAGTAACCGCTTCAAGGATTTTGGTCTCTGCCATGAAGAGCTTCAAGGCGAGGCCCAAAGTCGTAATTTTAGCATCGGCAATAGGTTTTTATGGTTCACGTGGTGACGAACTGTTGGATGAGGGATCCAAGGTAGGGTATGGATTTTTGTCAAAAGTTTGCCAGGAGATTGAAAGTTATTACAGAGAGTTTGAGGCCCTTGGTTTAAGGTCTGTTATAATACGTACAGGGGTTGTTCTTGGTGCAAATGGAGGGGCATTGCCGAAGATGATGATGCCATTTAAATTTTACATTGGTGGTCATTGGGGCTCAGGTAATCAGTGGATGTCATGGATTAGTTTGGCGGATGAGGTGGCTGCCATTAAGTTCTTAATTGAAAATGCTAACCTTTGCGGTGTCTTTAACCTGACTTCTCCAGGACCGCTGAGAAACCGTCAATTTTTTCAAATATTAGCTGGCGTATTGAAAAAACCGTGCTGGCTGCCGATACCTGCATTTGCCCTGAAGATAATGTTTGGTCAGATGGCAAGTGAGCTTTTTTTAGCAAGCCAGAGAGTTTATCCAAGAAAGCTCATAGATTCTGGTTTCAAGTTTGAACAAGCCGAGTTAATAAATGCATTGGAATCGATGGATATGGTTCTTTCGCAAAAAGAATGAAAAGTGTTGATTGAATAAAGCCTTTGATACAAGCCTTACGCTCTTTTGAAATGAGTATAGCATTGAGAGGCTAATTAAGCAATGTTTTTTTGCTGTTCAGATAAA
>Ga0315274_10016330_pt1 | contig 10492 bp, 9 predicted proteins | sample YL17G02_20_MG_FD_203700 | JGI IMG/M metagenome (GOLD analysis project Ga0315274, IMG submission 203700) | Sediment microbial communities from Yellowstone Lake, YNP, Wyoming, USA - YL17G02_20 | ecosystem: Environmental > Aquatic > Freshwater > Lake > Sediment | place: USA: Wyoming | collected... | reverse complement strand
TGGGTGAGACTGAAATCAGAGCCCGGCGAAAGACCGCGGCCATGTCGTCCGCCGACAACGCCGGCAGCGTGTGGACCGACCCCTCGAGTTGCATCCGCCGGATCCAGTCATCTGCCTCAGTCTCGCCCTGCATTCCTGGGCAGAGGAACACGACGTCGGGCCGCTTTGCCTTGAGGAGACCGGCCGCCTTGAAGAACGTGTCGTTTCGCACATAGGCGCGGAAACCCCTCGGATTGACCACGACAGGTGCCTCGCCGGGAATGGAATCAAGCAGCGCGCGGATGCTGGTTTCCGGCCGGGAGACTGCGGAAGCCACGCGGTCGTCGTCGGGGAAGAATACCTCCCGGCGTACACCGCCATTCCCCGGCGCCACAAGGCTTGGTTTCCCCGCCGAGAAGCCCCAAAGGCGTGCCAGGCGGAGGTCCCGATGACAGTCCACATGGATCGCCGCTGCCCTCAGTACCGCGCGTCGCGTCAGCCAGGACATCGGGGGGGAGGACGGCGCATGGAGGGTGAAGTCGTTGCCCCACACTGAGAGGACCATCGGCCCTCCGACAACCGTTTCGGCGGCCAGCATCCCCTCCAGAGGGATACGCATGGCATGCACCAGATCGGGCTTGAGGCGTGACACGATGCGACGCGTCGTCCCTTGGGCTCCCAGAATCATCAAAGGACCCAGCCAGTGGCGCAGGGCATTTCGGAGATGGATACCTTTCGCTCCGGCGACCTTCTTGTCAGGGCTGGTTCTGCGCCTTATCACCCCGCCTGTGCCCATGGCAACCACCGAAAAGGAGGCAAGGGCGAGTTCGGGCGAGCAAGGAGAGGTCGACACCAGGTGAACCTCATGCCCGGTCTCGACAAAATGACGTATCCAGTTCAACGCAATCGGGCTTCGGCCGTCGGCGATGAACAGCAGCTTCATGGAGATCCTCGACCCGTCACCGCACGAAGAGCATCGATGAAACTGCCGGCCATCGCGTCAATGTTGAACCGCTCGACGACCAGACGGTGGGAAGCCTCCCCCATTGGACGGAGTCTGGGCATGTCTGCCAAGGCCTCGGACAGCGCCTCGGCCAGAGCCGGCAGATCGTCTGGGGCCACAAGCCATCCGTTGCTGGACTGTACAAGGTCTCTCTGCGTCCCGTCCCCCTCAGCCACGATCACAGGCAAGCCGTGCGCCATCGCTTCTTGCACCGCAAGCCCGCCGGTCCCTGGGAGTACAAAGAGGTCGGCCTGCAAATAGAGCTCTCTCAGCGAAGGTCCTGATTGGACACCCAGGAATCTGGCCTTCGGATACACCTGGCGTGCCAGCGACTCGAGGGAATTCCTCTCCGGTCCGTCGCCGACAACCCAGAGATGGACATCCCGATTCACCTGTGCACAGGCTCTGATCAGGAGATCGACGCGCTTACGGGCCTGCAGTCGGCCCACGAAGAGCACGTGTCTCCCGTGTTCCTCCTCCCATCGGGCTCGAGGTTCGGCTGGCGGAGGCGGAGAGACCGCATTGAAAGCGATGAACACCCGCTCGGCGGGGAATCCTAGGGTGCGGTACTGCTCAGCCCCCGCGCTGCTGTATGCCAGGATGGCGTCGAACATGGAGAGGAAAGGACCTCTCCACCATCCTGTCAGCGCGTGTTTCCATCCTCGCCCGGTAGATGCCCCAAGTCCCCACCCGATCACGGGTCGTCCGCGGCGATGCATCCATCTCGCCGCCGCGTAGTTGCTCAGGTAGCGGGGGTTGGCCTCAAGGACCAAGACATCCGGGTCCCAATGAGAAAGCCAGCCGATGACCCCGGGTTGGAGGCAGAGATAGAAGGAGCCGGAAAGGAGATGTACATTTCGGCCGGAGGCGAACTCCACTCCCTCCACGCGACGCGCCACCAGGATGGCCTCTTCGTTTCTGGGCTCCCCGGCATAGAGGCTTAGCCCGCCCGTGCAAGCCGCGCCCAGCCTCTGGAAGAAAGGCACGCGATATGCGGGGAGCACGCGCTGCTGCAAGCCCACCTTGCCGGGGAAGAAGGGGAACTCTCCGGTCATGCTACACCTGAGGCGGGATTCTTGAGTGCGTCATGCGCCAGGCCGTTCGTCGGACGGCCGATCGCCAGTGCACCCTTCGCACATGCCGGAGCGACGGAGGAGAGAACCTACGCCCACCCGAGGACCGACAGATAGCTGTCGACCATCCGATCCAGTCCAAACGCGGTCTCGGCCCGTCTCCGTGCCCCCGATCGGTATACATCTTCCTGCTCCAGAATCTCAAGGGCAGCCCGGGTCAGCCCCAGCACATCGGGCGGTTCCAGCCGCCAGGGATCAGCGCCATAGGGCACAATGCGGCCGGCAGGCTGAGCGACTAGTTCTGGGAGAGCCCCCGTATCGAACGCCACCACCGGCAGGCCACAGGCCAGGGCTTCCAGTACCGAATTGGGGCAAGCGGGGTGAATATCGGCTGAGTACAGCAGGTGGGCAGACCGATACAGATCCGGCGTATTCTCCGGCGCCACCAGCCCCAGCCACCGAACACCGATTCGGCTCCTCCTCTCCAGCTCAGCTCGACTTCGTTCGGATATCTTGCCTGCGACCGCCAGCTCGGCTGGTGAACCGCCTGCCTTCTCCAGCCCCTCGACCAACCCGACCGCGGCGTCTAGTCCTCCCTCATAGCCTCCCGCCAGGTTACCCTCGACCACGAGAACCTTGCGGACGTCGCCGGAACGAAGGCTGGCAGGAGCCGGCGAGTAGAGATCGAGCGGCACCCCGTTGTGGATGACGGTCGAAGGAATCCTGGCCCGTCCGTATTCTCTCTCCCACCATTGTCTGACGAACTGGCTCTGATAGACGATCACGTCCGCCAGATGATCCCGCGTCCAGCGTAGCAATAGGTTGTTCGCCTCGGCCCGCAAGATATGGCGAAGGCCGGTCCTCCTCCGACGGTGGATCCAGTTGATGCCGTCCAGGCGCTGGACGATGCGGTAGCCCGCGCGCCGCGCCCTCCCGAGGGAAAAGACACGGCGGCTGGCGCCAGTTACTAGGATGGCATCATACGGCAGGTCCGCAAGGTGGAAGCAGACGTCCACATCGCGTTTGGCCAGTCCGAAGGCCAGCCGCCGCTGAAAACTCGCCGGCCCTGCGACCCCAGGAATGCGGGTCACCAAACACAGCCGTTTGTTTCGTGTGATCCCGGCCATTCGGTTCATCCACTCCGTCTCTAGTCGCTGACCGCGCGGTTCCACGCGCGTGCCTTCGTGGCACGGACGCTCCGGGGCCCCATCTCAGGAAGTCCCCAGGAGCGACTGTACGATACGCTCTGCCGCGCGGCCATCCCCGAAGGGGTTGACGGCTCGCGCCATAGCTTCGCGGGCAGGGGCGTCGTCGAGCAACCTGCGCGTCTCCGCCACGATTCGATCTCGGTCCGTCCCTACGAGGCGAGCCGTCCCCGCCTCCAGCGCCTCCGGCCTTTCGGTGACCTCCCGCAGGACAAGCACTGGCGTGCCCAGCGCCGGGGCTTCTTCCTGGATCCCACCCGAGTCCGTCAAGACGAGGTAGGCGCGCTTCATCAGATGCACCATGGGCAGGTAGTCCAGAGGCTCGAGGAGCGTGATGTTGGGGATTTCCCCAAGCACTCTATAGGCCGGTTCCCGAACATGCGGATTGAGGTGGACCGGATACACCATGTGGACATCGCCGTCATAGGCTTCGGCTATCGTCCGCAGCGCGGCGAAGATGTTCTCCAAAGGCTGGCCGAAGTTCTCCCTTCGGTGTGCTGTGATCAGGATGAGGCGGCGGTCCGCAGGGAGGCCGGCAAGGGATCCGCTTTCGAAGCGATACGGCCTGGCAACGATCGCCTGCAGAGCATCGATCACGGTATTGCCCGTGACTACGATCCGTTCCGTCGGCACGCCTTCCCCGATCAGGTTCGACCGGGCACGCTCCGTCGGGGCGAAATGCAGATCTGCCACCGCACCGGCCACGCGGCGATTCATCTCCTCCGGAAAAGGCTGCCACTTGTCGCCGGTGCGCAGCCCCGCTTCCACATGCCCCACCCGGACGCGGTGGTAGTACGCCAGCAGCGACGCGGCTAGCACCGTGGTCGTGTCCCCCTGAACGAGGACCCAATCCGGTTGGACAGCTTCGACCACTCCGTCCAGCCCGCCGAAGATCGCCGCCGTAAGCTCCGCCAGAGACTGATCCGGCTGCATGAGGTTCAGATCGAAGTCAGGATCGATCTCGAACAGGCCCAGCACCTGATCCAGCATCTCGCGGTGTTGCGCCGTCACGCACACCTTCGACTTGACCCCTGAAGTCCGCTGCAGGCGGGCCACCACTGGTGCCATCTTCACAGCTTCCGGTCGCGTTCCGAAGACCGAAAGGATCTTCAACGGCCGCTCACCCATCCCGCTGCCCCGTCCCCAAGACATGCAGGTCGAACCCCGCCCGTTTCCAGGCAGCTCGATCCCAAACGCCTCGTGTGTCGAAGGCGAAGCGGCCGGCCATCCAGCGTGCCGCCGCGTCAGGCTCGATGCCCCGGAGCGATTTATGGTCAACCAGCAGGATCACCGCTTCGGCCCCGCGCAGAGCCTCTTCCAGTGTCGCGGCGGTCCGCGCACCCTGCACTGTCGCTGTCGGCGCGAAGGGCTCGTAGGTGGCCAGGGCGGCGCCTCTCGCCGCCAGCAGGCGGCAGACCTCCAGCGCGGGGCTCTCACGAAGGTCATCCACCTCTGCTTTGTACGACAGCCCAAGCGCGCTCAGGCGCCGGCCCTTGAGCCCTCTCAACGCCTCCTCGATGGAACTCGCTACATGTTGCGGTTGGCCGTCGTTGACCTGACGAGCCGTGCGGATGAGCGGGGTCAGGTCCGGTGCAGCCTCCACCAGGAACCACGGATCGACGCTGATACAGTGACCCCCCACCCCGGGGCCGGGCCGCAGGATCGAGACCCTCGGGTGCCGATTGGCCAGCTCTATCGCCTCCCAGACATCCACCCCAAAACGCTCGGCCAGGCGTGCAAACTCGTTGGCCACTGCGATATTCACATCGCGGTAGGTGTTCTCCATGAGCTTGACCATCTCGGCCGTTGTGGCATCGGTGAGGATGATCTCCCCCTTGACGAAGACGCCGTACAGATCCCGCCCCGCCTCAGCGGAAGTGCGGGTCACCCCTCCAATCACGCGGGCGTTTTCTATCAGCTCACGCAGGATCTGTCCGGGGAGCACGCGCTCCGGAGAGTAGGCCAGGTGGAAGTCGGTTCCAGCGCGCAAGCCCGACTTCTCCAGGATGGGAGCGACGACGCCTTCGGTCGTCCGCGGTGGGGAGGTCGACTCCAGCACCACCAGACTACCCCTCCGCAGATGGGGCGTGATCGCCTGGCTTGCCGCCACAACGAAGCTCAGATCCGCGCGCTGGTCCTCCTGAATGGGCGTCGGCACTGCAATGATATACGCGTCGCAGGGCTCGGGATGCGCGCCCACGCGCAGGTTCCCCGAACGGATCGCCGCCTGCACCAGCGTACGGAGGCCAGGCTCCTGGATGTGAACGTCCCCATTTCGCAGCGTCTCGACGATGTCTGGGTTGACGTCCACCCCTAGCACGCGCAGCCCCTGAGTGGCAAAACTGCTGGCCGTGGGCAGGCCGATGTATCCCAGTCCGAGCACGCACAGGCTGTTGAACTCCACCGCGTTCACCCCCGATCGGGCCCAATTATCGCACAAACCCCGTAGTCAGTTCCTGACCCCGAAGCTGGCCGTTGACATCTCCCCTCTCCCCCAATAGGATTCCTCCATCCAATCAACGTGGGCTGCGATCTGGCGCTCCCCGCGAGAGCAGGTGCCGTATGAGAATTGCGGTCGGATCCGATGAACGGACCCATCTGACAGATACTATCGTTAAAGACCTGAGCGAGCGAGGCCATGAGGTCCTCCTGATGGGTGCCCTTGCCGGGAGGGCGACGGGTTGGCCGCGGGTGGCACGGCAGGTGGCAGAGTCCGTCGTCTCCGGCGCGGCCGATGAGGGGATACTTTCCTGCTGGACCGGAACCGGCGTCTGCCTTGCCGCCAACAAGCTTCCGGGCATCCGCGCAGTACTTTGCGACGACGCCGAAACGGCGCGAGGCGCCCGGCGGTGGAACCGCGCCAATGTCCTGTGTCTCTCGCTTCGCCGGACCTCGGAGGTGGAAGCACACGAAATCCTCGAGGCCTGGTTCCGCACCTCCTACCAACCAAACCCCGAGGACGACGGCTATCTGGCTCAGGTCTCGGAGCTCGAGCGGGACTACGGCAAGCCGCGGGACGTGTGAGACTTGATTGGGTCCGGGGGGGACCCACGTGCGCCCCAGCTTTCGGCTACCGGCTTCCTCCTGTGTGCACAGGGCCTCCTTCGGTCCGACGATCAGCCCCGGGGTACAATAACGCCTCGCATGCAGAGGTGCAAGCACCTTGTCATGGCGAATCGTCATCCCCGACGGGCTGGCTCCCGAAGGCCTGGCGGTCCTTCGAACTGCGGCGGAGGTGGTGGAGACGTCTGCCCCCAGAGACCTGGCTGAGTTCGACGCCTTGATCGTCCGCAGCCGGACCCAGGTGACCGCAGCCATGATCTCTTCCGGTCTACCCCGGTTGAAAGTGATTGGCCGCGCCGGTGTCGGAACGGACAACATCGACCTGGAAGCCTGTCGAGCGGGCGGGGTGATCGTCGTCAACGCGCCACAAGCCTCCACCACGGCCGTCGCCGAGCATACGCTCGCGCTGATGCTGGCGCTCGCCCGCGACATCCCTTTCGCCGACCGCACCATGCGTCTCGGAGATTGGCCCAAGAGGGACTTGCAGGGAATTGAGCTCTCGGGGAAGACGCTGGGCGTCGTCGGGATGGGAAGGATCGGCTCGGCCGTGGCGCGGATGGCTTCCGCTTTGGGCATGAGGCCTATCGGATTCGACCCTGTGCTCTCCGTCGAAAGCATCCGCCAAGCCGGCGCCGAGCCTTGTTCGCTGGACGACGTGCTGGCACAGTCCGATTTCATCACCCTGCACGTGCCCTTGACGGATGCGACCCGACATCTGGTGGACGCCGATGCCTTGCGAAAGGTGAAGCCGACGGTTCGATTGATCTCCACCGCTCGCGGCGGCGTCATCGACGAAGAGGCTCTCCTGCAGGCTCTGGAGGAGGGACGAGTGGCCGGCGCGGCCCTTGACGTGTTTCGCGTCGAGCCCCCCGGCGATCATCCCCTGCTCCAGCATCGCCGCGTGGTGGCTACGCCCCATATCGCGGCGCAAACAAGCGAGGCCCAACGTCGCGCCTCGATCGATATCGCTCACGAAGTTCTCGCCGCGCTCTCGGGAACGTCCTTGCGCTGGCGAGTGGTCTGATTTCGTCCCGGAAAGGGGTAACCATGGACAGCTATACAAAGCTGCGCAATCTTCTCGGCGAAGTGTTTGACCTTGCGGCAACGGACGCGCTACTGGATTGGGACCAGCAAACTATGATGCCGCCTGGGGGCGCCGAGGGCCGGGCACGCGCCCGTGCGCTCATCAATCGTACGGCCCACGACCGGTTTGTGTCCGCAGAGATGGAAGACTTGCTAGAGGCAGCACGGAAGGAAGTCGCCGGCCGCGATCCCGACTCCGATGAGGCGCGCATCGTGCGCAGGGTCTCGATCGATTTCGAGAAAGAACGCCGTGTTCCCTCCGAATGGGTGGCCCACTTCTTTTATGCGGCCACGCTTTCGCAACAGGCGTGGGAAGAGGCCAAGCCTGGGTCCGACTTCGACAAGTTCAAGCCGCATCTAGAGAAGATGGTCGGCCTACGACGGGAGTATGCGGATTTCTTCGCCCCGTATGATCACGTCTACGACCCCCTCGTCGACGATTTCGAACCTGGGATGAAGACCCGCCAGATTTCCGAGCTTTTCGCCCAGCTTCGCCAGAGACAGGTCCGGCTCGTCCGGTCGATCCTCGAGCGGGGCAAAGCGGTCAACGCCGCTCCCCTTCATCGGTCCTACCCCGTGCGGAAGCAGGAAGCGTTCAGCCTGGAGGTCGCCAGGGCGCTGGGGTATGACCTGCGCTGCGGCCGGATCGACGTGGCGGCCCATCCCTTCACCAACGGACTCAACCCCGGCGATGTCCGCATCACCACACGGTACGATCCCAGGTACATCGGCTCGGCGTTGTTCAGCACCATCCACGAGTCCGGCCATGCGATGTATGACCAGGGGGTGCCTGCCTCCATCGCCAATATCCCCACGCGCCTCGGTCAGTCGCTCAGCCCTTCCTTTGTCTCCTCGATGGGAGTCCACGAATCTCAGTCTCGGCTGTGGGAGAACTTCGTCGGCCGCGGCCGCCCCTTCTGGGTTCACTACTACCCGACGCTGAAGAAGCTCTTCCCTTCGCCTCTTGAAGGCGTGGGCCTGGAGACATTCTACCGGGCCATAAACAAGGTCAAACCTTCCCTGATCCGAACCGAATCCGACGAGGCGACCTATAACCTCCACGTCATGCTCCGATTCGATCTGGAGACCTCTCTCATGACTCGTTCGCTTGAAGTCAGCGACCTCCCCGAGGCGTGGAACGCCAAGATGCAGGAGTATCTCGGCTTGACCCCGCCGGATCATGCGCAGGGCGTTCTCCAGGACATCCACTGGTCGATCGGGTATATCGGGTACTTCCCGAGCTACACCCTGGGCAACGTGATGGCCGGCCAACTCTGGGAGAGAATCACAGAGGATGTCCCGGATCTCTCGCACCAAATCGAGCGCGGCGAGTTCGGTTCGCTGCTTTCCTGGCTGCGCCGCAATGTGCATGCCCACGGCGCGAAGTTCGACTCCGGAGAGCTCATCCTGCGCAGCACCGGCAAACCGCTCACGGCCGAACCCTATCTGCGTTACCTCGAGACCAAGTTCGGCGAGATCTACAAACTCTAACGGAGCGTGGCGCCCATTCTATAGATACCATGGGACGATGATGCTCACCTTCCTTCATGAGCGCCTGGCCAACACCATGATCCTTTTCAGTCTGGTAGCCGGGCTTTGGGGCCTCCTCACGTACTTCCGCCGCCGCGGGGTCACCGCCAACTACTGGGGGATCCTGATCATCGGCGAGATCCTCTACGCGGCCCAGGGCCTCCTGGGCATCGCCCTCTGGCTAGGCGGCGAGCGTCCTGGTCGGACGATCCACCTGCTCTATGGCGCGGTTGCACTGATCACCTTCCCCGCGTACTATGCTGCCAGCAAAGGCCGAGACGATCGCCGCGCCGCCCTGATCTACGGCCTTCTCGGCCTGTTCCTTGCCGGCATCGGGGCCCGTGCTATGAGTACCGGCGCCGTCCCATGAATCCGGGGATGCCCTTGCCTCCTCCGTCCACTCGTCTGGCCTCGAGCAGCGCCGACACGGGACTCAAGTGGCCGGCCTGAGCTTCGAGAGGCCCGGTCCTCACCCAATGTCTCCGGAGGCCCGGCAAGCTGCTGCCCTGCATTCCTCTCTGCAGGCATCCCGGCTTTGCAGAGAGGATGTCGGCAGCAATGGGCCGGCCCGGACAAACCAGTCCCCCCCTCCAATTCGTCCATCCACCAGCAAATGCACCTTGGCAGGAAACGCGAGCCACTGGGCGCTCACGGGCAGATCCTTTGTGATTGCCGCCGCCTTCGGGCTCCTGGCCTCCGGCTGCCATTTTCCCCTCGCTCCCGCCTCCGCCCTAACCTCATCCCCAACCACGACCTTCGCGCCCGCGCCGAGTTCCACTCCCACCCCTCCGCCCACCCCGTCCCCCTTGAACCTGCTGACCCCGGCCATCGTCATCGAGCCGTCCAATGTGCCCCCCAGCGCGACGCCCACGCCGTTGGACTTCGGGCTCCCTCCTGAGGAGCTGGTGATCTTCCAGCCCGGACCCGGATCGCAAGTTGGCAGCCCCTTCAGCATCTCCGGACGGGGCGGCCCTGGCAGGCTCGACACCGTGCATCTTCGGCTGCTGGGCGACGACGGAAGGGTCCTGGCAGAGAGGGACGCCTACCTCATGGTCTATCCGGGTAATGCTGGGCGCTTCGTGGCCGAGTTGTCCTACCAGATCGACCGGGTTGCCGAGGAGGCGCGCCTCGAGGTGAGCACCGATCATCCCCGGGACGGCAAGATCGGCCACCTTGCCTCGGTCAAGCTGATCCTTCTTTCCATCGGGGATCCCTTGCTCCACCCGGCGTCGGCCGGCCCGGAAAGACTGACCATTGCACGGCCCAAGAAGAACGAAATCCTCCGCGGAGGGTCGGTCCTCGTGCGCGGAGGCGGCTGGACGGAGTCAGATCTCCCGCTTGTCGTTGAGCTTCTCGACCGATCGGGAAGCCTGATCGGCTCGGCCGAGGCCATGCTCCAGTCCCCGACGCTCGGACAGCTGGGAGCCTTCGAAGTAGTCTTGGACTATCAAGTCGCGGCGGCTCAGCCGGGACGCATTGTCGTCTACGAACAGGCGCAGGGCTATTCCGGGGTTGTTCACCTGGCGAGCCTCGACGTGAAGCTCGAGCCGTGAGAC
>Ga0315274_10016325_pt1 | contig 10493 bp, 8 predicted proteins | sample YL17G02_20_MG_FD_203700 | JGI IMG/M metagenome (GOLD analysis project Ga0315274, IMG submission 203700) | Sediment microbial communities from Yellowstone Lake, YNP, Wyoming, USA - YL17G02_20 | ecosystem: Environmental > Aquatic > Freshwater > Lake > Sediment | place: USA: Wyoming | collected... | reverse complement strand
CGCAACATCGTTTCAGGAATGGAAGATTAAGCCAGGTCTTGGTTGGCTATTTGTCTGGGGACATAAACGTTAGCTTTGACAGCAAACCTCTCAGCAAAACTTTCAACAATAGGGCGCAATGTGCAACCCGCGAGACGGGGGTTTCTTTGTCATTTCCCATTCATCTCTTACTGCTTCTGAGATGCGCCACAGCAGGCTTGAAAGCTGTCTCAATAGATGCTGTTGCCTAACGTTAAATATCGGATTATAATTGTTCAATCAAGGTTCCAGCCAAGCTTGTTGCCTGGATTTTCTCGAAGTTAGCTGGCACACGCTTAGAAAGTGTCTAGAACAGGGCATTGGGCGAAAGGAAGCCGAATGGCAAAGGAAAACTCCACTAAAGAGAATAAGCTGGACGAAGCTCAAAAAATGTTAACGCAACCCCTGCCTCATATCCTGGCTGAAATGAGGGAGTTGATCACGGTAGCCATGGAAGCTGCCACAAGAGCCGAGGCAACAGCCAAGGCGGCTAAAGAGTCTGCCGAAGCCAGTAAGAATGCCGCTGATGAGGCGGCAAGAGAGGCTAAAGAGACTGAGATGAGAGCCAAGAAAGCCGCTGAAGCTTTCAGGAAGGTGACGGATGAAGCAGTAAAGAGTGCCAAGGAAGCCAGCGCTAAAGCTGCGGAGACGGCTAAGATGGCAGTTGCCGAAGCAGCAAGAGGGGTCGACCAGATATCCAAGGCAAGTAAGAAGGAGATTGGAGAGGCGGTGAGGAAGGCTGAGGAAGCAAGTGGCCAAGCTACAAAAGCTGCAGAAGAGGCGACAGTGGCAGCCAACAGGGCAGTTACCGATGCCGCCAGGAAGGCTGAGGCGGCAGAAACTTCAGCTAGTAAAGCTGCCGATGCGGCGACCCAAGCAGCTAAGGAAGCTGCCAGAAAAGCTGAAGAGGCGGTTTTGAAAGCGGAGAAAGCGGACCTGGTTGCCAGGGAAACAACGGAATGGGCAACAAAGAAAGCCGACCAGACAGCAGTGACCGCCAAAGAGACTGCCGAGGCAGCAACCAGAGCGTCAATACAGGTGGCACAGGAGGCAACGAGGAAAGCCGAGGAGGCAAGTGCCCGTGCCATAGAAGCCGCTGAAGCAATGACTAAAAGCGCTGAGCAAGCAGTAAAGATGGCAAAAGAGGCGGCTGAGGCAGCAATAAAGGCATCGGCTGAAGCCGACAAAAGGGCAGAAGAGGTTCATGCCGCCCAGCAAAGAGCTACCGAGAGTGTCCGGCGAGCGGTTGACGAACTTACTGCCAAAGCAAAGGAGATTGCTAAGCCGGTGGCTGAGGCAGCGGCGCAAGCATTGATGAAAGGCGAAGAAGCAAGTGATAAAGCGGCCGCGGCTACAGCAGCAGCCGAAGCAGTGATGAAAGAAGCCCGGGAGGTGCCCGCCAAAGCGGCGAAGGCAGCTGAGAGAGCAGCTAGAGCGGCTGCCAGAGCCGCAGAAACAGCCCAGGAAGCTACAAAATCGGCTGAGGAAGCTGCCAGAAGAGCCGAAGAAGCAGCCCTCGCTGCTCTCAACGCAGCTACTCGTGCTACCAAAGCCGCAGAGCAGGCTGGTGCAGGCGTGGAAAAGGGAGTGACAAAGGTGGATGATGTTTAATAAATAATCCCAGAGCATGGTTTGCCTTGCTCTGTGTTTGAGCCATTGCACATTTCATCGTGTTGTTGCCTTCTTAGTGCTTCAGATATTAGGAGCCCTTATCTGTTTCAAATGGGAGCTTCAAGCAAATCCCGAGTTTCTCCTTGAGGATTTGGTCTCTCACTACCATTGCCCAAATTACCGTGTCACGCTCCTTTGTTAGCTGCAGAACTTGGACTTCGGCTTCCAGTTTTGCTGCCGTTTCTGCTGATAACTTTAGCGTGGTTACTTCTAGTTTGGTCTCAAGCTCACTCAATTTCTGCTTCAATCGAGTGTTTTCCTCTTGCAGACTGGCAGTCTTGGCCTCAAAATCCTTACCGAGAGTATCGAAAGCGGCGGGTATTTCGTGTCTATGGGCAATGTGCCACTTCATACCACTCTCATTTTTAAATACCGAATGACATAGTGGACATTTATAGGGTCGATTTGGCATTTATAATCACCTCTCATGCGCGCGTAACGCGCGTACGCGCGAACTTTCCGTAGTCTTGTCTTTGATCCATGTTGATTACATTTTCTCTTCCCTCTTGCAGGCTTGGAGCTAGCAAAATCACCAAGAAAATCCACTAGGAGCGCCGCCTGGATACCCTGCTCTAACCGTAAATTAACCACCCAGCTACACTGTCCTAGAAATTAACATCCCATGTTTGATAATGCTAAGAAGGCATAGGATTCATAGGCTTAACGGCTATACTTGGTGTTCGTGTTTTGAATAAGGCTGAAGGATAGACTAAAGGTTCTGCGTATTGTACACTTAGCTCCACTTCCCCCTCCCTTCACAAACGTTTAACAGAAGTTCCCTGGATGTTTCCTCCCTCCGTAAAGCCAATATAATTGCCCAGAATTAGCTTGCAATTAGTGGCTTCCTAGCGCATAATAGCCTTGCCTGGTTGTCCGTACCTGTAAAAATCCCGAACCAGCGCTGGGAGGCAGGTATGAAATGGAGTCTTATAATTTCGTTACTCGTGATTCTGGTAGTATTGATTGGTTGTACCTCGACACCGCCCACTACCTCACCAACCACTCCGGAGACTTCAGAGCCAGCGGCATCCATCACCCCGACCCCAGCAGCAACTGAGTCATCAACGTCTACGCCCACATCTACACCTACAACACCGACCGATACAACTCCCCCTTCGGCAATAACTGGCTTAATTGCCAATGACGCCTATGATACGAGAGTAAACCTATGGTGGGACAAGAGCACTGCCACCGACTTCGACCATTACAATATATACCTAAACAAAACAGAGATGGTAGATGTCACCGATATGCAATCTATCCAGCAGATACAAGGCATTGCTACCTGTAGTTATCAGGTGACCGGCCTTGAAGACGGAACCAACTATTACCTTGCCGTAACCGCAGTGGATAAGAGTGGCAACGAAGATACTCAGGTAACCAGCGCCATTGTTACGTCTTCAGCTATGCCCGGAGGAACCACAGACCCGGAGCTGGCTGTTGATGTCTATCAGCCGGACAAAGTATGGGCGGGGACAACACTTTTACCGCTTAATTATGACTCCCAAAGGCGCAGAATTGTAGAGGTGAATATGCTCGGCGAGATTGTCTGGGAATACTTGGTCCCACAACTAGGCTTTATTGAGGCGGAATTGCTGTCTAACAACAATATATTATACACAGTGGGACATGGCACGGGTATATATGAAGTTGACCGCAGTGGCAAGGTTGTGTGGTCATACATGACCAGCAAAGTCGATCATGATGCCGACCGGCTACCAAATGGCAATACCCTTTTTGTGTTTGGCTTTGAAGACCAGAAGAGTGACGCCCAGGTGGTTGAAGTAAACCCGAAAGGTGAGGTTGTCTGGGAATGGTATGCTAAAGACCACTTTGATATACCTCCTTACGATAGCATTTATAATGAAGGCTGGACTCACACCAATGCCGTAACTAGGCTACCGAACGGCAACACGCTCATCAGCCTGAGGAATTTCAACTTCATAGCTGAAGTCGACCCGCAGGGGGCAGTGGTCAGGACTATCGGGGAGGATATTCTTATTGAGCAACACGACCCAGAAATTCTTCCCAATGGCAACATTCTTGCCACATCACTGCCGCGGGGTGAACCTCACAGCGCAGTAGAAATTGACCCGATAACAAATAAGATTGTTTGGCAATACTTAATAAATAACCTTGCGAACCGGCCGGTAAGAGATGCTAACCGTCTGCCAAACGGTAACACCATAATCACTGGCGTGGCAGAGATAGTTGAAGTTACTCCCCAAGGTGAAATCGTTTGGCGGCTCCGGCTGCAAGGCGTAAATTGGACTACTATAGAAGAGGCAGCAAACGGATTCTATAAAGCTGATAGGATTAGCACCCAGCAATAAGGTATCTTTGGGGTGTTTAAAAGGCGTCAGCCTCCTAATTTTGCTCTTTTAACTTTTAATTTTGACTTTATTTAAACAATCTCCACTAAAAAGATCGGGCTGAAGCAACATCGTTGCTTCAGCCCGATACTACTCAAACATTAACGCTGATTTACTTCAACATACCGTAGAGTATCCCAGTTACCACCGCCGTGCCTATAACTCCCGCCATATTGGGACCCATGGCATGCATCAGAAGGAAGTTCCTCGGGTTTGCTTTCTGACCCATCTTTTGTACCACTCTGGCAGCCATCGGTACGGCTGATACTCCCGCCGCACCTATCATCGGGTTTATCTTCTCCTTCAGGAACAGGTTAATAAACTTGGCTCCCAGCAGACCACCGATTGTAGAGAAGACAAAGGCGAGTGCGGCCAGACCGATGATAGCCAGAGTTTTGGGTATAAAGAATATTTCGGCAGTCATCAAACCGCCTACTGTTAATCCCAGAAGGAAGGTTAAAACATCGATGAATACAGTTCCGGCTGATTGAGCCAGTCGGTCAGTTACTCCGGTAACCTTCAGCAGGTTGCCGAACATAAGCATGCCGATAATCGGCACAGATTTGGGGACGATCAAGGCTGCGACTATAAAAATCACTATCGGGAAAAGGACAAGCTCTTTCTTGGAGACCTGGCGCACCTGCGGTTTCATGTATATTTCCCGCTCTTTCTTGGAGCATAACAGCCTTATTATCGGCGGCTGAATTACGGGCACCAGTGCCATATAAGAGTAAGCGGCAAGTGCAATCGGCCCGAGAAGATGGGGTGCCAGCGCTGTAGTTAGGTAAATTACCGGCGGACCATCGGAGCCACCAATAAGGCCGACGCAAGCTGCTTCGTTTACACTAAACATCCCGGAAGCATAAGCAATAATGAAGACGACAAAAATGCCGAGCTGTGCAGTGGCACCGAAGAAAAGGGATATGGGGCGGGCAATGGTAGGAGTAAAATCGCACAAAGAACCCAGCCCGAGGAAAACAAGGAAGGGAATTATCTCTGTTTTAATCCCGTAGGCATAAAGCACATTAAGTAGACCTACCTTCCCATCCCCAATGTCCTTCAGCAACTGACCCAGAGTTGCTGACTCGGCAGGCATACCCTCCGGAGTATAAACCATCATACCGCCTAAGGGGATATTGACCAGGATGATGCCGAAGCCGATAGGTACCAGCAGGAGAGGTTCAAAGTCCTTGAAAATACCCAGGTAAATAAGGACCCCGGCAATCACGAGCATTGCAATATTGCCCCACGTCATGGACCCAAAAGCCATTTCATACAGACCAAACATATCTTTCTACCCTTTCTTCTGGTTTTCTTTGTCTTTTGCTTCAGACCTTTGCACCGCTTTTCCTACTATCATGGCTACCACTAACAGGATGATAAGGACAACGATGGTCACAGGATAAGCAAAGGAAACCTTTGCCGCCAGCCCCCAATCTACCATCTTCAGTCTCCTCTCTCAAAATATATGTTCTCAGTACTAAATAATTACTACCTTCTCGCCGGCTACATAAAAAGGGCGGTTAAACTGTAAAGACGGAATAACCGCCCTATTTATAGAGAACTAGTTTAGCTCTAATATTTTCAGTTGTCAAGACGCCGAACTGACCTGTAATTATTATCCGCTGGTGTCGGCTGCTTTCAATCCTTCCCATCCATGGAAACAAACCGCTTCTTACTACCGCATCTCCGGTGATGGGGCGAGCATTACTGACTGCTTACTCGCCTGTATAATCTTATAGGTAACACTGCCTTGGAACCAGGCTTCGACGCCTGAATGCCCATGACTCGATAAGGCTATTAGACTTGAATCCGACTCTGCAGCCAGCTTGATTATCTCTCGTGCAGCCTCACCAGTCCTGACCTCGGAAATCACCTTTGCTTTCGTCCCGGCGAACTCCGAACCTATGCCAGCCAAGTACTCCTTGGCTATCGCCTTCATCGGCTCCACATCCCGGTCTTCGAAGCGGATATAATTCAACCCACCGATAGTATGAATATGCCTACCTGACTCGACCACCTGTAAGAGAATGACTTCTGACTCCACTTTCTTGGTCAACTCTACCACATAGGGAAGGACTCTAGCACCCCTTTCCGAGCCATCCAGCGGCATTAGAATCCGATGAAATATCTTGCCTCCGTCTTGCCTTCCCGCCATCTCTCTAGCTCTGACAACGATTAGCGGTGTGCCAGTTTTTTGGAGCACTCTGGTAATTGTGCTACCCAGAGACCAGGGCGCAATACCAGAACGACCGTGAGACGACATTATAATGAGTTTAACATTGTTTTTCTTGGCGTATTTAAGGATTTGCTCGTCTGCCTTGCCCTCCAAAATCATTGCCTTAGCACTGGCTGAAGAACTCACCAAACCAGCTTTTAGTTGCTCGGCTTCATTATTAATGTAAAGCTGGCAGGCTTGCTTTTGCTCCTTCTCCTCCGGCTCACAAACCTGGATTAGGATTAATTCAGAGCTAAAAGCCCAAGCCAACTGCACCACTGACGGAAAGACCTGCTCAGCTAAGTCGGAGCCATCCAAGGGCACAAGAATTTTCCCATACATTTCCCTCATCCCGCCTGTCTCGCCTAAGTGTACCTTACGACCAATAGCAAATGCACCACAGCCACCACAACAATCATCGCTGGAAAAGAGTATTTACAGAACCTTCCCCAGCCAATAGGATAACCTTCCCTCTCTGCGATAGCAGTGCCTACCACATTGGCAGAAGCGCCGATAGGCGTGGCATTGCCGCCAATATCGGTACCTAACGCTAAAGTCCAGGCTAGAGTTGGCAAAGGCACTCCCGTTGTCGCTGAAAGGTTAGCAATTACCGGTACCATAGTCGCCGCAAATGGAATATTATCAACTATTGCTGAAAGAAAAGCGGACATCCATAATATTATTGACATTACCGAAACCAGATTTCCACCCGATGTATTCCTTATACCATCAGCCATCATCTTCAATACCCCTGTCTGCTCCAGCCCGCCAACACAGATGAACAACCCGACGAAGAAAAGTAATGTGCGCCAATCCAGCCTTTTAACGACGTGAGGTGCACGCTTTCCCGTTGCCAGCACAGTCAGCACAGCAGCAATTACCCCGATTAAAGCCACGGATATGCCTGTTTCGGCATGGGTAACCAGCAAAATAATGACGAACACGAAGATTGCTGACTGTATCAGGAACAATTTTTGGTTAGCAATGGCTTCTTTAGGTTCGGGATATTTATTATCAGTGGGAACCGATTCAGGCTTTGCCTTGGTGAGAGATTTGCGGAACATGAAGTAAAACAAGCCCACAACCAAAATCATTCCTACCCAGGCAATAGGACCGGTATTAGTGGCAAAATCCCTGAATGTATAACCAAAGGCGGTACCGATGATGATATTCGGCGGGTCGCCAGACATTGTGGCGCTACCCCCTATGTTGGCGGCAGCAATTTCAGCGATAATCAATGGCACTGGGTCAAATTTTAGCAAGCGACCTAGCTCAACAGTTACCGAAGCCAGGAACAACAACACGGTAATGCTATCAATGAACATGGAGAGGAAACCGGAGAGCACCATAAAGGCAATAAAGATGGGGACAACCCTGTAATTGAGCCGTTTAGCTACAAAGAGACAGAGCCAGCGGAAGAAACCTGCTTCATTCAACCCTTCCACCATTGCCATCATCCCGCCAATGAAGACAATAGTTTGCCAGTTCACACCGTGTGATGCTATAGACTCATGACCCGGCAGCCAGAAAGTCGATTGGCCCAGCTGCTCCAGATTCAATACCGTCCACACCACATCAGGGCTCCGCATAACAGCCAGGAAGACAACGATAACGGTAAGAGCAGCGCCAATCAAAGCAGGAATATAGCGGTGTATCTTGCCAACTATAATGGCGATAAACATACCCAAGAAGATAGCCGTGGCAAGACCTTGACTTAACGACATCCTTCTCTCAAATCCAGATGCACATTAAAAAATCAGCATATTATAGCAGAGGTTCTTTTCTAAAAGCAATGCGGGTTTTTGAGAGGGTGTTTACTAATGTATATTTGGAGTGTTAAAGAGTCCCGATTAGCATCAGCCCCTCTTAGAAATAAGTATCCCCTTCCCCTTATCAATTTTTCCTAAGGGGAAGGGGATTAATGGGGATAGGGCCACCATAATCTCCACTTAACATAACTACTTTACATAACTCTAAAAACAATTCCTAGCCTCGGTTAGCTTCGAGTTGTTTCTGAAAAAAGGCATTATTAGGATAATGTCACCCCCCCTTATTTATACCTCTTCACCTCAAAGCAATAAAGCTTCACTGGCTCGCCCAGCGAGCCTTACAATAAATCCTCAAGAATACCTACACAAACTTGACACAGGAGATGAGTAGTGCAAAAATCTTTGCAGCCGGCCAAGAAGGCTGACTTCTAAACAAAGCAATAAAATAATAGGAGGATTCATGGCAGATAAGATTGCGAAAGCCCTGGCAAAAGCGGGAATGCCTACAGGAGACCTGTATGACTTACCGACATCTTCGAAAACCTTCCCCGATGGCGCTAATTATAGAATCGAGATTTCACCGATAGAAACAGTAAAAGTTCTGGATGCGACGATTGATGAGGCTCTAAAGCAAGGTGTTCCTTTTCACCGAGCCATTTCTGTAGTGCGCGGCGCCACGCTCCTTACCCGGGAGGAATTAAGAGAATTCGCCAGGATAGCCAACGAAGCTAAGGTGGAGGTTGTGATAACTCCGGGGCCAAGACCAAGCTGGTATACCGGTCGGCAGGTAGCTACTCCTGAGGGTGCTATCTCCGGATTTAGGCACAGAGGGATGGACGCCCTTAAACACTGCGTAATGGACATTCAGAGGTGTATTGATATCGGCTTCAGGGCATTTCTGGTTTGGGATGAAGGTCTTTTATATTTGCTGAATCAAATGAAACAGAATGGCGATTTGCCCAAAGATATACTTTTAAAAGTTTCTATATTTGCCGGCCATGCCAATCCGGCGGGGTTTAAAGTGATTGAATTGCTGGGTGCCGGAACCGGGAATCCTGTCGGCGACCTAACCCTGCCGATGTTAGCCGCAATAAGAAGCGTGGTGAGCATTCCCTTTGACGTCCACATCACGCTCTGGGCTTCTATGGGCGGTTTCAACCGCATTTATGAGGCACCCGAAATCGTCAGAGTTGCTTCCCCCTGCTACTTAAAGATAGAGCAGGGAAGGGAAATAAGCACCTTCTTACCCACTGTCTCAACAGAGGAGGAACTGGCTCGGTTGGGAAGGGAAAGAATTCGCACTGCCAAGAATATCATTGAGTTAATTGGGGAGGTACATCCCAAATTAAAGCTATCGAAGCAGGGCGCAAAGGACATGAAAATTCCCTTGCCAAAATAGAAAATGCTGAGGATGTTACAAGAGGGGTGAACTAATGGCAAGCACGAACGCTGCGACTGCCGGTCAGTCGCAGATAGTAAAAACAGTCTGTAATATGTGCACAAATCACTGCGGCATAAATGTCTATGTCGAGAACGGCAAGATAGTGAAAACGGAAGGTATGCCAGAGCATCCGTATCATTATCTTTGTATTAAACCTTCGGCTCTCTCCGAAATGGTGCATTCCAAAGAAAGGCTTACTGCCCCGCTTAAAAAGGTCAACGGGAAATTCAAAGAAGTTTCCTGGGATGAGGCGTTCGCCTTCCTCGCTGATAAGCTCGACAACATAAAAAAGAAATATGGGGCTAAAGCAGTTAATATCTATGTCGGGAATCCCTTTATCGCAACCCAAACGGAGAAGGTGATAAGGCGCTGGGCTGATGTCTATGGCACACCTAACTACACAACGGGTGCCCGCTTCTGCTTTATACCCAAGGTCATTGGCCACTCTTTAACCGTAGGGGGTATGATTCTGCCCTACGTTTCAAACGGCACCAAGTGCATAGTGATATGGGGTAAGAACCCCCAAGAGACCTTTGCCTCGGAGATAAACAAGATAAACCGCCTACTCAAGGAAGGGGCTAAGCTGATTGTAGTAGACCCGAGGAGAACTCCTCTAGCAAAGCGGGCTGACTTTCATGCTCAGGTCAGGCCGGGAACCGACTGCGCCCTCGCTCTCGGCTTGTTGAACGTGATTATCTCCGAGGGCCTTTACGATAAGGAATTCGTTAAAGATTGGACTCTCGGGTTCGATAAGTTCGCTGAGTATGTAAAGGAATTCACGCCGAAGAGGGTCGAAGAAATAACCCGGGTTCCGGCAGCAACTGTTGAGAAGATTGCCCGATTATATGCCACCACAAAGCCAGCCTGTACTTCTCTTGGCGTATCCATGGACCACTGCACCAACGGAATTCAAGCCATTAGAGCTATCAGTGTTATGGTAGCGATTACGGGAAACCTCGATGTGCCAGGGGGCAGCGTTATTGACCCGGGGGGACTGGCGCAGA
>Ga0315274_10016324_pt1 | contig 10493 bp, 9 predicted proteins | sample YL17G02_20_MG_FD_203700 | JGI IMG/M metagenome (GOLD analysis project Ga0315274, IMG submission 203700) | Sediment microbial communities from Yellowstone Lake, YNP, Wyoming, USA - YL17G02_20 | ecosystem: Environmental > Aquatic > Freshwater > Lake > Sediment | place: USA: Wyoming | collected... | reverse complement strand
CTCATGTACCTTAGAGAATATCCAGAGGAGGCTGCCAGGATTCGAAGCGAGGCACAACGCACAGCCGCTTATTTCACCTGGGAGGCATCTGTAGAGAACCTCATCAGCAAGCTAGAGAACCAGGCCCATATCCAGAGGGCACTCCTAAGGGGACCACGATCGCCACAGCCTGAGTCCAGAGAAGCTATTGAGAAGAGGCTTCTGGATGTCGCGGCGGAGGTAGAACCGTACTAGCGCAATCATGCCCTGATTTTTCAAGAAATCCACTTTTGGCGGCACCACTTGTTTCAGGTGACTAGCGCAGGCAAACCTTTATCGCCCGATAGTCAGATACTTAGATTTAACAAGTCTCAGGAGATATGCCTTGACAAAGAAGGACTCTACATCAACTGAGAAATCAAAAGGGCAAGCTAAAGAGAAACAGAATGCTGCTCTACAGGATATCAGAGTGATAGACTGTTTCCAATCCACCGCGGTTCGTCACCACACAAAAGTCCAGAATGTTCAGTCGACTGGCAGGTAGTTCTCCATTAATATAATTAGGGGCCACATCAAGCGGCCCCTAATTCACTTTTTTCGGGCTTAGGACTTACCTATTCGGAAGACTTTGGTTCCGCAGCGTGTGCAAACGCCTTGAGTGGCAGAACGTTTGTTCTTCATTGTGATAGCCTTCGGATTCTTGATCTCAACTTTTTTTTTGCACTTCATGCAATATGCCTGCATTTTCACCTCCTCGTTTGCAAGATTCTAAACCGACACTATCACATGGAGCATTGTCAGTCAATAGGCTTTGTAAACATTTCATCGTTTTGTTGACCCTAATCCTGTTACTCCGTCTAGGATTCGACCCACCTTCTCTTGGGAGAGACCATCCTCGGTATCCCGAAGACCATATACCTGATCATCTTGTTAGCACGTTCCGAATGTCTGAGTGCCGGTTGCTCGCCGATTGACCATTGTAACAGGTCCTGGATATGATAAATTGGAGGTGCTAAAGGATACAGCTTCCTCGCCACCGAAAGATAGAGGAGACAAACGGAGCAATATGTGACCAACATAGAGGCGCCTGTTTTTTTGGCCTCGCGCAGGCGCCTGATAGACCAGGCGATAATCTCGATTGGGCTGTACTGCCCTGCACCATTACCATAACCGCAACATAAGGCTAGTTCTCTATTGTGTTCCATCTCAATCAGGCGGTAGCCCATGTCCTCAAGCATCTGACGTGGCTGTTCCACATAGCGTTGTTCTAGGGTCTTGGCATGGCAAGGATCTTGTACTGTTACCGTGCCTGTGGCTCGATTCCCAATCCTTATTTCTCCGCTTTTTATCTTCTGCCCTATGTAATCGAGCAGATAGACCTTGTCGAAATCGAAGCTGACATCAAAGTGCTTGGGCAGTAGGTTCTCTAGGGTGTTGTAGCCAGCCAGGCAGAAGAACACAACCCTCTTGAAATTCAAACGTTTGTATCTATCTCTGAGATAGTGCGCGTGGTTCTCGGCTTTATCCAGGATACCCATCCTGAAATAGACCTCCCCACAGCATAGATCAGGGGCGGTGTAGATAGGAAGATCCTTGTAAAGAGAGCTGAAAGTAAAGTAGGGCATCATCTTGAGATTGCATCCAGCGAAGAGAACCTGTGGTTTCGCAGTTAGATCTGACCTGGAGAGGTCATGCCATTCGCTAAGTGCTCTTTGCTCATCCTTAGGTGCCTTCTGCATCAGCACTTGATAGAAGTTGTTCGGTGCGAAGGGCAGAGCCATGTGGCCCCGCTCGGGAATCCCCTTCTTCTGATAGCGTTCAAACCGCCGGTATAGTATCAGCCCATATGGGTTTGCGCCCTTAGTGCAAATGTAGTTGCAGGCAAAGCAGGTAGAGCAGTAGTCAAGAACGGGCTTGCTCTCTTGGTCATCGATGAGGTTAGTGATCTCTTGCTGCGCATCTGCTTGGTTCAAATGGAGAACAGGACATTTCACGAGACAGTCACCGCACCGGTCACAGGCACCCTCATTAAAGAAATCATTCATCTGCACCACGGTGAGCCACCTCCTTTCAATCCCAGTATCTTTAGGCCTATGCCCCTTATACCTATTAACAAACCCGCTTGCTACAAGAAAACACATTTATTGGGGAATGTCAACCGCCTGAATGATACAACCATTATCGGCAAGGACGCCAGGCCACAACCTAAACAAGGCAAATCGTGTTCTGTTGTACAAAGAGACAAGGCCCAATGTTGGAATCCTAAATTTGTCGACCAGAAAGGTAGACCTTGCGGAGCAGAATGCCAAATGCTGCCGTGATTACTTGACATTTACCTCAATAAGAGTAAACATTAGGCATAAATTTCCATAAGAGTTCATCAAGAATAGCATCGTAATCCAAAGCTAGCAACCGGTTCAGAGTTCGAAGAAGATTGCATATTCTATTGGCTTTTTTACTCACATATTGCGCCAAGCTTGGTCGGAGGACAGAAAATGGGCCTAGAGCTAAGCGCGACAGACGAATTCTATTTTCAGTGGCACATTACAGAGCGGTGTAATAAGAGCTGCCTTCATTGCTATCAGAATGGCCATCCTCTAAGGGAGTTGCCACTTGCCGACCTAGAGTTAATTCTTAAATTCATGGACAAAGCACTTACCAAATGGGATAGGCTGGGCTCTCTTTCTTTTACGGGAGGAGAGCCGTTTGTTCGCCAGAATGACCTCTTCACTTTGATGGATAAGGTTGATCATATAGATAGTATCGCCTATTACGATATCCTAACCAATGGCTCCCTCATCTCAGATGACATCACAAGAGTGCTCAAAAGCCACCGTAAGTTACGGCGTATGCAGGTTTCCTTAGAGGGGTCAAGCCCAGCAATAAATGATGCCATAAGAGGTGAGGGAAGCTACCATGAAACTCTAGCCGCTATTAGGAGGATGAAGAAGCACGGCCTTACTGTCAGTGTGATGACTACAGTCAGCAGGATTAATCGCCATGACATACCTTCATTGATCGAGCTGTTGGATAGTGAAGGGGTAGATACCTTCTCGATAGAGCGACTGATTCCCGAGGGGAGAGGGACAGTGCTCCGACATCAACTCCTCTCCCCCCAAGAGCTAAAGGAATTATATGAGAGCGTTTACGAGATAGCACTGCAGAAGCACACTATGCATATTCTGCTATATCGACCGCTCTTTACTTTAGTTGCGCCCGACGACATTTACGTCGGTGCTTTATGCTCTGCAGGAAATAACGCATTGACCATAATGCCAGATGGGACTGTTTATCCCTGTCGTCGCCTACCCATTCCAATTGGCAACGTGCTGAGAGATGGCCTATTCGCCATATGGTACAACTCGGAGGTTCTTTGGAAGATTCGTAACCCTAGTAACTTGGGGGGCAAATGCCGTGACTGCTATCTTCTAGCGAATTGTCGAGGCTGCCGAGCTATGGCCTATGCTTGCACGGGCGACTATATGGCTGGAGACCCGCAGTGTTGGAGTTAAAGCCTGGCGTAGTCCTGTCGTTGGGACCTGGGATTGTGTTACATTCGCTGGCAGACCAAGATTTGTTTTTTGCGTTCAACGTCGTCACAGGCGACCAGTACCGCCTTAATCGAACGTCTTTCTGGGTGCTAGAGGCTATTGGAGAAGGTATTGAGTGGCTTCATTTGAAGGACGCCTTTCTGAGGACATTTGAAATAGCTCCAGAGCAAGGCGATGTCGATCTTCGTGATCTAATAAATGAGTTCTACCAAGAGGAGATTATCGGGAGGTGAAGCAATGGAGAAGAAAAAGCTGAAGTATGAACGCCCTGTCTTAGTCAAAGAGGGGAAAATGAACTTCCCTATTGAGATCATCGAGGCAAAGAACAAACGAGCAGTTTGTAAGGGCTGTTCAGGTTGCCATGGCTGCCGATAAATCTCAATAACCCCAGTCCGCATGGGAAGTTCAGTACGCAATACTTGTTTTTAGAGTGATAGATGGAGGATAGCCTAGATGGGAACCTACACTCGAGAAAAGATGATTGAACTCTTGATTAGACACTTCAAGTCTGAGAACTTCGACTGTAGGTCCTACTCCGATAGTTGGGAGGAAATAAGGGTGCCTCTGCACTGCTCGAAGGAGCATAACGGCGAACGCGAAGAGATCGTTGTCGATATCATAATCGATAAGGCCATTTCGAAAGCGGCTATGTTCCCCAACTGGGCTGAGAAGGGGATGACCATCGTTGGTGCTTCGTCGGTTAGATTCTTTCAATATTACATGCCGTACGCAAAGGTATTCTGGGCCTATGGACACTATGTGCCAAAGAAGGACAAGAACTTTCAGGAGTTCAAGAAAGCCTGCGAAGATTTTGGAATAGGTTTACTTCGGGTTGCTGACAAGAAAGTTGAGATGATCCAAGATGCTACGTCGCTAAACGAGATTTTTGCCAAACGCCTAGCTGATAAAATCAATGAGATAGATGAACGCCAACCGTGGAAGAACGAATTAATCCAAACCTCGTCACAGCTAATAGAAGAACATCACGAGGACTATATTCATAACTTGGTCTTATACGGTGCACCGCAGTTTCGGCGTCGACAGATAACCGGACGCGGGACAGGAGACCTCAGCATTCTCCTGATCAGCAAACTTGAGGACGTACAGCATATAGCATATGGTCAGCAGCTGAAAGAACTCGCTTTTAATTACCGGCAAAGAGTTCAAGATGATCACAAGATTGCTTTGGAAACAATCAAATCGCTCTGGCGCTTACGATTTGAAATCGACTATCCAGATATACAGAAGGATTTCGAAGTAGTGTTGCTTCTCGATCCAAAATACCGAGACCATTTCTTGCATCAGTTTCAAGTGTTTATGCTGGGGGCGCTCATCATAGACAGGTTTTACAATACCGTTTGGGCGCGGCAGTTTGAGAATTCATTTCATTCTAAATTGGAAGACGCATGGTTAGCCGCCTCAACATATCACGATTTTAATTATCCGATTGAGAAATGGGACGGTTGGATGATGAGTTTCTTGGAACAGAATCTTCATGTCAGCGATTCATCTGGCAAGTATCATATAAGGCAAGAGGATCTAAAGAAGGAGATCGTCCAGCTTAATCTGGGAGAAGTTGTCGTTAGAGATGAATTCCTATCTAAGATGGGAAGATTGTGTGGAGCCATCGGTTGCGCCTTTGATGATCGCTTCCAAAGGTTTATCCTCAGGCGAGTCGCTATCGACAAAAACCATGCAGTAATTGGCGCCTTGACCTTCTTGGAGAAGTTCAAAGAGGGTAGGAAGCTTTCAGAAGAGGCTGCAGCTCAAGCTGCTGCGAGTATATTGCTGCATGACGAGCCCAACTGGCAATGTTTGAGTGGCAATATGCCTGGCCTTCTGGCTTGCATAGATCGACATGAGTGTACTCATGAAGAAAACGAGTCATGCGCAAATCCATTGCTGCACCAGTTGGAATTGAAATCAAATCCGCTTCCGTTTCTACTGATATTCTGCGATACAGCTCAAGAATGGGGGAGAAGAGGGAAAGGCTACACCGAAGAACCTTTGCTCGAGGACATTCAAATCGATCAGCAGAAAGTATTGATACATATTTCACTTCGGGATCACAAAGGCTTTGTGATGAAACGAGAAGAGTTGGAAAGAGTTCAACAATTTCTGAAAGCTGATAAGTTCACTATAAAGATAAAGTCCCGATCTGGAGGCAGCACAGTTATTCCGATGACTGGCCGGTGAATAAATAGATAGGTATAGCTTGCTATGTCTGAGGCGGCGGCAATACATTTGTCCTGCATAGAGGTCGTGAAACGCGCTACTGGACAACTGGCCCATTTTGTGCAGCTAGCTCTACATCAGCAACTGGAGCCCGTGCGTGTCGCTAGGGCTGCCTATGCTCTGCTGTCTTGCGGGTGCTCTCGAAACGTACCTTTCCTTGGCCATACGGTTAGTTCATACTTGACAGCCGCCCAAAGGAGCGACGGGGGTTGGGTAGATGTGGAGGAAACAGCGTGGTGCTTGGGATACCTGTCAGCGTTCGGCGACAGATATATCATCGAGGTAGCTAACGGAAGAAACTGGTTGGCCTCAGTCCGACTTCCCTGTGGAGCATGGGGGAAATGTGAGAGGGATCAGCCGCGAATCACCCTCACTGCACTAATCTCGACTCTAGCTCCGGAAACCGTCGATGCATCAGGCTTAGAATGGTTGACTAAACAATGGAAAGCTGATCTTGCAAACCCTGTACAATTCACTTACAAAGGGGCATTTTTTTTGATTGCACTGATGCATGAGTTGGCTCCCCATGACGACGAGCTACTAGATCAAACGCTTGCACACCTTTGTGCGGAGCAAGAGGTAGACGGAGGTTTTGCCCCCTGGAAAGGGCATCCGGCAGGCGGTGACCCCTGGACTGCAGGGATAGTCCTGTGGGGGCTATCAAAGTTTGCGAAAAGAGTTCCCGCTGGCATCTTAGAACGAACCGCAGCATGGCTCCAGTCAAGGCAGCTACCAGATGGACTATGGGCCTATCATTATTTAGATGATGGAACATCAATGGCTCTTATTGGTCTGTCCAGCGTTTTACCTTTCCTTTCAAAGGAATGACAAATGTGCGGAATAGTAGGCATATGGAACCAAAGGGACGAAGCAATAATATCCAGGATGGCTCAAAGCGTGGCTCATCGGGGACCAGACGGCCTGACATGGATGACAAAGGATAATAGCAGCCTTGGGTCATCACGTCTCGCCATCTTTGGCGATCCAACTGCCTCGGCTATATTCTATGACACGGAAAGCAACGTTGCCATTCTCCTTAATGGTGAGATCTATAACGTCAACGACTTGAGAACGCAATTAGAGACAAGCGGCGCTGTATTCCGCACTAACTTAGAATCCGAGGTCGTAGCAAAACTGTATTTATCTCACGGGTTAGACTTTGCCAAGCATCTAAAAGGCATGTTTGCGTTGGCTATTCTAGATGGCGATAGATTAGTGTTGGCAAGGGATCGCTTTGGAATAAAGCCTCTCTACTATGCCAACATGCAGAATAACGTAATTTTCGGATCCGAGATAAAAGCTATCCTGTCGCATCCAAAAATAAAAGCAGAGCTCGACCCTGACACATTTCACGAGATTCTAGTCTTCGGTTACGTTTTCTCTCTGGAAAAGACGATATTTAAAGGAGTCAGCCAAGTTGAACCGGGTACCGTAATAGAATTTTCAAAGGCAGCACGCTCGATATCAAAATTTTCGCATCTGCCCAGAGCTCATTACTTAGACGAAGGGAATCAACCAGATTATGCTACTACAGTCGCTCAATTGAGGGAGCTAATTATCGAGACGGTAGATATACTTCTCTCCCACGGAAACCAGCCAGTAGGCATTTATCTCTCAGGCGGTCTTGATTCAACTATCCTGACCTTGGTCAGTCGAGCTATGCTTGGTCATCCAGTTACTACATTTACTCTGTCTGATGATTATGAAAGCCCTGACCTTCTTGCAGCGAGAGAGGTTTCAAGAAAGCTAGGGACGAAGCACGTGGAGCGACGTGTGACACTTCAAGACTACTTCGCCAAACTAGGTCATTTCATAAAGCACTATGAGTCGCTCGTTGCGGGAGGGGTTTTTGACATACATGGTAATTTGGCGTTTCATCTGATATCCGAAACGGTCGCAGAGCACGTAAGGGTTGCATTCTCTGGTGATGGTGCTGACGAGTTATTCGGTGGTTACTACTGGATTTACACACATCCGTTGGGATTCGCAGACCGCATCCGGAACAGGCTGCAGCTGCACCAAAACGGGAACGAAGGGCGCAAGCTTGTGGACCGCCTGTTCCCAATACCTGAGGATGAGCGCACCTATCGACGCAACGTTTTTGACGCTCTCATGCAGGGAGGCCTTGTTAACTATCATCTGCAAAGCGTAGATAGATCCGCTGGTGCTTTCGGCTTCGAAATTCGACCAGCTTACCTTTTCGACGACTTAGCAGATTTTGCACTCAATCTGCCTATTGAATATAAGGTTCCAGATAAGAAAACCACGAAGCGAATTCTCCGAGATGCATTCAGACCAGAATTCGAGCGTCTGGGCCTAAATTGGGTGCTTACTCGCCAAAAGGAAGGCATGCCAGCAGCCGTTTCCTACCTTGCTCCGCTCATAACGCAGAAGATGGAAACTACAGTGAAAGATTCAATTTACTTAGAACATCCCATGAGGAGCTACTTTCCAACCAAGTTTGATATGTATCTTTTTCAGTTGTTTGCTGAAACATTTCTACCTATGGACAATCATGTCGAACACTGTCGCACTCCTCAGTAAATACCCGCCTCTAGAAGGAGGCATTGCCGCAAAGACCTATTGGCTGGCTAAGGGCTTGGCGAGCCGTGGGTATAAAGTCCATATCATCACTCATGCGACAGGTGCTGGTCGAGCATATGAAATTCAAGATGACAATAGACATCCGACCATAGAGGGCAATCTGTGGGTTCATCGACCTCAATATGAGATGCCTTGGCACATACCTGAAGACCAGGAGCAGACTCTGGCCCTGCTTGACCTGACAATTAAGGTAATTCGTGAGCATGGGGTGCAGATCCTCGATACCGGATATCTTTTGCCATATGGCATCATTGGCCATTTGGCCAAGCTGTCGACTGGCGTGCACCACGTAATGCGCCATGGTGGATCCGATTTGGAGAAATTCTTAAAGGGAGGAATCCTGGGAACTGTTCTTAAAGAAGCGATATCTAAGTCCGATGTGGTGATTACTGATAAGTGGTATAGACACACTTTGGAGTCAATAAATCCTCACATCGTTTGCCAACCTTCCTATGTTCCTGATGGGTCAGCTTTCAAGCCAAACATCAACCGAGAGCCTAGGTATCGATTAGCTGCGATAGGAAAGATCAATTACTATTGGCAACACAAAGGTTTGCACTTGGTTGCTGAGATAATGCAAAAGCTTAAGGAGAAATTCGAATGTTGGATTGTTGGGCAGGGAAATGGCATATCAGACTTCCAGCGTAGCCTAGGTTCTCAGACTGTCTCCTCCATAGATTGGCGTCCATTTGTGCCTCCCTGGAAAATGCCAGACTTACTACATCAGTTAGATGGCGTCTTCATCTTCGAATCAGGATTGCCTCATTCAACTACATCCAATTTGGCATTAGAAGCCCTGTGCTCCGGCCTGGGTATCATAACGGACCGCTCTGATTTTATCGAAAGATACAAAGACCTTATGTCCATTAATAGAGACCGAGTTCTTGTAGTATCCCCATCTGAGCCTTCTTCAGCAGCAGAAGCAATTGTGCGTTGGATTCAAGACCAAGCATATCCTCGACAGCCTTCACGGCAGCTAGTTACCTATGGAGGATACCTATCATCAAACGAAGCTGTTTATGCGGGTATTCTCGCCCAACATCGACCTTAGGAGATCGGCAGTCATCATTTGGCCATTATGCGCGCGTAGATGGGGAACGAAAACCGAGTTCTTTTGGTACACACAATCTTACGCCTACTTCCGTCGCGACGCAAGTACCCTCTTATTGGAGCAGCGCAGAGAAAACGAAGTCGGCAGCCTGCGTCGATGAACAAAACTGACAATTGTGCAGCCGTAGTATCAGGGCACAATCCTCGGTTTTGTTGCCTCGATGTCTAGTCCTATAGGCCACATGCAGTTCGGCTTTGAGGTCGCTTGACAACCTGGTCCAAAGAATTTAGTATTATCGGCCCCAGGGGCGATGACGGATAACACGCCGCCTCATCGTGAGTTGAAATAGGAAATCCTGGCCCAGTACTATGGGAGCCTGTCTGACTAATCAGAAAGGTGAATCTGAAATCATATGGTCTCACCAGTGTTCACGGCCTGCGACAGAGGCGATGAACTGGCGTTTGCTATATATGGCGAAGAACCCTGATCGAGGAAAAAAGGGAGGCGCGTGCTCAACATCATCGTTTGTATCAAACAGGTTGTTGACCCCGAGGCTCCACCTTCCACCTTCAAGATCGACCCTGATGCAAAACGGGCGATTCCTCCAGCAGGAGTCCCCCCTGTGTTGAACCCATACGATGAAAATGCCATGGAAGCTGCACTCAGGATCAAAGACCTACATCAGTGCAGGATAACTGCAATAAGCATGGGGGCAAAGCTGGCGAAAGCTGTGGTGAGAAAAAGTCTGGCTGCTGGTGCCGATGAGCTGGTTCTCCTCGAGGACGCTGCCTTTCAGGAAGTTGATAGTTATTCCACAGCTTTCATATTGGCCGCAGCTATAGAGAAGATAGGCAAATATCACCTTATCCTTACTGGAAGGCAGGCAGCGGATACCAACGCCGGCGTGGTGGGTTCGGGCATTGCCGAGATCCTAGGCATCCCCAGCATTACGTTGGCCAAGAATGTAGAGATTATCGAGGGCAGGTTGAGGGTGGAACGGGTGCTACCGGATGGCTATGAGGTAGTCGCAGCCCCACTGCCTGTCTTGGTTACAGTGAGCCACGAGCTGGGTC
>Ga0315274_10016322_pt1 | contig 10494 bp, 7 predicted proteins | sample YL17G02_20_MG_FD_203700 | JGI IMG/M metagenome (GOLD analysis project Ga0315274, IMG submission 203700) | Sediment microbial communities from Yellowstone Lake, YNP, Wyoming, USA - YL17G02_20 | ecosystem: Environmental > Aquatic > Freshwater > Lake > Sediment | place: USA: Wyoming | collected... | reverse complement strand
CAGTCCTTGGAAACCGAGGTTCAGTCCATGGCATCCGCCTCTGAGCCCGTGGAATCCGAGGCTCCATGCTCACCGTCCAGGATTGGGTGGCTTGAGTTTGCGTGTCATTCGGGGATGCACTGGCGCAGCGGCGGCGAGTTGGCGCTTGTCTTTGCGCCGCGGCTCCGGTATCCATGCCGGCGTTCAGCCCGGCGACCGCCCATGAAAGCACCGCCTTAAGCGAGTCCGGAAAGTCCTCCCATGGAGATCAAGATCGAGTGTTCCTGCGGCCAGCACTACAAGTTCGATGTCGAACCGGAGAACGGTCAGATGCCGGTGCCGGTGGCCTGTCCCACTTGCGGCGTGGATGGCACGGACGCGGCCAACAGTCTCATTCAGCAGGTGTTGGTGGTCCCGGTGCCAACGCCGGCCCCGCCGCCGCCGGCCGGTCGTCCCGCGTTGCGCATCGGCGGCTAAACGTGGGTGGAACCCCCTCCGGCGATGGAGGTGACTACCGCCCGCGCGGCTGCCCTTCGGCCGGATTGACCACCGAGACGACGACGGAGTCCGCGCACAAGTAACGGCCTGCCACCGTGCGGATTCCCTCCGGGCTCACGGCTTCATAGTGGGCGTCCTCGGTGTCAATGTTGGTGTAGCCCAGGCCGTAGAGTTCATCCAACGCCGTGGTCATGGCCAGCGTGCCCAGGTCCTGCCGCCCGATTTTCTTCTGGCCGATGAGCTTGGCCTTGGCGCGTTGGAGTTCGGCCCCCGTCAATCCTTCGGCGGCCAGTAAGCGAGCTTCCTCCAGGAGTTCCTTCTCGACCAACGCCGCCTTGGCCGGCTCCGTTCCCGCATAGAACGCGAAGTAGCCCGGCGCCAGGCCCTGGAAGTTCTGCGCCCCGACGTAGTAGGCGAGGCCCAGCTTCTCACGCACCCGCAGGAACAGGCGGGACCCGAGATCGCTGCACGCCTCCTGCAACAGCTCCAGCGCGAAACGGTCTGGACTGTGGAGGGTCGCGCCCGGAAAACCGATGACTACGACCGCCTGCTTCTTGTCGCGCTGCTCTTCGACGCGGGCGGGGTCTCTGGCGACTGGCAATTGGCGATCGGTCATCGACTGGGAGAGCGGCGATTTGTCCCCCGGTTCCCAACCGCGGAACACCTTGCCGACAGATGCCCGCACCGCGCCAGCCTTGACGTCACCGTAGATCGCCAACACGCAATTGTTCGGTGCCAGCAGCCGGCGATGAAACGCCTGGAGGTCGCTCCGACCGAGCCGGGCGACGCTTTCCTCGGAGCCGAGCACGTCGAGCCCGTAGCCCCGCGCCCCGAACATCCGCCGGCGCAAGGCGAGGCCGGCGCTCTTGAGCAGGTTGTCGCGTTGCGAGCGGATGCCGGCGATCTGGACCTCACGCTCGCGCGCGATTTCCGCGTCCGGGAAAGTGGAATCGCGCAGCACATCAGCCAGGAGACCGAGGCCGGTCGCGAAGTCGGCGCTCAGCACTTCGACATTCACCCCGAGGCTGTTGTTGCCGCCGTAGCTGTCCAGGCTGCCGCCCACGGATTCAATCTCCGTGGCAATCTGCTGGGCCGTGCGACGGCGGGTGCCTTTGAGCAGCATACGGGACAAGAGCTGCGTCAGGCCATTGTTCTCCGCCGTCTCCCTCAGCACGCCGCCCTGGAACACGGCGCGGAACTCGACAAACGGCAGCCGGTGGTCCTCCTTGACCAACAACCGCAGACCGTGCGGGAGCTCGAGCTTCGCAATGGGATGATCGGCGGTGACGGTGACCGACATCACGGTCTTGGGCGCGGTGCCGGTGGGCAGCAGGGCGTAGAGCGTGCGGTTCTCCGGCGTCAGGTAGTGCCGCGCCACGCGGCGCAGGTCGGCAGGCGTCACGCGCTGGACGGCCGCGAGGTAGCGCTCGGAGAAGTTGAGATCGCTCACCACCAGCCAACTTCCGCCGAGGTCCTGGGCCTGGCCCTGCATCGTCTTGCGCACGGCGAGTGTTCCCGACACAAACTGTTTCACCGCCTTGCGCAGCTCGCGGGCGGGAATGAGCCGGGTCTTGATCTTCTCCACCTCGGCCAGCAGCGCGTCGCGCGCGGGACTGAACTGATGGGCGTCCATCACGGCGCTCAGGCCGACGAGTCCCGGTTGGCCGGGGCTGTAGGTCCAGGCCTCCACGGTATGCACCAGGCCGAGCTTCTCCCGCACCTGTTGAAACAGACGCGAGCTCCGGCCGCCGCCCAGCAACACCGCCAACACGTCCAGCACCGGCACGTCCGCATGCCGGAGGTCGGGGATGTGCCAACTGACGTGGGTGTGCGCCAATTCGATGGGGGCCTCCTCGATCATCTCGCGGGGCGCGGTCTGCGTGGGCTCGACCGGCAAGACCATCGGGGCCAAGGGCTGCGCCCGGCTCCCGGCATAGGCCTGCCGAATTTGCTCGATGACCTGCGGCGGCTGGATGTCACCGACGATCACGAGGAAGACATTGTTGGCCGCGTAGCGCTCGCGGTAGTAGCCGCGGATGTCGTCTGGCGTGAGGCGGTCGAAAATGTCCGGGTAGCCGATCACGGTGTGGCGATACGGACTTTGGGTGTAAGCGGTCTCGAAGAGCCGGCGACTGGAGCGACGCCCCGGGTCGTCCTGGTTCATGTCCATCTCGCGGCGGATGACGTCGAGCTCCTTGCTCAACTCGTCCGGCGGCAGCGAGGCGTGCTGCATGATGTCGCAGAGGATGTCGATCGCCACGCGGGCGCCGGTGTTCGGGACGTTGATCCAATAAACGGTCCGGTCGAACGAGGTGTAGGCGTTCAGGTAACCGCCGGCGTCCTGCACCTCGTGGTCGATCTGCGCGCCGGTGCGGCGGGTGGTGCCTTTGAACAGCATGTGCTCGAGCACGTGCGAAAGGCCCGCGCCGAGCCAGCGGCCTTCGTGAATGCTGCCGGCCCGACACCATGCCTGCGCCGACACCACCGGTGCGCTGTGGTCCTCGGCCACGATGATCGTCAGACCGTTATCGAGGGTGGTGAGGGTGGCGCCGGGGGGATGTATGGGGATCTCTTTGGGGCGGTCGGCGCGAGCTGTGGAACGACGGCGAACGGTCATGGGGCGATGCGTCAGACGAGGTTGGAGCCGGTCGGGCGGAGCAGGGTCGGCTCAGGAGGGTTTGGCCGGGGCGGCCGCGGGTTTCGACTTCGCAGCGGGCACGTAGGGCTGGCGGAACGCGGCGCCAAAATCGTAGCCGCCCTTGAAGTCGTTGCGGCTGTCCTGGTCGGTCTTGCCGAACATGCCGTTGCCGTGATCGACGAGGTTGAAAACGATCTCCCCGAAGTCCTCGCAGCAGCGCAGGCCCCAATCGTTCAGGACGAAGAGACTCATCGGCCCGAACATTTGGAGGCCGTAGTCCCGGAGGCCTTCGAGAAGTTGCTGACCGGTCACGTGCCGGTCTTGGCGGCTCTTCCGACTGTGGGCATCCTTGTGAATCTTCTTCTGGGTGTAGTCGAGCGCTTCCCGGACGAAATGATAGGCCTCGCGCGCGTAACGCGGATCGCGCGCGATGACCTTCTCCACGACTTCTTCGAAATTGACGGTATGCATGTCATTCAACCGCGGCCGGGGGCGTTGCCTCGGTCCGGTGCGCCGTCCGCCAGGCGCGAACCGCCCATCCCACCAGGAGGAGCGAGAGCACCACACCCAGAACGAGTTGTTCCTGCCGGGTCAACCGCAGCACGGGCGTAATATAGCGTAGGGGGCTCGCCCAAACAATCGCGGAGTTTGTCGCCTCAACTTCCTGTTGGCGGCGGGCGGCGAAAGGGTTAGCTTCCTGCCATGTCTTGCCATCCCGAGTTGGCTCCGCGTGAGCCTCGCGAAACGGGAGGCGGCGCTGTGGAAAGGAGCCCCTCATGCCAGTCCAGAAATTAAGACAGTTCCTCGACTCCGAACGGGTCAAATACGCCTGCATCAGCCACTCCCCGGCCTACACCGCCTCGGAGATTGCCCAGTCCGCGCACATCCCCGGCCGCGAACTGGCCAAGGTGGTCATGGTCACCCTGGACGGTCGCATGGCCATGGCCGTCCTCCCCGCCAACCGCAAAGTGGACCTGAACCTCCTGCGGGAAGCGGCGGGCGCCGACGAGGCCAAGCTGGCCACCGAGGAGGAGTTCCGGCTCCGCTTCCCCGACTGCGAGACGGGAGCGATGCCGCCTTTCGGCAATCTCTACGGGATGGAGGTGTTCGGATCCGAGCAGTTGGCCGAAGACGACCACATCGCCTTCAACGCCGGCACGCACACCGAAGTGATGCGGCTGGCCTACGCCGACTTCGCCCGGCTGGTGAAGCCGAAGGTGGCGAGGTTCACGGACTGATTCAGCCCACCAGGACGTTCACCAGCTTCTTCGGCACGACGATGATCTTCTTCACCGTCTTGCCGGCGAGGAAGGGCTGGACCTTCTCGGCCCGGAGGGCCGCGGCTTCGATCTCGGCCTGACTGGCGTTGGCTGCGACCTTGATCACGTCGCGCAGTTTGCCATTCACTTGCACCGGGATCTCCATCGTGTCCTCGACCAGGAGGGCCGGATCAAACTGGGGCCAGGGCGCGTAGGTTAACGCGGAACGCGGAATGCGGAACGCGGAATGAACCATCGCCCAGAGTTCCTCGGCCAGATGAGGCGCGAAGGGCGCGAGCAGTTGCAGGAAGGTCTTCACCACCGACGCGGGCTTCACGTCCCAGTTGATCGCTTCGTTCACAAACACCATGAGCGCCGAAATGGCGGTGTTGAAGCGCATGCCGTCGAGATCCTCGCTGACCTTCTTGATGCACGCGTGCAGCGTCTTCAACTGGGCGGGCGTGGCGGCGACGTCCTTGATTGCGGCGCTGAGTCTAATCAAATTCAACAACTCTCCGTGCCTTTGGGCCTCCGTGGTTGTCTCCGCCTGTTCAAACGCCTTCTCGCTCTGTTCGTCCACCAACAGCCGCCAGACGCGGCCGAGGAACTTGTATACGCCTGACACGCCCTGGGTGCTCCACGGCTTCACCATCTCGAGCGGGCCCAGGAACATCTCGTAGAGACGAAACGCGTCGGCGCCGTATTCCTTGAGGATGTCGTCGGGGTTGACCACGTTGCCGCGCGACTTCGACATCTTCTGGCCGTCCTCGCCGAGGATGAGGCCCTGGTTGACGAGTTTGAAGAACGGCTCCGGGGTGGAGACGTGGCCGAGGTCAAAGAGCACCTTGTGCCAGAAGCGAGCGTAGAGCAGGTGCAACACGGCGTGCTCCGTGCCGCCGACGTAAAGATCCACGCCGGGGGGTGCCTTGGCGATTGGCGATTGGCGATTGGCGATTCCCGAAGTGCCCATCCAATAGCGCTCGGCGTCCTGGCCGACGAAAGCCTGTGCGTTCCGCGCGTCGAGGTAGCGGAGGTAGTACCAGCAACTCCCAGCCCATTGCGGCATTGTGTTCGTCTCGCGGGTCGAGCCATCGGGCAACTGCAGCCATTCCTTGGCGCGGGCGAGCGGCGGCTGGCCGTCGGCCGTGGGCTTGTAGTCGTCGAGCGGGGGCGGGAGCAGGGGGAGCGCGCTCTCCGGCAGGGCTTCGTGATGGCCGTCCTTCCACACAATCGGGAAGGGCTCACCCCAGTACCGCTGGCGGCTGAAGAGCCAGTCCCGCAGCTTGTAGTTGATGGTTTTCTTGCCGAGGCCCTTCGACTCCAGCCAGGCGGTGATCTTGTGTTTGGCTTCGGCAGTGGGGAGGCCGTTAATTGAGATTTCCTTGTTCCTGGAAAAGGCTGCGATGCCTTCTTCAGCAAAAGCATGAAGGAAATCCTCTGGGTGATTGATGTAGCGGGTTTCAAAACGCGAAACGCTGTGTTCGCCTTTCATGTCAGCGGGAGCGTTTTCAGGAAACCAACCATTGCGATTGACCAAAATGACGACCTTGATCGGAAGGTTGAATTGTTTCGCAAACTCAAAATCCCTTTCGTCATGGGCCGGCACCGCCATGATCGCGCCGGTGCCGTAGCTGATGAGCACGTAATCGGCGATCCAGATGGGGATCTTCTCGCCGTTGACCGGGTTGATGGCATAGGCGCCGGTGAAGACGCCGGTCTTCTCCTTCGCCAGTTCCGTGCGCTCGAGATCGCTCTTCCGCGCCGTGTGCTCGCGGTAGTCCTCAACGACTCGCCATTGTTCCTCCGTGGTGATCTCGTCCACCAGGCGGTGCTCGGGTGCGAGCACCATGTAGGTCGCGCCAAACAACGTGTCAGGTCGGGTCGTGAACACGCGGATGCGCTTCTCCGAATCCGCAATCCGCAATCCGCAATCCGCAATCGGAAAGTCCACTTCCGCCCCTTCGCTCCGCCCGATCCAGTTCCGCTGCATTTCCTTCAACGAGTCGCTCCAGTCGATCGTGTCGAGATCGTTGAGGAGCCGCTCGGCGTAAGCGGTGATCCGGAGCATCCATTGACGCATCGGCTTGCGGATGACCGGGAAACCGCCGACCTCGCTCTTGCCGTCGATGACTTCCTCGTTGGCCAGCACGGTGCCGAGTTCGGGGCACCAATTCACCGGCGCTTCGCTGACGTAGGCGAGGCGCTTGAAGTCGCGATAGGCGCGGCGCCTGGCTTCGAGATCTGGATTGGAGGCCGCCGGGGAGGGCGCACGCTCGGGGGCTGATGCCGACGGCGCGGTGGGGACACCGCGCCCTACCTGCGCGTCAGTAGGCTGAAGTTCTTCAGGATACTTCAGCGTTTCGATCGGCTCAGCGCGATTCGTCTCCGGGTTGAACCACGAATCGTAGAGCTGGAGGAAGATCCACTGCGTCCAGCGAAAATAACCTGGATCGGTGGTGTTGACCTCGCGGGTCCAATCGTAGCTGAAGCCGAGGCTCTGGATCTGGCGTTTGAAGGTGGCGACGTTGCCTTCCGTGGTCTGACGCGGGTGCTGGCCGGTCTTGATGGCGTATTGCTCGGCGGGCAAACCGAAGGCGTCCCAGCCCATCGGGTGAAGCACGTTGAACCCGCGCGCCCGATGGTAACGAGCGAGGATGTCGGTGGCCGTGTAGCCTTCCGGATGGCCGACGTGCAAGCCCGCGCCGGAAGGGTAGGGGAACATGTCGAGGATGTAGAACTTGGGCGGAAGGTCTTCCGGACGGGCGACTCCGCCCTTCAAGCCGTGACGGCGGGCGAACGGATGGTCGGCCGGCAGTGTGTCACCCGGGTTCCAGGCGCGGAAGGTCTGTTCCTGAGCCCAGGTCTGTTGCCACTTCGGCTCGATCAGGTGAAACGGGTACTGCCTGCGCATGCTCGACATCGCCGCGGAGTATTGAGCAACCGGCCAACGAGGGGCAATCGTGGAGTTTGGCTCCTACCACGCAACCCCGTAGTCCTCGCCGTGATTGCTCGCGCCGCCCCAGAAGGTGCCGTGCGCCTGGTCAAACCAGATCGCCGTGATGGGACCCGAGCTCCGTTTCTGGAAATCGAGCCGGTAGCCCATCCGCTCGAGTTCACTCCGCACCGAGGATGGCGTTTCCTCGTTGAGGGTCAGTCGGCCGGGCTGGACTTCGTGTTGGCCAAACGAACTCCGCATCTGGTAACTCGTGACGTTCGCCGCCTCGCAGGCCTCCTGCACGTTCATGCCGAACTCGACCACGTTGAGGAAGAACTGGAGGAGGTTCTGGTCCTGAGTGTCGCCGCCTTGGACCGAGAAACAGAGAAACGGCTTGCCGTCCTTGAGCGCCAGGCTGGGTGTGAGCGTCACCCGCGGCCGTTTGCCTGGGGCGACCACGTTGAAGGGATTCTCCGCTTCCTCGAGCACGAAGCTTTGCATCCGCTGGCTCATCCCGATACCGGTGCGCCCGGCAAGGCACACCGGTATCCAGCCCCCGCTCGGCGTGACGGAGATCGCCCAGCCGTGCTCGTCAGCCGCTTGGATCGAGGTGGTGCCGGCGCGGAAGGCGGCGTCGAGTTGTGCCGAAGTGCGGGCCCCTCCGCTGCCACGATTGGTGCGCACGTTCGACCAGGCTTCGAGCAGCGCTGGGAACGGGTTCGTCTGGCCTTGGAACGGATACGGATCCCCCGGGCGCACGTCCGGATTGTTCCTGGCCCAGTCAAGCCGCTTGAGCCGCTCGCGGGCGTAGTCCTTGGAGAGCAGGCCGCGGATCGGCTCGTCGGGCGGGAAGTCGGGATCGCCGTAGTAGAAATCCCGATCGGCGAATGCCAGGTTCATCACTTGGTAGAGCGCATGGATGTAGCGGGCGCTGTTGTAGCCCATCACTTTCAGATCGAGGGGTTCGAGCAGATTCAAGCACTGAAGCAGGGCCGGGCCTTGGGTCCAGGTGGTGAGCTTATAGACCTCGACGCCCTTGTAGGTGGTCTGCACCGGTTCCTCGATCTTCACCTTCCACTGCGCCAAATCGGCAACGGTGTGCAGACCACCTTGCTCACGCGATCCCCGGCAGAATTCCTCGGCGACGTCGCCGCGATAAAACCGGTCATACGCACCGTAGATCGCCTGCTTGCGGTCCTTGCCCGCTTTCAGCGCCTGCGCCTCGGCATCGACGAGCTTCTGCAACGTCGCCAGCAAGTCCAATTGGCGAAACAGTTCGCCCGGTTGCGGCGCCTCGTGACTCTCGCCCAGGTGTGGCAGCAGAACCGCCTTCGAGTACGGCCACTGCTTCAGCTTCGCCTTGTCCTTCTCGATCTTCCGCACCAACTCCGCTTCGATGGGATAGCCGTCCGCCATCTGCATCGCCGGTTCGAGCACCTGCTGGAGGGACAACGTGCCGAACTCGGCGAGCATCACCATGAGCCCCCCAGGGTTGCCGGGGGTCACCGCGGCCAACGGCCCTTCAGCAGGCGGGAACTTCATCCCTTTCGACTTGAAAAACCCGGGCGTCGCTCCAGTCGGTGCCACCCCGAGGGCGTTGATCCCGACGACCTTCTTCGTGCGCGGATCGTAGATCAACGCCTGGGTCTCGCCGCCCCATCCCACGTCGTCGTGCATGGTGCAAACCACCGCGAGCATGGCGCAGGCGGCGTCGATGGCATTGCCGCCGCGCTCGAACATTCGTGCGCCGGCGGTGGCGCCGAGCGGTTTGCCAGTGATGGCAACCCAATGACGCCCGTGGAGAACCGGCTTCTGGGTTTCCGCGGCGGGAAGGCACGTGGCCGACAGCAGAAGAGCGGCGCCCAAAGCCGTCAGGCGCCGACGTGGCAACGAATGGGTAATCATGCTGGACCGGGACGCTAACCAGTCGGGGTGAAGAAGGCCAGCCCGCAGGCGAAGCGCACGTTGACCTGGCCTTTCGAGGGCGACCGGTCAATGTTGGGGCAAACCAAGGGGCGGGGATTTGGCGTTGTGATGGGTTCATCGCCCGGACTCTGCTGCCGCCCGGCACAACTGCGGCGCTCTGTGTCCGACATGGCCTGCTGCCCCGCCAGCGACAGCGTCACGAAGCGGATGATCCGCGGGCCGCAGCCGAAAACCGTGCGGGACTATGAGATCCTCGCGACGGATTCTGCCAACCGCCAGGTCCCGCTGGTGAAGGTCGAGGGCAACCACCAGCGCCTGCGGCGACACGGTTTTGCACTGGTCGAAGCGAAGTCAATCCGCCTCCACACGACCGCGACGAATGGCGACCCCTTGGCGCGTATTGACGAGCTGCGGTGTTACGCCTGAGCTTCCCGGCTTGGCTGATCTCCTAAGGCAGTTCTCATTGATCACCGACCGCCTAAAGGCGGGACTCCGAACCCCGTAAAGTGGTGTCCAATACCGTTCGGTGTCCCGGCTTTAGCCGGTTCCTGGCGCCCCCGACGGTCAAAAAAAGCTGCTTGCTTTAATCTGCCTTGCTTTAGTTCGCCCTTGGGACGATAAAGCGGGCAACACTACCCCCAACGAGCCGCTGACTCGCTTTCGTTCAGCCAACGACCCGCGGGTAAAGGCACCGCTTCAGAGCGGAGCTGATCAGCAACCATCAACCGTTGAAATCATGAAAGCGCGATTCTCGAAACTCCTTCGATTCCTTTCCCTGCTGTGCCTGGCCGTTTGGGCGGTGGGGCCACGGGCCACGGCGCAGACGCCGCCGGTGCTCGACCCTCGACTGTATGCCGGCCTGACCATCACGGGTGCGGTAGGCACCGTGTACTCGATTGAATATGTGACCGACCTTGCCCAAACAAACGACTGGCGCTGTCTGGAGTTCCTCCAACTGCCCGCCAGCCCGTATCTGTGGGCCGACAGATCGGCCCCAGCCACGGGGAAGCGGTTCTATCGGGCTCAGGTGTTTGCAGCGCCCCCGAACTTGGTGTTCATCCCGCCAGGCACCTTCAGGATGGGCAGCCCGCCGGACGAAGTGGACCGGTATGACCGGGAGGGTCCGCAGACGGCGGTGACGATCAGCCGGGGGTTTTGGATGGGGAAGTATGAGGTGACGCAAGGGGAGTATTTGGCGGTGATGGGCAGCAATCCGAGCAATTTCAGCACGAACGGCGGATATGCGGAGGACCTGAGCC
>Ga0315274_10016321_pt1 | contig 10495 bp, 12 predicted proteins | sample YL17G02_20_MG_FD_203700 | JGI IMG/M metagenome (GOLD analysis project Ga0315274, IMG submission 203700) | Sediment microbial communities from Yellowstone Lake, YNP, Wyoming, USA - YL17G02_20 | ecosystem: Environmental > Aquatic > Freshwater > Lake > Sediment | place: USA: Wyoming | collected... | reverse complement strand
CACCCCCAATAGCAACCCGTTCAGTCCCGCAATTTGCAGGTTGCCGGCATGTATCAGGCCGTACTTCTTGAAAATGGCGGCGGCCGATGGGTTGGTCGCTACTCCCAGTACTCCGGGCGATTCGGTGTGATGAATGCGAGTCAACGCTGCGGCACAGGTGAATATCCTCGGCACCTTAAATTTCTCGGCCACATCGAGGACGCAGTTGGCCAGCTCATATCCTTTGGCAGCCGGCTGGTCCTCGCCGATGAACATGATAAGGTCACTTCCTTCACCACGGTTCTTCCAGTAATAGAACTTGCTCTGCGGGAACTTTGGTTCCTCAACCACGTTATCTTTGACCACCACGCCGACGGGGTCGAAGAAGTAAGATGGTTCTATCTCACCGAGCTCTTTGAAATCCAGCTTTCTCTGGAGATACGCGGCCACAATCATAGCCACGTTCCCGACGCCCGGCCAGGCGGCCAGCATATTCGGTGAATTTAACCTGGGACGAATGCGAAGCCTGACTAACTCATTCATTTCACCACACCTCACTTAATATGGTGCTAAAGGAAGGCAACACATGTGGACTACCCGTCAGAAAAACTATCCCTTGCTGGCCACTGATAGCGCGGGACAGTATATATGCGGGGTCTGTAAAAAGTCAGCCACCCACCTGGTCTTGCTGCCAAGGGCAACGATTTCCTTCAGCACCTGATAGACATTCCCGGAGACCATGGTATCCTTCACCCTGCCCATTATTTTACCATTTTCCACCTTGTAACCGAGCAGGACATTGCCGCTGAAATTGCCACCCAGAATGTTTCCCTGGGCCGCGCCCATAAGCTGCTCCACCACCAGCCCTTCCTTGATGTCGCCGACCATCTCGTCAAATGTGGTGCTCCCCGGGGCAATGACAAAAGCACTCGGGGAGGGCGCGGGCAGTCCACCATGACCACGGCTGCCATTGCCGGTACTACGGGTCTTGACCAGAGCAGCGGTCTGAAGGTCGTAGAGGAAATTGGCTACTCTCCCGGCCTCAATAAGCGGGGTGCGCTGGCTGGGCACACCCTCGTCATCGCAGGGTCGACTGCTCGGCCGGAAATTGACCGTCGGGTCATCCCATAGCTGGAATTTCCGGTCAAAGACGATTTCACCCCGTTTTCGCCCGACCGGGGAAGCCCCTTCCAGGACGGTCTTGCCATTGAAGGCCACCATCAGTGGCATGATGAGGGCACTGGCCACTCCATGCGGGGTGAAGACCACCGGCATTGGTTTGGTGGGCACTGATGCCTGGTCCCTGGCCAGCTCCAGTTGCTGGAGTACGTTGTCAATTACGATGTCCGGTTTCAGTATCGGCTGGCACGAGCTGGTGCTATCGCCAACGAAAAGCATATCGGTGTCCTTGATTAAATTGCCCTCCAGGCCAACGCTGAAATGGCTTTTACGGTATTCCGACTGCCCGCCGCGAGAATTCATCAGCCGTACTGAAATCACGCCTCGGGATACCTCCGCCTCACAGATGATGCCCGGCGTATGCCTGGTAACCGTAGAAATGAGCTCCTCACCGAGTTCAACCATCGTTTCCACGGGTACTGACTCAACCTCGGCGCTGTAAACCTCGATCTGCGGATATGAACGCGCGGCTGGCATTTCAAACCTGGCCAGCACACCGAATTGTGCGGCCTCAACCGCGTTGTCAATCAGATTTGGATGGTCATCAGGGTTGGTGGTGATGGCATAACCGATTCTGCCCCGGCGAATGATGCGCAGCGCGGTGCTGGTCTGCTGTTTGGTCTGGAGGTGCTTCAGCCGGTTGGCCTCAAAATGAACCTGAGTTTCCTCAGAGGAGACGGAAAATACCTCCGCCTCCTCGGCGGCTTTTTTGGCCTGCATTAATATCTCTTCCACTTATCTACCTCCCACCAGGCAGCGGTGGAGCCGGATATGGGGGCTGCCGTTGGCCACCGGCAGTGGCACCTGCCCTGCCTTTCCACAGCCACCTCCCTGGTTCATCTCAAGGTCATTGCCAATGGCATCGATGTTCTGGAGCGTTTCGAACACGTTGCCGGTCAGCACCACAGGGCGCAGTGCCTCAGCGATTTTGCCATTACGTATCATATAGGCCTCGCCGGCGGAAAAGGTGAACATCTCCATGCTCGTGGTGCCCCCGTACCAGTTCCTGGCATAGATTCCCTCTTCGATGTCACCGACCATGTCCTCAAACGATACCATGCCCGGCTCAATATAGGTATTGGTCATGCGGACGATGGGAGGGAAGCGGTAGCTTATGGCGCGGGCATTGCCGGTTGGTTTCTCCTTCATTTTGGCCGCCGTCTCCCTTGAGTGCAGTCTGCCCACCAGTTTGCCTTCCCTGATGAGATATGTCTTGCTGGCGGGAACGCCTTCATCATCGTATTTATAGCTGCCACGAAGTCCAGGCGGCGTGGCCGTATCCACGATATTGAGCTCTCGGCTGCCGAACTGTTTACCCAGCGCCATAAGCTCACGCAGGCGCTCGTTTTCGTAGACGAAATCTGACTCAGACAGGTGGCCGAAAGCTTCATGGACAAAGACACCGGCCAGCACCGGGTCGAGGACCACCGCGTACTCCCCGCCCTTGGCCTGTGGTGCTGAGAGCAGCGCCACGACGTGACGCGACAGGTGCTCCACCTCCTGGTGGAGCTGTTGAATTGGAGCCAGGTCTCCGCGACTGCCCATGCTCAGCCCCGCCTGCTGGACATCGCCATCCCGAGCGGCAACAGCCGCGATGCGCAGGGCAATGTCCGCCCTTTCCTGGTCAATATAGCTGCCCAGTGAATTCAGGAAAATGGTCTTCCGGCGGCTATCACCGTAGCCAATGTTAGAAGTCTGTATCTCGGGCTGCCGCCAGATAATCTCATTGTACTCGTCCAGTATCTGTTTTTTTTCGGCGAGAGGTATAGCCACGGGGTCTCTGTCCACCACTGCCGGCACCCGGTCAACCACGGGCGGCACCGCGGTGAGCTGGCTGGTCTCATTGCCGACCAGTCTGGCCTGGCTGATGGCCATCTCAACCCGGCCCCGCATATCATCCAGACTGTTGAAGCTGACAAAGCCCCAGCCCCCTTTGACCATTGCCCGTACGTTGCCGCCGACCGCTTCTGCCCTGCCGACCGACTCCAGTTCCCTTCCCCGATACATGATGTGGCTGGTCTGGCTCTCTTCAAGATGGGCTTCAATATAATCGGCTTTGCCACGCTTGAGCAATTCGGCCAGTTCCTGAGCCACGCTTTCCAATGTCATGATTGTATCGCTCCAGACTAAAAATAGTGACAGTTCACTGCTTGGACGAAGTCAGTTTACAAAAGGAGTTAGGGCGATGTCAATGGAAACAAGAGGCTGACACTTACCAGAAGTACCTGTTTTATTCGTTCAATGTTGACATTGCGCAAAACTCGTTTTATACTTCCTTTACCTCTTTCATTAGGTGACGTGATATGGCAAACGAGGCTAAAGAGACAGGGAATACCAGTCTTAAAGTGGCACTTTACATCTTCTTCATCTCCGCTTTCCTGACCATCATTGTCTTTATGATCGGGGAGGGCTGGTTTAACGCCTTTATTGAGCAACTCCACTGGCCCTACGAGACACTGGAGATGGCCCGAAATATCCTGGTGAAAGTCTTCGTCGTTACCGGTATTGCCTCCTTCACCAGCTCCATTGCGGCCGTCTTCCTGTTAATCTTCCGCAGTTAAACTGGAAAAGAGCTGCTTCTAGAAATAACTTGCCTTGGAAAAAACGAGTATGATATACTACGAACATAAATTTTACTTTGTGAGGCAGGTAGTTGCTCACGAACTATGGCTCCATTGGGCTGTTTCTCATTGCCGCGGTTCTATTCACCCTTTTCATGGTAATCGTCCCCATCGCCCTCAGGTTCCTTAAAATCGTTCCTCATAACCCCAATCCCATCAAGAACTCCATCTTTGAATGCGGCATGGAAACCATCGGCAAGACCTGGGTCCAGTTCAACTTCCATTACTACTTCTATGCCCTGATATTTCTGGTCCTTGATGTCCTGGTAGTTTTCCTGTACCCCTGGGCAGTCAATCTGCGAGCGCTGGGCAGCGCCAGCTTTATCGCTATTTTAATTCTGGTAGCCATTATACTGGTTGGCTACATTTACGCCTGGAAAAAGAAGGCTCTGGAATGGAAATAAAGTCCGCCGGGAAATACATTTATTCCGATATCGAGCTGGACCGACAAGAGGGTCAGGTTATCGAAGGCCTGAAAGCAGATAGCCAGGAACCGATTCCTGACCCTGACCAGTGGCTTGATGAGGAGCTGGAGCAGAATATCCTGCTGACCACAGTGGATGCGCTGATTAACTGGGGGCGGCGCTCCTCGCTCTGGCCCGCCATCTGCTTCCCGGCCTGCTGTGCCTTTGAGCTGATTGCCGCCAATGGGCCACGTTTCGACCTGGCACGGTTCGGCATGGAAATAATGCGTGCCTCGCCCCGCCAGGCTGACCTGATGATCACCGCCGGCACCCTGACCTGGAAGATGGCACCGAACGTGAGGCGCATCTACCACCAGATGGCGGAGCCAAAATGGGTCATCGCCATGGGCGCCTGTGCCATCAGCGGCGGCATTTTCGCCTCGGCATCGTATGCTGTGGTGCCAGGCTATAACCGGATTATTCCGGTGGATGTCTATGTCCCGGGCTGCCCCCCACGCCCCGAAGCCCTCATTTACGGCATTCAGATGCTGCAGAAAAAGATTGCCCGACGCAAAAACATTGATGTGAGAAAGCTGCTCGAAAGATGACGGTTTCCCTTTCCGGCAAGGAAGTTGCCCGCAAAATAGAAGAGAAATTCCCCGGCAGCGTGGTGGAATCCAGCCATGATAGCTTGGTGGTGAGGAGCGATTCCCTGCCTGATGTCGCCCGTTTTCTCAAGGATACCGAAGGCCTGGACTTCGACTTCCTCAATTTCATCACCGCCGTCGATTACTATGACCACTTTGAAGTTGTTTATTTACTCAATTCCCTGGAACACAACCACAGCCTGACCATCAAGACTCGATGCTACGACCGCGAGAACCCGATTATGCCTTCGGTGGTAGGGCTGTGGCAGGGAGCTGATTTTCAAGAGAGAGAGATTTACGACCTCTTTGGCATCAAGTTCGAAGGTCATCCCAATATGAAGCGCATCTTCCTCTGGGAAGGTTTTGCAGGACATCCCCTGCGGAAGGACTTCAAGTAATGGCACTGCGAACCGAACCTTTTGTGCTCAATATGGGTCCGGTACACCCCAGCACCCACGGCGTATTCCGTATGCGGGCCACGCTCGATGGTGAGGTGGTTATCGATATCGAGCCGGTTTTCGGCTACCTGCACCGCGGCATAGAGAAGCTCGCTGAACAGCGGACCTACACCGGCATTATCCCGCTCACCGACCGGCTCGACTATATCTCATCGATGAACAACAACTTTGCCTACTGCCTGGCCGTGGAGAAGCTGGCGGGAATCAAGGTGCCGGAGCGCGCCGAATACATACGGGTGATTATGGCCGAACTCCAGCGCATCGCCGCCCTGCTCATTGCCGTCGGCGCCTTTCTGAACGACTGCGGTGCCTACTTCACCCCCTTCCTCTATATGTTCCGGGAGCGGGAGCGAATCGTTGACCTCTTTGAGATGGCCAGCGGCCAGCGGCTGACCTATAACTACATGCGGGTGGGCGGCGTCAGCCAGGACTTGCCGGAGGAGTTCATGCCCGCCCTGCGCAAGTTCATGGCTATGATGCCGCGCTTTCTTGACGAGTATGACCAGCTTCTGATGCAGAACGAAATATTAATTGCCCGCACCAAGGGCGTCGGCATTCTATCTAAAGAACAGGCGATTAACAGCTCAGCGAGCGGCCCGGTCCTGCGCGCCAGCAGCGTGAAGTGGGACATCCGCAAGGCTGACCCCTATTCCGTCTATGACCGCTTTGAATTTGACGTGCCAACGCAGGCAAACGGCGACTGCTATGACCGCTACCGCCAGAGGGTCGAGGAGATGCGGCAGAGCCTGCGCATTATCCGGCAGGCGATGGAGCAGATACCTCCCGGCCCGGTAAAAGCCGACGTACCCCACCTTATCCGGCCCCCAATCGGTGAGGCCTACGCCCGGATAGAGTGCCCCAAGGGTGAGCTGGGCTTTTACCTGGTGTCCGATAATTCCATCGCTCCCTACCGCTGCCATATCCGCCCACCAAGCCTGATAAATTTGACGGCGCTGCGCGATATGGTGCGCGGCTGGAAGGTGGCCGATTTAATTATTATTTTTGGCAGCATCGATATCACCGTGGGTGAGATTGACCGCTAATGGCAACATTTGATTTTGATATTTATAGTCTGGTCGGTTTTCAGGCCGTCCCTCCGGACTGGCCGGGCGGATTCTGGTGGCACTGGCTCTTCTTCACCGTGGTCATCATCAGCTTTGTCCTGGCCATGGTGATGGGCGTCATCTACATCGAGCGGCGGGGGATGGGCAGGATGCAATCGCGCCTCGGCCCAAACCGCACCGGTCCTTTTGGCCTCCTCCAGCCCGTGGCCGACGCGGTCAAAGTGCTGCTCAAAGAGGACATCGTGCCCAGCGCCGCTGACAAGCTCGTCCACTGGCTGGCGCCGGTGATTGCTTTCGCGCCGGTGCTGGTGATATTTGCGGTGATACCTTTTGAAAATGGCGCCCTGCTGGCCGACCTGAACATCGGCATCCTCTACGTGGTGGCTATCAGCTCGGTGTCCACGGTGGGCGTCTTCATGGCCGGGTGGGGCTCGAGCAACAAATATTCCCTGCTCGGCGCCATGCGCAATGTGGCCGCCGTCGTCAGCTATGAAATCCCGCTGGTGCTGGCCATTGTCGGCGTGGTGCTCATTGCCGGCTCATTATCATTGAACCAGATTGTGGTGGCACAGAGCATTCCCTTTATCCTGCTCCAGCCGCTGGGCTTCCTGCTCTTCTTCGCCGCCGGCTGCGCCGAAATCAACCGCAGCCCCTTCGACCTCATGGAGGCCGATTCGGAAATAGTGGCCGGCTTCCATACCGAGTACTCGGGCATGAAATTCGCCATGTTCTATCTGGTGGAGTACGCCGAGGCGGTGGCCATATCCGCCATCATCACCACCCTTTTCCTCGGTGGCTGGAAAGGCCCTTTGCTGCCGCCGTGGCTCTGGTTCGTGGTCAAGGTGGTCCTTGTCTTCTGCGCTATGGTCTGGACGCGCACCACCCTGCCCAGAATCAGAATCGACCAGTTGATGGCCTTCGCCTGGAAGTTCCTCTTCCCCATGGCGCTGCTCAACCTGTTTATCACCGCATTGCAGGTGCTCGCCGGCTGGCCCACGCAATTGATATGGGCCATGATTATGGTCAACTTCGCTGTTATGGCGATTATGGTTCTCATATGGTCGAGATTTTTCTTCAGGTTAGGATGGGGCAGAATTGAAGTTTGAACGGTACGGAATCGGCATTGCCAAGGGCCTGACGGTGACCATCAGGCATTTGCTCCGCCACCCGACGGTTAATCAGTACCCGGAGCAAAGGCTCAATATTTCGCGGCGCTTTCGGGGCAATGAGCTCGTCTGGAATCAGAATAAATGCACCGGCTGCGGCACCTGCGCCAAGGCCTGCCCCCAGGGCGCCATCGAAATCGTCACCGCGACCAATATGGCCGAAAACAAATACGTCGTTGAGAAATACCAGGTGGACACCGGCTACTGCATCCAATGCGGCCTTTGCGTGGAATCCTGCCCGTACGAGGCGCTTTACTTCAGCCACACCTTTGAGTGCGCCCGGTACCGTCGTGGCGAACTGGTGCAGGGCAAAGAGGACATGCTGGAAACACCGGAGCGAAAAGTCAGCGGCTACTTCTATCCAGATAAAGCCAATAAATTGCCGAAACAGACATTGCTCGTGGAGAAGGTAACGGAGAAAAGGTAATGGGACTGGCTATCTCCTTCTGGCTCCTGGCGGTGGTGGCGCTCATCGCCGCGCTGGGCGTGGTTATGCTGCGGAACGTCTTCCGCGCCGCGCTCTCGCTGATATTGTGTTTCCTCATGGTGGCCGGGCTTTACATCACCCTCAGCGCCGATTTCCTGGCCGCAGTCCAGATACTGGTCTACGTTGGCGCCATATCGGTACTGATTATCCTGGCCATCATGATGACCCGGGAGGTACAGCGAGGCAGCCCGAACAGCCGTTTCCAGATACCGGCTTTTATTGTCGCCATACTGTTTCTGGAAGTGCTCGTCCTGACGTTAATCAACACACCGTGGCCGATATCAAGAATGCCACCGACGGCACCAACCACCTCCGCACTGGCGAATAGCCTCCTTGGAGAGGGAGGATATCTCCTGCCGGTGGAAATCGCCGCGGTGTTATTGCTTGCCGCCATTCTGGGCGCGATTGTCCTGGCGAGGGAGAAGTAAGCAAATGGTTATAGGTTTGCAGCATTATTTAATACTGTCCGCCATCCTGTTCTCCATCGGACTTTATGGCGTGCTGGCCAAGCGCAACGCGGTCATCATCCTGATGTGCGTCGAGCTGATGCTCAACGCGGTCAACATCACGCTGGTGGCCTTCTCGCGCTACGTGGTGCCGGCGCTACTCACCGGCCAGGTCTTCGCCATTTTCGTCATTGTCGTGGCCGCGGCCGAGGTGGCCGTGGGGCTGGCGATTATCTTCGCCATCTACCGCGGCCTGGAAGATATTGATGTGACCAAAATAGACTTGCTGAAGTGGTAAAAATATGTGGGTAGAAGTTAAAAAGGCAAGAAGTCTGATGGTCGCCGAGATGTGGAAGGAGCTCTTTGAGGGAGAGGGGGTTCCCGCCCGCATCCTGCCCGCCTCAGGCATACCCGTCGGACAGGAGTTTGCCGAATACTCCATCCTGGTGCCGAAAGACAAAGAACACGTGATACGGGACGTATTGAGGAAGCTATGATGCCGCACCAGTTTATCTGGCTGATATTCCTGCTCCCGCTCTTCTCGTTTGTCATCATCGGGTTTTTCATCCGCCCTTTCGTCAGAGCGGAATCGAAGGTGGCCGGCTATATCACCATTTTATCGATTGCTGGCTCCCTGGCCCTATCCATCTGGGCATTGTTCTCGGTAATGGCAGCACCACACCACGAGGTACCCGTCCCCGACGTGACCTGGGTGGTCATCGAGGACGGGGTGACCATCCACCTCGGGCTGATTATGGATTCTTTGACGGCGGTGATGCTCATCGTGGTTACCGTGGTCAGCCTGATGATTCAGATTTACTCGCAGGGCTACATGCACGGCGACCCCGGCTACCACCGCTACTACGCCTGGATGTCGCTCTTCACCGCCTCCATGATTGGCCTGGTGATGGCCGATAATCTGCTCTTCCTGTTCGTCTTCTGGGAGATGGTGGGGCTGTGTTCCTATCTCCTCATCGGCTTCTGGTTCCACCGCCCTTCCGCTGCCGATGCCGCCAAGAAGGCGTTCATCGTTACCCGGGTGGGCGACTTCGGTTTCCTAGCCGGGATACTGCTGCTCTACCTGAACACGGGCACCTTTGATATCCACAAGCTCCACGAGCTGGCCATCGCCGGCACGCTGGCGGGCACCACGCTCACCTGGGCAGCGCTCGGCGTCTTCGCCGGCGCCGTGGGCAAGTCGGCCCAGTTCCCGCTCCACGTCTGGCTGCCCGACGCCATGGAGGGCCCGACGCCGGTCAGCGCCCTCATCCACGCGGCAACCATGGTCGCCGCCGGCGTCTTCCTGGTGGCCCGCATGTTCCCCTTCTTCGAGCACTCCGCCGAGGCGCTGACCACTGTGGCCATTATCGGTGGCGTCACCGCCATCTTCGCCGCCTCCATGGGCCTGGTGATGAACGATATCAAGCGCGTGCTAGCCTACTCCACCATCAGCCAGCTTGGCTACATGATGCTGGGGCTGGGGACGGGCGGGGTGGCCATCGGCATCTGGCACCTGTTCAACCATGCCTTTTTCAAGGCGCTTCTGTTCCTCGGGGCGGGGAGCGTCAACCATGCCACCGGCACCTTTGATATGCGCCAGATGGGAGGGCTGAAAAAGTACCTGCCCTGGACATATGTTACCTTTGTCATCGCCTCATTAAGCATCGCCGGCATCTGGCCGCTCTCCGGTTTCTGGAGCAAGGACGAGATTATAATCAGCGCCTTTGAACACCAGCCCGTCCTGTTCTATCTGGCGATGATAACCGTATTCATGACCGCCTTCTACATGTTCCGCGCCGTGTTCATGACCTTCGGCGGGGAGTACCGGGGTGGTGCTTCCAATGCTCACGGACATGACAGCCACCACAGTCAGCCCCATGAATCACCGAGGGTGATGACCATACCAATGATAATTCTGGCCGCGCTCTCCATATTCTCCGGTTCCTGGAACGTTACCGGCCACTTTGACGCCTTCCTGGGGCACGGGGAAACGCACGGCTTCTTTGCTGGCCTCTTTCACCCTTTCACACCACATCCAAATTGG
>Ga0315274_10016320_pt1 | contig 10495 bp, 10 predicted proteins | sample YL17G02_20_MG_FD_203700 | JGI IMG/M metagenome (GOLD analysis project Ga0315274, IMG submission 203700) | Sediment microbial communities from Yellowstone Lake, YNP, Wyoming, USA - YL17G02_20 | ecosystem: Environmental > Aquatic > Freshwater > Lake > Sediment | place: USA: Wyoming | collected... | reverse complement strand
TCAGCCGCTCCACCTCTGACCTCATATACTCCGGGCTCAAATGAGAATACCTCTCGGTCATGGCCACTGAAGTGTGGCCTAGGTGCTCCTGGACAGACTTCATGGACGTCCCCCGCATCATCAGATAAGAGGCACGGAGGCGTGCCTCAGATCGTGAAAGCGGAAATCGGCGATCCCGGCCTTCTTCAAGGCCGTCCTGAAGACCTTCTTCACATCCTTGAGGGGCTTTCCATTCGGCGCGTTGAAGACATACTCGCTCCCATTCTGACCGATCCTCCTCAGCAGATCTGCCAGGTCGCCGTTTAATACTTTGCCCCCCCGCTTGCTTCTCTTCTTCTGCTCTTTGAAGTAGAGGATCCGTCTCTCCAAGCCGATATCGCTCCACTTGAGCCGGAGCAGATCGTTCTTCCGGAGGCCCGTAAGCAAGGCAACCTGAACGATGTTCCTCAGGTAAGCAGGGCAGGCGGCCAGGAGTTTCCGGATCTCCTCCTCGCTCAGGCACCGGCAGCGATCGTTTCTCTCTTCAAAGAAGATCGGCTGCGTGGACTTACTGAAGGGGTTTTCCTCCATCATTCCCTACTCCCCGGCCTTATTGAACAAGTGCCGGGGGGGGAAGGGGAGAGCGGAGACGAATGTCTTTCCCCGGACAAAATCTCTTACTATTTTCTCACTACTGAATAAATTGTCCTCAGAAAACTCTTTTGGTTTCAAGCATTTTGATTTATACTTTGCTAAAATCAGATATCGCCGGCAGGGGCCAGAAAGCTCTTTCAAATCAGAGGGTTAGCGGAGTAAGTGTCCCAAGGCTTTGTTTTTTCGGAAGCAAGGGGTCGTTGGTTCAAATCCAATCGCCCCGAGCAATCTTTCTCAGGTCCGCTTCAAATCGAAAAAAGGGATTTTCTGTACTCCTACCTTCTTTTCAATTTCGCTCCGAGTTGAATTCGAATGCGGAAGACGTGACTTACCGACGCCTTGAACCAAGGTGGTCATTCCTCCCCGAAAAAAGGCGTTTCATGATCAATCAAAGGCAATTAGGCTGGGCATCTTTGGAGTTGATTATTTCTGGCGCGGTCCAAGGGGTGGGATTTCGCTTTTTCGCCCAAAGAGCTGCCCAGAGATACAGTCTTACAGGGTATGTCATGAATCTTCAAGATGGGAGAGTAAAGGTGTCGGCGGAAGGAACTCAAGAGGCCCTTTCTCTTCTGGTGGAGGAGTTGAAAAAGGGGACGCCACTCTCTTGGATTGAAGAAGTCCAAGTCAATTGGGCGGAATATCGAGGGAGGTTTCGGGACTTCTCCATCAGGTTTCACGAGTGAAGGATTCCCTGCCAACTTCACGAATGGGGAGGATTTCCATAAGTCACGAACCGCCTGCCAGAGCGAATCGATGTAGCCCGAGGCCTGAGGGTACCACATATCCTCCCCTTGATGGATGCCTCGATGATCAATCTCTTCTCTGGCGAAGAATATGAGGATGATGTGGCCATTGCCGACATGGGGGCGGCTTTGTGGCCGGGAATGCATTGGCCCCAGCTTGCTTTACCTGTCCCAGGCCTCATGTCGGATCTTGGGATTGAAGGGGCAGTTTCCAATGATGAGCAGGATGGGTCCAGAAGTATCGGAAGAAGGGGGAGAATCCTCCCCCTTAGGTGAATAGGAAATTTCATGAATGCACCGATCTCGGCGTGGAAATTTGAAGACTTCATCTCAATAGTGCTCGGTGGCGAGGCGGGACAAGGGATACAGACGGTTGAATATCTCTTAACAAGAGTACTGAAGGCCGAGGGCTATAATGTCTTTGCCACTAAAGAGTACATGTCGCGCATTCGCGGCGGGAGCAATTCGTCCGAGATTAGAGTATCCGGGAGAAGGGTGGCCGCCCACGTCGACAAAATAGACCTGTTGGTCCCGTTGGATAAGGACGCCATTCCTCACTTGCAGAAGAGAATCGGGAAGAAGACAATGATTCTAGGGGACAGGGGAAGACTCATGACCGACCTCCCGATGGTTGATATCCCCTATTCTCAGATTGCGTTAGAGGTGGGGAATGCCGTATTCGCCAATACGGTAGCGGTGGGAGCCGTTTCTGCCCTATTCCACATTGACCGCGCAAATCTCGATCATTGTGTGAGACAACACTTCTCTGCCAAGAACGAGGACGTTATTAGGAAGAACTTGCAGGCAGCTAGTAAAGGCTATGAGATAGGATTAAGCGTGGCCCAATCCGAAAGGATTGAGATTAACATTCCCAAGACCCCTCAGGTCACGCAAGAGATCTTCTTGAATGGTAGCGAGGCAGTAGCACTTGGTGCCATCGCGGGAGGCTGCAACTTTGTCTCTTCATATCCAATGTCCCCCTCGACCGGAGTCTTCACTTACCTCGCTCAACAATCTCAAGACCTCGGAATCATCGTGGAACAAGCCGAAGACGAAATTAGCGCCATAAACATGTGTCTGGGGGCTTGGTATGCAGGTGCCAGGGCCATGGTCTCTACTTCCGGCGGCGGGTTTTCTTTGATGACAGAGGCCATCAGTCTAGCCGGGATGATAGAAAGCCCCATGGTAATCCACCTCGCGCAACGGCCCGGTCCAGCCACCGGATTGCCCACTAGGACGGAACAGGCTGACCTAGAGCTTGCGATTTATGCGGGCCACGGCGAATTCCCGCGGATCATCTTCGCCCCCGGAACCCTGCAGGACGCCTTCTATCTGACGCAAAGGGCCTTCAACCTGGCGGACCGACACCAGACTCCGGTCATTCTACTTACAGATCAGCTCCTGATGGATTCATTCTATAATATTCCTTCTTTCAATTTGTCCAAGGTTGTGGTGGAGAAGTATGTCGTGGAGGCGGATGAAGATTACCAGAGATACAAGATGACCGAGAGCGGGATCTCATGCCGGGGAATCCCCGGATTTGGTAGTGGCCTTATTGCAGTAGATAGCGATGAACACGATGAAAGTGGGCACATTACCGAAGATCCGGAATTGAGATCCCAAATGGTGGAAAAACGGCTAAAGAAATTAGATTTGATCAGGAATGAGATTATTCTCCCGGAGTTGGTGGGAAAGGAAAACTACCGAACTTTGGTAGTCGGGTGGGGTTCAACCTATCATGTCATCAAGGAGGCATTGGACGTACTCGGTAGGGATGATGTCGGGTTTCTCCATTTCAAGCAGGTTTATCCGTTGCCTTTGGGCGTGGCAGAGTACTTTACCAAGGCAAAGGAAATCATTGTCGTCGAGAATAATGCCACTTCCCAATTCGGTAAGCTGCTCAGACTCCATCTGGGCGTAGAAGCAAGAAAGCAAGTCCTCAAATACGACGGCTTGCCCTTTGCGGTCGAGGATGTATTAGCCTATTTGAAAACAATTTAGTTTAGGAATGTTATGTGCAATAGTTAAAGAGATATCTAAATTAATCCGCGGCCTTTTCATATCCCACTGCTCTCCGTCCCTTTTCCCCAGCCTAAACTCTTCTCGCGGCAAGTCTCTCCATCACTCTTGAAATTGAAGCAGGTGGATCAAGCCCTGGTAGCATATACAGAAAAAAGTTGACGCTGCGGCGACATGTTAGCGCAAAAATCAAAATCGGATTTGTCTCGACGGGACCAAAGAAAGAGTCGCATGCCAATTTGCCTCTAACTTGGCAATATGATTCTGCCGTCACCCCATGCAGGTCAAGAGAATGCTGGGCAGATGGAGGGGTATGGCAAGGCAAGCAAGAAAGGGTCGAGGGGCAGGGTCAAGCATGGTGCCGAAGAGGGGACTCGAACCCCTACGGTCTTAAGACCACATGGCCCTGAACCATGCGCGTCTACCAGTTCCGCCACTTCGGCCTGGGCTTATTAATACTATTTGAACCTTCATTTGTCAATTTGATTTTTCAATCCTGTTCTTAAGAAGATGCGTAGTGGTCACAACTCCGGCAGCTCGTTGAGGTGTTAGGTTGGAAGGGTCTTCGTCGGTCAATATCGGCGAATGGCTTCAGGAAGGCCAATCCAAGAGAGACGGCGGGGTGGGTCAAATCGGTTAGCTCTCTCGAATGTGATCCGGTACCTCAGTTGCTATGAATCTCTGATCTCAATTGTCCTATAGTCGCGGACAAAGGACCCTGCATTCTGTTCGAAAGATCTGCCGCGCGTAGAACCGACGAGTGAAGCTCCCCGCTCACAGGACGAGGCTTGCGGGGCACGCTCCGGTCAAGGATCGGTATGTTTGCTGCCGGCTCTGGAAAAGCCTCAAGCGAAAAGCCTTGGAGAAGAGTGAGATCAGGAGTAACCGGTGATTACTCCATTAAGAACTGATCACCTCAAGCTGCGACTTCAAGACAATTGAGGTTCTGAAGAGTGAGACAACTGAGATACGGACTTACGCATCAAACCTACAGTGCATCAAACCTATGTTGACAATCGTATTCTCTTCTGATATTGTTTAAACCCGCGCCAAAAGGGATCTGCGCCTTGATAGTGTATTTTCCATTTCGGGTTACCTGCCTTTCACGCCAGATTCCAGGGCAGGATGCTTGATACAATCTCACGAAAACCTTTATTTCAGGGCAAAACCCCAACCGCAGCCTCCCCAACCCTCGGAGGCTTGACCTGTTCATTTTTGATCCAATCTCGGGCCTGTAGCTCAGGTGGATAGAGCAGGGGTTTCCTAAACCCCGTGCCGGAGGTTCGAGTCCTCTCAGGCCCACCAAGGATGAACCGATGATCGATTTTCATACCCACTCCCTATTTAGTGACGGGGCCCTGATCCCGTCCGAATTGGTGCAACGGGCACGAAGCAAGGGCTACACTGCAATTGCGATTACTGATCATGTAGATGCTTCCAACTTGGATCAGGTGGTGACTTCTCTCACCAAGGTCTGTTCAGTCCTATCTTCATCCTGGGAGATCTATGTAATCCCTGGAGTGGAGATCACTCATGTGCCTCCAGAAACCATCCCGAGGTTGGCCCAGGCGGCTCGGTCTTTGGGGGCGAAGGTAGTGGTTGTTCATGGGGAGACCATTACAGAGCCAGTTCCTCCCGGCACAAATCGTGCCGCATTAGATGCTTCGATTGACATCTTAGCCCACCCCGGACTGGTTTCCGGAGAGGATGTCAAGAAAGCGAAAGAGAAATCGATTTTCCTGGAGATCACTTCTCGCAATGGACACTCCCTGACGAATGGCCATGTAGCACGCTTGGCCTCCCAGGCAGGGGCCTTCCTAATTCTAAATACTGACACCCACGATGCTCATGACCTTATCGACGACGCATTTGCCTTGAAAATTCTCCGTGGCGCAGGGGTGCCAGATGAAAAGCTTTCCGGCATCCTTGAAAACTCAAAATTGATGCTCAACCGATTGAAGTCAACTCTGCAATAGGAAGGAACACATATGGCTCCACCCAAGCTCTCAAAGAAGGAGTTGAGGAAAGACGAACTCTTGAATGCTTTTGAGAGGATCATTCGATACATTTCGTTGCATTCCAAGCCCTTTGCTTTTGTGGCAGTGGGGTTCGTTTTTTTAATAATCACAATCTCCGTAGCCTACATTTATTTTGAGAAATATGAGGCAAAGGCGTCCCGTGCCCTTTTTGCAGCCAACCAAGTATACCGGGAAAACCTCGCTCTTATCTCCGAGGATTCCCCCTTGGAAAGAGGGGGAATCCCTGATTTTGAGAAACCTCTGAAGCTTTATCAGGAGATCTCGACGCTTTTCCCGCGCAGTGAAAGCGCAAGTGAGGCCCTTTATCAATCCGCGCAATGCTTTTATCGTCTTGCCAAGTATGATGAAGCGATCTCTGCTTTTCAGCAATATATCCAGCGGTACCCGCGAGGGAGTTTCTCCCTCTTGGCCGGGCTTGGATTAGGCTACTGCTACGAGCAGAAATCAGAATTCGATAAGGCTGCTGCTGCTTATTCCGCGACCATAGATAAGAACCCCCGCGACGCCCTAATCGGAGAGGCCTTGGTCTCTTTGGGGAGGTGCCAAGAGGCCACCGGGAAACCCGCAGAGGCTTCAAAGACCTATACGCAAGTGGTGGAGAGATTTCCCAACTCAACCTGGAAATCCTATGCGGAGCGCAAGCTGCTCTACCTAAAAAGCCACTGATTACCCCTCCTCCGGTGGCGCGCGATTGGGCGACGAATCCGTTAACCGAGGTGCATTCTGTGCTATCAAGCCCGGGAGATATCTAATGAAAGCGGCTGTTTTTTTTGCCCCAGGGGATATGAAGCTGAAAGACCTGGAAATTCCCCGCATCGCTGACGAGGAATTGTTGATTCGAGTGAGGGCCTGTGCAGTTTGTGGTACGGATATCCGGGTCTTCGAAGGAAAAAAGACCAAGGGAATTACGCCTCCAGCGGTGATTGGCCATGAGATCTCCGGGGAGGTCCAGGAGAGAGGGAAAGAAGTCAAGGGATACAATGTCGGGGACCGGGTGGCCATCATTCCGGTAGTTCCTTGTCGTAACTGCTACTATTGCCTGAACGGAATGGAGAATATCTGCGCGAATCGCACGGCCTTCGGGTATGAATATGGAGGCGGATTTCAAGAATACATGCGCGTCCCAGAGGTGGCAGTAAAAGCAGGAAATGTGGTAAAGATAGATCCGACCATCTCCTTCGAGGAAGCGTCTCTGATAGAGCCTTTTGCCTGCTGCTTCAATGGAAGTCGCAGGTCGGGCATCCGACCTGGAGATGTGGTCCTGATTGTTGGTGCCGGTCCCATTGGACTGATGCACATCCAGTTAGCAAGGATGGCGGGGGCGCGGCGCATCTTGGTAAGCGAGTTGATCCCCGGCCGCAGAGATCTGGCTGCTTCCATGGGGGCTGATAAGGTATTCGATCCCCATGTCCTCAAACTAACCGAAGTCGCTTTGGAAGAAACAGGCGGGCGGGGCGTAGACTCAGCCATCATGGCCATTGGGGTTCCCTCCCTGGTCAATGATTTGCTGAAGGTGACCAGAAAGGGCGGGACCGTGAATCTCTTCGCCGGCTTCAGTGGAGCAGGGGATGCCCAGATTGAGGCGAATATCCTCCACTATAACGAAGTCTACCTCACTGGCACCGCCTCCGCTTCTCGCTCTCATTTCCATGAAGCCCTCTCGCTGGTATTGGCTAAGCGAATCGACCTATCTCCGCTCATCTCCCATCGTTTCCCCTTATCTGACATTGGCCAGGCCTTTCAGATAACCAAGAACGGCGAGGGAATAAAGGTCATCGTCACACTCTGAGCGGCTCACCCCAAGAGCGCGGACGACACGACCCCCGCCTCACCCATCCAGGACCTGATCGTTCAGGTTGAACCTATTTCAAAAGAAGATCCCCTCATGTTGTCTTTAGGAAAGAAAATAAGACTGGAAAGGATCAAGCATCGACCCTCAGGCAAGGTCTTCTTTGTGACCGTCGATCACTCGATCACCCGGGGGGTTTTCGCTGGATTGGTCAATATGAAGGAGACACTCCGAAAAATAGTTGCCGGAAGGCCAGATGGTATCACCATGCATAAAGGGATTGCACAGGAGTTCTTTTATCCCTATGCTGGGCAGGTCTCTTTGGTCTTGAAGGCCTCGAGCTTTTCTCCCTACCAGCCGACCTATGATACCTGGGTGGCCTGGGTGGACGAGGCGGTCCAGGTTAGGGGCCGATGCGATCTCCATGGGGGTATTGGTGGGAGGAGATAGGCAGGCGGAGATGCTCCATAACTTGGGCTTAATCTCGCGGGAGGCCTCTTTGGCCGGGATGCCCCTTATCGCCCACATCTATCCCAAAGGGGAGATGATCAAAGAAGAAGACCAGTATAGCGTCAAGGCTCTCTCCTGCGCAGTTAGGGCAGGGGCCGAATTGGGGGTCGACATCATCAAAACCTGGTATCCCGGTTCCCCGGATGCGTTTTCCAAAGGTGGTGGAGGTTGCGCCCGGAAAGGTTGTGGCTGCAGGTGGTCCCAAGACCGAGACCGAGAGACAATTTCTCGAGATGACCCGCGGAGTCATGGATGCGGGGGCGATTGGGGTAGCATATGGTCGAAACATTTGGGAACATCCAAACCCCACCTTGATGATCAGGACGTTAAAGGCTATTATCCATGGGAACAAGGGAGTGGATGAGGCCTTAGAAATCCTTAAATCTTCTTAGCCTCTCAGGAAGTGAAGATGGAGCAATGCGCCCAAGATACCCTGCTGGGCATTGATGTGGGCACGAGCGGGTGTAAGGTGGGCCTCTTCGACCTGGAAGGTACTCTCCGGGGAGAGGCTTATCGTCCGTATCCACTAATTTATCCGCGCATTGACTGGGTAGAAGAGGATCCACTGCAGGGTTGGTGGAAGGCGGCCTCGGAAGGTGTTCGAGAAGCGCTTTTCCGCTCCAATATTCGCGCAGAGAGCATTCGGGGAATCAGCATTAGCTGCACTAATGCCCTTGTCTGCGTGGACAAAAATGGAGCCCCTCTTCGCAATGCCCTAATGCAGATCGATCGACGCAGCATTCTCCAGGCTGAGGCTCTACGCCGCACAGTGGGGGAGGAGAAGATCTTTGGGATTACGGGAAACCGGGTCGCGCCGGGAACCTTCTCTGCCCCTCTGATTTTGTGGCTCAAGGAGAATGAACCACGGATCTTTGAGCAGACCCACAAATTCCTGGTCCCAACAGGATTCCTCATCCACCAGCTCACCGGGGAATATGTAATGGATTGGTCCAGGGGAGCGACAACCCTGTTGTTCGAGACGGGGGGTTCGCGCTCTTGGTCGACGAACCTCTGTGAAGCAATGGATATCCCCATGGAGAAGCTTCCGCGCCTCTGCCCTTCCTGGGAGGTTGTGGGCGAGGTGACCCGTTGGGCCAGCCGAGAGACTGGATTGGCGGCGGGGACTCCGGTAGTGGCCGGTGCAATGGACACCGTGGCGGCTGCGCTGGGCAGTGGAGTAGTCTCGAATGGAGAGTCATTTTATATTCTGGGCAGCGTTGGCAGAATCTGTCTGTGTTTGCAAGAACCTTCCTTTGACATCCGTTTCATCAACACCTGCCATTGTATCCCTGACTATTGGATTTCCATTGCCTGCACTAATGGGGCGGGCCTTTCCCTGCGCTGGTTCAAGGAACAACTTGGGGAATCCGAGACTGCCAGGTCCAGGGAGACTGGGGAAAGCCCCTTTCGCCTCCTTGATCTGGAGGCCATGAAGTCCCCTCCCGGAGCCAACAAGCTTCTCTATCTGCCCTACTTAGCAGGTGAAAGAAGCCCCATCTGGGATCCCTATGCTAGAGGGGTTCTCTTTGGCCTAAATATGAGCCATCGCAAGGGCGACATTGTTCGGGCCTTTTTGGAGGGGGTGGCCTTTGCTGCTCGAGACAATTTCGATACCTTTGAAGGGATATTGAGCAAAAGGATCGACGACGTAAAAATGAGTGGTGGTGGGTCGAGGAGTGCCCTCTGGAGGGAGATTACTTCGGACATATTGGAAAAAGAACTGGCTGTCTTGGATCTCCCTGACACAGAGACGTTTGGAAATGCGCTATTAGCCGGCTTCGGAACAGGCATCTATCGTGACATCCGTGAGACAAGCAAGGAATTGGCAAAGGTTAGAGTCAGGGTAAGGCCTAGCGACGCGAATGCCCGGCTTTATTCAAAGCTCTATTGTCTCTATAAAAGGATCTACATCCATCTAAGAGAGGACTTTCGGGCGCTGGAAGCCATCACTTAGCGCGATGGCAAAGTTTTCTTTTGTCAAGGAGGGTAACAACCGATATGAAGGCAGCGGTATTCCTTTTTCCTTCTCAGATTGAGCTGCAAGAGGTGGAAATTCCCAAGATTGGACCGAGGGAAGCGCTCATTAGGGTGAAGGCCGCAGGGATTTGCGGAACCGACGCTCGTATTTTCAAAGGCAACAAGAAGATCCCGGCCCCTCGTATCATTGGGCATGAGTTCGCCGGTGAGATTCAGGAAGTTGGAGGGGAAGTCAAGGAGTGGAGGGCAGGGGACCGGGTAACAGTTCAGCCCATCATCGCCTGCGGCAGGTGTCATTGCTGCCTCAGAGGGAGGTTCAACATCTGCCTAACCCGTCCCACCATTGGCTATGAATATGATGGTGGCTTCGCGGAATTCGTGCGCATTCCCGGAGAAGCCATTGACCGGGGGAATATGATCAAGCTCCCAGACGATGTTAGTTTTGAGGACGCTGCTTTTTCTGAGCCGCTTTCTGCTTGTGTTCACGGAAATGAAAAGGCAAGGATCCGCAAGGGAGATCGTGTCTGGATCATGGGAGATGGTCCCATCGGTCTCACCCATGTGCAGCTCGCAGCCCTATCAGGGGCCGGAACGATTATTCTGAGTGGGACGGACCCTGAAAAGCTTGAGCTGGGAAGGCAGTTGGGAGCTCATCACCTCATCCAAATTCCGCAACAAAATCCCCTGGCAGAAGTAAAGGCCCTTACGGAAGGGGAGGGGGTGGAGGTGGCGATTACTGCTGCCTCGGTAAGCAGGTTGATCGAGGACGCACTTCAGGGAGGAGG
>Ga0315274_10016319_pt1 | contig 10495 bp, 9 predicted proteins | sample YL17G02_20_MG_FD_203700 | JGI IMG/M metagenome (GOLD analysis project Ga0315274, IMG submission 203700) | Sediment microbial communities from Yellowstone Lake, YNP, Wyoming, USA - YL17G02_20 | ecosystem: Environmental > Aquatic > Freshwater > Lake > Sediment | place: USA: Wyoming | collected... | reverse complement strand
CCGCCCCCGCAGCGGCGGCTGCCGCTGCGCCGGGCCCGCCCTCCGTCGGAGAGGAGGAGGGGCCGGTCTTCGACCTCAGCGCCGAACTGGGCCGCGAGGTCCCCGCCGAGAAGCGCCCCGATCAGGTCTTCGACGTCAGCGCTCCGCCCCAGCCCACTCCGGCTGGCGCCGGGGCCGGGCCTCCGGCCGCCGCCACCCCGTCGCAGCGCGTCTTCCAGGCACTGCAGCCGGCGCTGGCGGAACTGGTCACCGAGATCCGCCGCTCCCTGGAGTACTATGCTTCGCAGCGCGCGGGCGCCACCGTGGACCGCATCGTCCTCTACGGCGGCACCGCCCGGCTGCCCAGGCTGGATCGCTTCGTCAGCCGGGAGGTCGGCCTCCCCGTCGAGGTCGGCAACCCGCTCAAGCACATGGCCAGCCTCCCCGCCCAGTTTTCCGCCCGCTATCTCCAGGAGATCGGCTGCCTGCTGCCGGTGGCCGTCGGACTCTGTCTGAGGGACATGCTCGAATGAGGCGGACCCGATGATCAAGATCAACCTGCTCCCCTCCTACATCCTCGAGCGCGTGCGCATCCGCCGCGTCGTCTGGTGGATCGTCGGGCTGCTGGTCATCGAACTCCTCGCCTTCGGCTTCGCCGCGCTCCGCATCAAGAGCGAGGTCGCCGCGGCCGAGGAGCGCCTCGGCTACTGGCAGAAGGAAGCCGGGAAAGTCACCGCCGTCACCACCCTCACCGGCCAGGTCCAGTCCAACACCACGCCCTATGTCACCTGGCTCAACTGGTTCACCGGCCTGGAGCGCCACAACGTGCTCCTCGCCAACTACCTGCAAGGGGTCTCCACCTTCATCTACAGGCGCGTGCAGATCACCAACCTCAGCCTCGACAACTCCAGGAGCCTCGTGACCCTCATCGGCAAGACCGATTCCCTGGAATCCCTCTCCCGCTACTACCTCAACATGCTGCGCGGGCCTTTCACCTCGGTGGTCCTGTCCACCACCATCACGGGCTGGAACCTCGCCGGGGCCCCGCCCCTCAGCCCCCGGCCCGGGCCGGGCGGCCTGCCCTACTCCCAGTACCTGACCCTGCCCGTGACTCTCACCTGCACCATGGCCGCCCCGATCGTCGCGCCGCCTCCGCCGGTCGCGGCCCAGACCCTCACCGGCACGACGCCCCCCGGCGCGGCGCCGGCCGGCGCGCCGGCCGGCACGCCGAGCGGCACGCCGAGCGCCACTCCGGCGTCGGATTGGGATTAGACTCAGGGCAGGGAGTGAACCAGGTGGAAGCGGACAACGGAGGGCGCTGATGCGGTTAACACGGATTCACGTTCTGATCATGGGGCTGCTGGTCGTCGTCGGGCTGGCGATTGCCTTCGGCATCGCCTATGCCCGCCCCCAGCTCAAGAAACTCAGCGACACCGAACAGCAGGTCGAGACCCAGAGGGGCGTCGCCGAGACCATGCTCTCCAAACTTCAGGAACTCGCGACCGCCCAGGCCGACCTCGAACTCAAGGACCAGCAGACCTACGCCTACATGGTCCGCATGCCCCAGATAGACACCAACCAGTACCAGGCGATGATAGACCTCTGGAAGGAGTACTCCAGCGTCCTGGGCGGCGGCCCCATGATGGCGCGCTACGTCGCCAGCCAGCACGGCGTCCAGCCCATCGCCTTCAGCCTCCCCTCCGCTCCCATCACGCCGCTCTCCAGCCAACCCCCCGTCATCCTGGTGCCGGTGAACGACTTTGCCGTCCGGGCCGACGACCTGCCCTCCCTCATCGCTTTTCTGCGCGCGATCAGCAAGGCCCCCAGGATGGCCTCCATCTCCAACGTCACCATCAACGGCACCAGCCCCATGCTCATCGCCTCCATGCCCCTCAGCGTCTATCTCGTCACCCGCTGGGCTCTCCCCGGCCCGGGCATACCTCCCACGAGCGGTGGGGGGCCGGCCGCCGCGGAGCCTGGCGCCCCGGCCGCGCCTACGCCTGCGGCGCCCCCGCCGGCCGAGGCCGAACAGAAGGGCAGGGAGTGAGCCTGGGGTCATCAGGGATATCCGAAGGGAGAGGCAGAGTTGGCTAGCAGAAGCAAACTCTTCATCGCGATCGGCCTCCTCGTGGTGGTCGCGGCCGGCGCCGCCTATTTCCTGTTCCTCAGGCCCAGGGGCGCCGCCGAGACCACCGTCGCCACGGCGCCCGAGGAGACGCCGGGCGCCACCGCTCCTGCGCCCGCCGCCCCCCCCGCGCAGCCCGCGCCGGAGACAGGGGCACCAGCCGCGCCTAAGGCCGGGACCACGGAGCCTTCTAACGCCGACCCGTTCCGGCAGTTCCCGGTGAAGTGGATAGAACTGCCGCCCCCGCCGCCGCTGTGGACCTTGCTCGGCATGCCCGTCACGCCCCAGATCGCCTACGGCCCCGCAGTGGTTAGGGGCCCCCGGACTCCCACCCGCCGGGTGGCCGGCCTGCTGTGGGACAGCCGCGTCTGGGCCATCTACGAAAGCCGCGGCCAGACCACCGTGGTGAAGCCAGGCGACATCGTCGAGGGCGGCACCGTGCAGGCCATCACCGATGACGGCATCCTGCTCCAGGTCCCCGGCGAGACCAAGCTGGTCCTGGTGCCCCTCGTCCGCGGCGCGCCCCCTGCCGCCCTCGCGCCCGCGCCGGTGGGGTATCGCCCCGGTTTGGCCCCTGGCGTTCCCGCGGTTCCGGGCGTTGCGCCGGCGGCCCCCTACTACGGGCCGCCGGCGGGTCCTGCGCCGGGAGGCGGGCCTCCGTTGATGCGCCTTGACAGGTGATCGTGGGGCCGCGCCGCGTCGCGGCCCAGTGAGCAATATCACGCATTCGCAAGCAGAGCCGAGGCGGCCACCGCGCCCCCGGCGGAAGGGACGAAGCAGATGACATTCAAGACGAAGGCCTGGGCAGCCCTGCTCGCGGCGACACTGGCTTTGGTGTGCGTCGCGGCCGCCTACAGCCAGGCGCCGGGCGAGGCCCTCGCGCCGGCAGCGACACCGGCGCCGGCGGCGGCGCCTCAGCCCCACAACGTCACCCTCGAACTCAAAGATGCCGACGTGCGCGTCGCCCTCACCATGCTCTTCAAGGAGAGCGGGTACAACTACGTCCTCACCCCGGACGTCCAGGGCCGCGTCACCGTGAGCATGCACGACGTGAGTTGGGACCAGGCCTTGCGCTTCGTCCTCGAGTCCCTCGGCCTTACCTACCACCGCGAGGACACCATCTACTACATCGAGCGCCGCCAGACGGCCGCGCCCGGCCCGATGACCGGACCGTCGGGCGGTCCCCCGCCCGTTTCGTCTGGCCCGGCGGTCTCGGCGGCGGGCTCGACCGCTGCCGGCGGCCAGCGCCTCGAGGTGGTCAAGGTGCTCCATTCCGACCCGGCCATGATCGCCGCCCTCTTTGGGGGCATTTCCATCCCCTATCTCTACGGCGGCATGGGCGGCGGCGGCCTCAGCCAGTACGGTATCGGCGGCTACGGCGCCGGCGGCGGCGGCTACGGGGGTGGCTACGGCGGCGGCGGCTACGGGGGCGGCGGCTACGGGGGCGGCCAAGGCGGCTACGGGGGCGGCCAAGGCGGCTACGGCGGCGGACTTGGCGGCTACGGCGGCGGCCTTGGCGGCATCGGCGGCGGCCTTGGTGGCATCGGCGGCGGCCTTGGCGGCATCGGCGGCGGCCTTGGTGGCATCGGCGGCGGCCTTGGCGGCTTCGGCGGCGGCCTTGGCGGCTTCGGCGGCGGCCAACGCTATTAGCATCCCTGATTCGGAGGCCCCAAGCAGGAAACCGGGGCCCTTCTGTCTAACCGAGCGGGCAGGCGGTTGACATTGGAGGTAGCGATGAAGCGAACGTTTATGTCCTCAGCACTCTTCGCCGCGTGCAGCGGGCTGCTCCTTTGCTGCCTCCTGCCCCCGGCCTTCTCGGATCAGGCCCCGGCGCCTGCCTCCGGCCCCGACGCCGCAGGCGTCACTCTTCAACTCAAGGATGCCCCCGTGGCCGACGTGATCCGCGCGATCACCCAGGCCCAGGGCGTGGACGTGGTCATGACCGACGCCGTGAAGGGCACCATCACCGTGGACCTCAAGGGCAAGCGCCCTGACGACGTCCTCGACCTCATCTGCAAGGCCCGCAACCTCAAGTGGTACCGCGACGAGCGCGGCACCATCATCGTCACCGGCCAGAACGAGGCCGGCTCCGGCTCCAACGCGACCGCCGAGGTCAAGCCCATCGAGACCCCCTCCCCGTCCGCGGGCGGCGACAAGCGCGCGCTCATCGAACTCAGCTTCCAGGAAGCCCAGGACCTCGCTTACCTCTTCGGCGGCACCGACCAGCCGATCACCCAGCGCTATCGCGCCTGGGAGCAGTACCACCTCGCCTCCGCGCTGGGCGCCGGCGCCCAGATGTTCAACGCCATGCGGGATTCCCGCAGCCTCTTGGGCGGCGCCCCGGCCGGCCTCCCCGGCGGCGAGGCCGGCGGCCCCTACCGCGAGCTCGCCAACTACAACTCTCAGTACATGCTCCCGGGAACCTACGTCCCCGGGGTCACCCCCGGCTACGGCGCGCCGACCGCGCCCACGGCCCCGCGCCCGGCGGGGGTCGGCCCGGTCTCCGAGGTCCCCGGCGCCCAAGGACCGCTCAGTTTCCTGCTCCCCAAGGGGCTGGCCGGCCCGCCCGTCGCCTTCGCGCCCCTCAACGGCCTGATCGTGCGGGGCACCGAGGATGCCATCGAGGAATTCAAGAAACTGGTCGCCCTGCTCGACGTCAAGGTGCCCCAGGTCGAGATCGAGTCCCAGTTCGTCAAGATGCGCGTCTCCGATTCCCGCGCCTTCGGCATTGACTGGTCCTGGCTCACCAGCGAGGTCACCGTGGACGCCGGCATCTCCCCCGGCGGCGGCACCTTCGTCATCCAGTACGGCAAGGGCAACTTCGCCTCCACCCTCTCCGCCCTGCTCCAGACCAGCAAGGCCAGGACCATCGCCGCGCCTCGCGTCACCACCATGAACAACTATCCCGCCAGCATCATCTTCGCCGATACCCATCCCATCTTCCTCACCAGCAGCGTCGTCCAGCCCGGCCTGCCCGGCGGCCAGGTGATCACCGGCACCACCCTGACCTTCCTGCCCATCACCACCCAACTCGTGGTCATTCCCCGCATCAACGGCGACGGCACCATCACCACCTTCCTCACCCCCACCATCGCCGGCACCGCCGGCACCGTCACCATCCCCGGCGGCGGCTCGCTGCCCATCCCCACCTCGCAAAGCATCCAGACCATGCTCCGCGTCAAGAACGGCGAGACCATCGTCATGGGCGGCTTCGTCTCCAGCCAGCGCACCAAGAACCGCAGCAAGATCCCGCTGCTCAGCGACATCCCCATCATCGGCAAGTTGTTCGTGGGCACCGACGACGCGGTGACCGACGAGGAGACGCTCATCTTCCTCACCCCCCGCATCATCCCCGAGGAGACCCCGGGCGCCGCCACAGCCGGTGTCGTCATCCCCTGAGAGGCCGGTGGCTCACACCCCGGCGGTTTGCGCGGAGCGGCCCCGGCGCGACAGGGCCGCTCCCGGTCTGTTTCGCCCCTTGTCATTCTGAACGAAGTGAAGCCTGCCCGGCCACCGGCCCAGGGAATCTCGTGCACAACCCAGATGTCATTCCGAACGAAGTGAGGAATCTCGTCGCCAGCGGTCGTCCCGGCCGACGCGTGGGGCGACCGCTCCTCTCCCTCTCAGGGAGAGGGCAGGGTGAGGGCGCCGCGGATCTGCCCTTCACTCTACGCCATGCATGACTCATAACTCATAATTCATCATCGCGTGGAACGCAGCCGTGCCGCGCACCCTCGCCACTGTTCGCCTCGAACTCGCCGCGCGCTGCTACGACGTGCGCATCGGCGCCGGCGTCCTCGAGCGCGTCGGCCCCTGGGTCGCCGCGCTCCTGCATCCCACCCGCGCCGCCATCATCACCCACCCCCGCCTGGCGCGCCTCTACGGCGAGCCCCTCGCGCGCGGCCTGGGCCGGGCGGGCGTGCCCTCCTTCTCGCTCGAGGTTCCCCCCGGCGAGCGCCAGAAATCCCTGCATCGCGCCGAGCAACTCCTGGGCGCCCTGCTGGTGGGCGGCTGTGATCGCCGCGCCGTGGTGATCGCCCTGGGCGGCGGCGTCATCGGCGACCTCGCCGGCTTCGTCGCCGCCACCTTCATGCGCGGCATCGCTTTCGTCCAGGTGCCCACCACGCTGATCGCCCAGGTGGATGCCTCCGTCGGCGGCAAGGTCGCCGTGGATCACCGGCTGGCGAAGAACGCCATCGGCGCCTTCCATCAGCCCAGCCTGGTCGTCGCCGACCTCGATATCCTGGCCACGCTGCCCGCGCGCGAACTCCGCGCCGGGATGGCCGAGGTGATCAAGCACGGCGTGATCGCCGACCGCGACCTCTTCACCTACCTGGAGCGCAGCGTCGAGTCCATCCTTCGCCTCGACCGCGCCGCCCTGGCCCACATCGTCCGCCGCTCGGTAGAGATCAAGGCGCGGGTCGTCGCCCAGGACGAGCGCGAGGCCGGGCTGCGCGCCATCCTCAACCTCGGCCACACCGTGGGCCACGCCATCGAAACCATCTCGTCTTACAGAACCGTGCGCCACGGCGAGGCCATCTCCATCGGCATGGTCGCGGCGGCGCGCCTGGGCGTGCGCCTCTGCGGGTTCAGCGAGGCCGGCGCCGCGCGCCTCGAGCGCCTCCTCGCCGCCTTCGGCCTTCCCATCCGCCTGCCCGCCGGAACGATGCTGTCATTCCGAGCCTTGCCTGCCGAAGCCTCGGCGAAGGCGGGGAGGCGAGGAATCTCGTTCACAGATGCCCTCCTCGACGTCATGAAGCGCGACAAGAAAGCCCTGGGCGGCCGCCTGCGCATGGTCCTGCCCGCGCGCATCGGCCGCGTCCGGATCGTGGACGACGTTCCGCTCCCGGAGGTGCGCCGCGTCCTGCGCCAGATGTCATTCCGAACGAAGTGAGGAATCTCGTACCCAGCCGTCCTTCCGGCCGACGCGTGGGGCAGCCGCTCCTCTCCCTTCCAGTGGCTCTGGCATCCCGTTGGGATGGCAACGCCATCCCAGAGGGAGGAGAGGGGAGGCTACTTCGCCCTGCGTAGCAGGGTTACGAAGCCCTGCGAAGCAGGGTGAGAGTGCGACGAATAACGAATAACGAATAGCGAGTAACTAACAACGATGAACAACCCCCAACCCGTTTACGACTTCCACCTCCACACCTTCCTCAGCGACGGCGTGCTCCTGCCCATCGAACTCCTGCGCCGCGCGGTGGTCGCGGGCTATCTCGCCATCGCCATCGCCGACCACGCGGGCCCCTCCACCTTGGATGACGTGATCCCGCGCCTCGCCCGCGACTGCGCGCTGGCCGAGAAGCACTGGCCCATCCGGGCGCTCCCCGCCGCCGAACTCACCCACTGCCCGCCCGCCGCCATCGCCGAACTCGCCGCCGCCGCCCGCCGCGCCGGCGCCCGGATCATCGTGGTCCACGGCGAGACCATCGTCGAGCCCGTCGAGCCGGGCACCAACCGCGCCGCCGTCTCCTGCCCCGACGTGGACCTGCTCGCCCATCCCGGCCTCATCACCCTCGACGACGCCCACCTGGCCGCGCGCAACGGCGTCTTCCTCGAGATCAGCGCCCGCAAGGGCCACTGCCTCGCCAACGGCCACGTCGTCGCCATCGGCCGGCAGGCCGGTTGCTCGTTTCTGGTCAACAGCGACGGCCACGAGCCCGCCGACCTGCTCAGCGCCGGATTCGCCGAGCAGGTCGCCGCGGGCGCCGGCCTCAGCGGCGACGAGATCGCCACCTGCCTCCGCGCCAACGCCGAGTCTCTGCTCCAGCGCGTGTCCAACCGGTAGGGCCCTGAGTGGCCGCCCATGCGGGTGGCAGCTCGGCGCAATGGGGTGCTCCGTGAAGATACTGAACATCGGCATCATCGGGCTGCAGATGGGCTACTCCCACCTGGTCGCCTGCGAGCAGGTGCCCGGGGTGGCGGTCACCGCCGCCTGCGACACCGACCCCGCGCGCCTCGACGCGGTCGTGGGCGAGAAGCGCGTCGCGGTCTTCGCCGCCGACTACCGCGCCCTGGTGGCGCGCGATGACCTCGACATCATCATCGTCGCCACCCCCGACCACCTTCACGAGGAGCACACCGTCGCCGCGCTGCGGGCGGGCAAGCACGTGCTCTGCGAGAAGCCGATGGCGCCTTCACTGGAGGCGTGCCGCCGCATGCTGGAGGCGGCGCAGGCCGCGGGCCGCACGCTGATGATCGGCCACGTCGCGCGCTTCACGCCCGTCTTTCGCACCCTCAAGGCGATGGCCGACCGCGGCGAGTTGGGCGACCTTTACTATGTCGCCGCCGAGTACCTGCACGACTACAGCGAGATCGGTGGGGTAGGGGACTGGCGCTTCGATCCCCAGGTCGGCCGCCACGTCTTCCTGGGCGGGGGCTGCCACGCCGTGGACCTCATGCGCTGGTTCCTGGATGATCTCGACACCGTGTCCGCGCAGGCGAACCACTTCGCGGTGCCCCATCTCCCGCGCGACGACACCCTCGCCGCCTGCTACAAGACCGTGTCCGGCCGCATCGGCCGCGCGCTCGTGGCCGGCGGCGCTCGCCGCCCCTATGGCATCCACCTGCAACTGTACGGCACCGAGGGCACCGCGCTGGCCTCCAACGTCGAGGCCGAGGCCCGCGTCTGGCTCAAGCGCATCGAGGGCCTCGGCGATCGCTGGATCACCCTGCCCACCGCCGTGGCCAGCCATCCGGTCGCCGACCAGATGCGCCACTTCATCGCCTGCATCTGCTCGGGCCGCGAGCCCCTCGTCTCCGGCCTCGAAGGCGCGAGGACCGTCGCCGCGGCGCTCGCCGGCATCCGCGCCTCCGAGACCGGCCAGCCCCAGCCCGCCGGCTTCACAGGATAGTGTCATTCCGAGCCCGACAGGGCGAGGAATCTCGTCGTCTTAGTGGGGGCGGACTTCCAGTCTGCCCGCGCCCCGCACGGCGCCTCTATCTGCTCCTCTCCCTCTCAGGGCGGGGTGAGGGTCCTCGGTTGACACCCCTCAAACCCTTGTGATAGGATACGGCGTCTTCAGGCTCGGGCGCAGTCATCGTCATCGCCGCCGCCGCGTGCCCCGGAGGGAGAACACCATGGTCGAGCCGATCCAGTCCTTCTGCCACGTCGGCCTCATCCATTGCATGGCCTTCCCCGAGGTGATGAAGGGCGAGGGCCCCATCCTCGAAACCCTCGAGAAGATCTTGCTCGACGACTACTTCTCCGCTGTCGAGTTGACCTGGATCAAGGACCCCGCCGTCCGCGCCAGGGCCGCCGCCATGCTCGAGCAGGCCCATGTGGACGTGGTCTTCGCCGGCCAGCCGCCGCTGCTCAGCCAGAAACTCGACCTCAACGCCCCCGATGCCGCCGCGCGCAAGAAAGCGGTGGACCAGTGCAAGGCCTCCGTGGACCAGGCCTACGAACTCGGCGCCCGCATCGTGGCCGTGCTGAGCGGACCCGATTCCGGCGACGCCGACCGCCCCGCCGCCAAGGCCCGCCTGGTGGATTCGCTCCAGGAGATCTGCGAGTACGCCGGCGAGAAGCAGCGCGATTACCTCCTCGCCGTCTCGCTCGAAACCTTCGACTACAACGTTGACAAGAAATGCCTGGTCGGCCCCACCACCCTCGCCGCCGAGGTCGCCGACGCGGTCAAAGCCAAGCACAGCAACTTCGGCCTCACCATTGACCTCAGCCACCTGCCGCTGCTCAACGAAACCCCCGAGGAGATGGTCATCGCCAGCATTGACCACCTCATCCACGTCCACATCGGCAACTGCCTCACCTCGGAGCGCGGCCACGCCGCCTACGGCGACCAGCACCCGCGCTTCGGCATCGCCGGCGGCGAGAACGATGTCGAGCAGGTGCAGAAGTTCCTCGCCGCGCTCATCTACGCCGGCTACTTCAAGAAGAACACCCCCACCGCCATGCCCGTGGTGAGCTTCGAGGTGAAGCCGCTGCCGGGCGAGAGCAGCGACCTCGTCATCGCCAACGCCAAGCGCGTCCTCTCCGAGGCCTGGGCGAAACTCTGAGGGCATCTGTCATCCCGAGCGAATGCGAGGGATCCGCTGCCGGCCAGAGTCAGCCCCGTGCGGTGCTAGATGGCGTTGCCGGATTCCTCGGCCCCTAGGTCCTTCGGGAGGCTCTGCCTTCCCAGAGGGGCCGGGGAGGGAATCGCCGGCTCCCGGCGAAACATCATGGCGTAGCCATGTCGGCCCTTCCTGCAGGGCCGACACCTTTGTGGAGGAACGCGCCGATGGTGGCCCAGCGGCCCGACATCAGAGAACTCAAGCGCATCTGCCGCGACGTCCGCAAGGACATCCTCATCTCCCTGGAGTGCGCCAAGTCCGGCCATCCCGGCGGCAGCCTCTCCTGCGTCGAGATCCTGGTCGCCCTCTACTGGTACAAAATGC
>Ga0315274_10016317_pt1 | contig 10496 bp, 13 predicted proteins | sample YL17G02_20_MG_FD_203700 | JGI IMG/M metagenome (GOLD analysis project Ga0315274, IMG submission 203700) | Sediment microbial communities from Yellowstone Lake, YNP, Wyoming, USA - YL17G02_20 | ecosystem: Environmental > Aquatic > Freshwater > Lake > Sediment | place: USA: Wyoming | collected... | reverse complement strand
TGACACCTGCCGCGCTCGCTGTAGTGTTGTTGTCGGTGAGGTTGTTGGACGCCTTCGAGTCGACGCGAGTGACCGCGCCGCTCCCGTCGGAAGCCTCGTCGAGCTTCCAGTAGGAAACGAGATTGTCGGTCAGGCCCACGGGCCCCCTACCTCGCTTCTCCGTGGATCGAGTACCCAATGCCCGTCGCCAACGTCCCCGCCACGACGAGCTCGTACCCGATCTTGTCGCCCCATGGACCGTGACGCACCACCCCAGCGCCGAGCGTCTTCGTTCCCTGATTCGCGCCGCCGGTCTCGGTGCGCAGCGTAGCCGATTCGTTCGAGGCTACGCCCGGTACTGCCGTCGTCACCTGTTGTGCAAGGAGATCCGACCGCAGCCGGGCGACAAACGTCTTCGCGCCAGTCGCCGCAACCTGGGGGAAATGGACCAGGTCCCAGGTCTCGCCGGCGCGGTTCTCGGTCGTGATGTAGACGTCGTAGGTCTCATTGCCGCTGTCGCGCTCGGCTGCCGTGACTTTCAGTGTGAGTGTCAGTTCGGTGAACCGGCTGAGTCCCTGATTGACGGGCGCGAGCGAGTAGTTCGCCTTGCGCGTGACGGCGGGTTCGAGAACGAACCGCGATCGCTGTTTGGTTTCCTGCACTTTAATACCTCGCCTCGACTGAAATCGAATACGCGATCGAAGGCGCCACTGCGCCGGCGACGACGAGTTCGTAACCGATCTTGTCGCCCCATGGACCGTGACGCACCCGGCCCGCGGCCAGGCTTTTGATGGCGTTTAACTGACCGGTGGCCACTGCCAGGGTGCCGCTCTCGACGTAGGCGGCGCCGGGACCCGCGGTCGTGACCTGCTGAGGCAACAAATCCTTATGAATGCGCGCCACGAGCGAATAGGCCTCGTCGGAGACGATCTGGGCGAAGTGGACGAGGTCCCAGCGCGCCTCGGCGCGGTTCTCGGTGACGATGTAGAAGTCGTAGGTTTCGTCCTCATTGCCGCACTCGGCCGCGGTGATCTCGAGAGTGACGACCAGTTCGCGGTAGTCCCCAAGTTGCTGCTCGACCGGAGCGAAGGAAAACGACTCGCCCTTCACTGCCGCGGGTTGGAGCTTGAATCTGTGCGGTATCACGCGCATGACGGTTTACTCCTCAAGTCCAGGGCGGCCGACCCGCGTCGGCCGCCAGTTGCGCCGAGTTCCGGGTTCTACTATGCCCCGGTCACAGCTAATGCACGCCCACCGGTAGTGGCACTTCCCGCCGCCGCGGAAACGTTGTCCGCCCGAACGATCCCAGACGCCCCAGTAGAGGCCTCCCAAGCCGCCGCGCCGGCGAAGGAGCAGCCGAAGAGGTCGATGAAGCCGGCCGGCGAGCCGCTGGCCGTCACATCGAATACCTCCAGCATTGTCACGCCGCCACCGGCGGTCCAGTCGAAGTTGATGAACTGGCACCGCTTGAAGATGTTCGATCGGTCCGTGGCCGAGACCGCCCGCTTCACAAACTGATGCGTGTTCGCCGCGGCAAATGTGAGGAAGATGCAGTCTTCGAACAGGTTCCGCGTAGCTCCGCCGGCGAACACCAACTCCGCGTTGTCGCCCGTCCCACGGCTGATCGTATCCAACCCGATCACGCAGTGGCGGAATGTGTTCTCGCTGCCGCTCAAGTACAGCGAGTAGGCGTTGGCGATGTCGTTGTTGTCGTGGCCGATTCCACTGATCTGGCAGTTCTCGACCAGGTTCCGGTTCCCCGTGACCTTCATGCACCCTGTCGGTAGGGTCCCGGCAACTCCGGCGAACAGCAGCAGGTTCCGAAGAATGCAGCCGTGGCCACTCAACGTGAACAAGTTGCTGGCCGCGTCGTAGGCATCGGTGAAGGCGATCCGGCACCGCGAACCAAAAATGCTGCCTGGGGGCGACCCGATCAGGTGCGTGCCACTCAGGTTCCAGTCCAACGTCGCGCTCTGCAGATCCGTGGTGTAATCCATCGTGCTGTGATCCGCCAGCATGCTCACCACGTCGTTTCGGTTGGCCGTGCATTTCGCCAGCGCACCCGCTAGCGTCTTCAAAGCCGATTTGGGCGAGTCGCCTTGTCCCGTCCCCAGATATGGCCGCACGAAAATGCGGTTCCCTTGCGTGTCGAAATTCGCGCCAATGTAGGCGTTTGCTTGTAGTACGTCGAAATTGCTGACTCCCATGGTGGTTTCCTTTCCTGCGAAGGATAGGGCCGCCGGTCGGCGGCCCCTTTACTCCGCCAGGCCGGTGTCAGGCCCCCGGCGTCCCGTAGGTGCCGTAGAAATCGGCGACCCCGTAGTCCGCCTTGAACCTCATCGCCTGCACCCCGGTCTCGGTCTCGTCGTCGACCCAGTACCGGGTATACGGTTTCCGCTGGAAGACCACCAGAAGGCCGGTGTCCTCGGGCGATGCGCAGAGGAACCAGGCGTCCGGGTCGGTCAGGTAGTTCCAGACGAACCAGTCCGGCAGCCCGCCGTTGGCGAACTGTAGCGGATTGATTGCGTTGTTCGCGGTGTTCGACCGCATTTTGGATTCGATGATCTCGGCCGCGCTCCAACGGTTAGCCGGAGTGACAACCAGGCGCGGAAGCGGCAGCGACATGCGCGCGCCCTCGGCGTTGAGCATCGTCTCGTAGTCGGTGAGAGCGAGTTGCAAACTCGTCTGGTCGAGATCCGCGGCGACCGGGAGCAGGTTGTTCTGGAACCCTCCCGCCTTGACCAACGGATGCGAGGCCGAGAACAGAGCGGCGCCGTCGGGACCGGGGAAGGCGGGATCGAAGCCGTTGTTGATCGCGGAGGCGAACATGACCTCCATGGTTTCCTTGCAGGAGTTCGCGAGCATCACCGATTTCTTGGCTTCGATGCCCAGCTTCGAGTCGTCTTCCATCACGTCGACCGTGCACTGGATGCCGAGCCCGAAGCGAACCGGGATGAACGTCTTGTTGAACCCCTGAAGGGGTTTGTCGTAGCCGACCGGCGCGCCTTCGGTGATGCCGCGCATGAGGCCGACTCCGGTGACCTGCGAGCTCTGGAAGATGCCTCGCTTGGTCGATTCCTGGGCGAAGATCCTCGTCCACTGCTGGGGGAACCGCTTGTACCGGTTCCAAATCACCAGTTCCAGGGCGGGGAGCATCGTAACCAAGTAGAAATCCTTGAACGCTTGTCGTGTGACTAACATGGTTTTCTCCTCAGATCAGATTTCCGTCCGGTTGGGACGCTTAGATCCCCACCACGCCAGGCGCCAGCATGTGGCGCGAGATGCGCACTTCGATCCGGGCGTGCGGACCGAAAGCGTTATCCGGCGTGTTCATCAGCCGGAGCAGTTTCACGTCGAGGATGCTCGTCGCGTGAATGCCGGTTTCGTTGATCTCGTGTCCCGAGACCAGACTCTTCGTGCTGCCGGCGTTGACCTCGATGTTGGCGGCCGCGCCGATGTCGGCGGCTACCACTCCCGCACTGACGGCGTTGTCCTGCGCCTCGAAAACGGCGTCCGGAGAATCGACCACCAGGTGGGTTGAAAGGGTGTACGCCAGGGCGTGATTCAGGGCGACGCCGATGTAGAAGACGTTGCCCGGATTCGCGGCCAGGATCAGGCCCCCATCGGTCGCCATCCCGACGAGGTCGTTGATACAGATGATGGCATTCTCCGCAGCATCCTTCACGTACTGCTGCACGCTGGGAGGTCCACCACCGAGGGTACGTAGCAAGGGCGCCAGCCCATGCGGGTTGTCTCTATTGGCCATAGCCACTCCTTAGTTTTCAGTCTTCCCCGTCGGAGTGGAGACCATCGCCGAAGCCGGGAATTTCGTCTTCGGCCAGCGCGGACGGGCGCCCTGCGCGGGCGTCACGGTTGATGCGCTGTTGCCCCTCTTCAAATCGTTCGCGAATCTCTTGCACGCGCGCCTGGCCTTTACGTTGAAAGGTACGATTGCGCGCTTTTACTCGCTCGACCGGCATCTGGGCGAGAACCATCTCGCCGAGTTTTACCGGATCGCCGTGCTTGTCGTTGACTATCTCGAACCCGCGGGCGCCGCTGCGCGCGACGCGCGCTGGCGAGAGAAACTTCGGGGACATCCCCGGCCCGACGTGGGCGTCGGCGATCTCTCGCATGGGGTCGGGAGCGTCGAATATCTCCACCGACTGCTCGCTACGAAAGTCCCGGCGCTCTTCGATGGCTTTGGCTGGATCGGTTGCCGTCACCCGCGCCCGCCCGCCGGATCCGACCTTGATCCCGTGCCCGGTCTTGCCCACGTTGCGTTTCTCGATCGCTTCGTCGGTGTCGTAGTACCTCAGTTTCGTCACCTGTGCGAACGTCATGTCCTCGACAGGCTTGCCGTTGACGTGCAACCCCGCGAGAACCGCGTAAGGATCGTTCGATGCGCGCGGATCGCGATTCAGGCGAGACGGTCCAGTTCCCTGAACCATGATCTTCTTGGCTGGTTTTGCGGGCATTATCGCCTCCGCTCCTTGGCGCGTTGGGCACGGAAGGCTTTCTCGTCCACGCCGTATCGCCCCATCGCCTCAATCACCGCGCGAGCCTGCGGGCCGATTTCATCGTCGTCTTCCCTTGGCGCCCCGTGGCCGCGTCCGGTGGTTCCCATTTGGCCCTTGAGCCGATTCGTCCGATCGTCGTCCTCGGTTTCCCGATAGTCGGGCGGTTGCTCATCGGCGTCCCTGGCCTTGGGTCGCATATCGCGCAACTTCAACTCCTGTTTGGCGTACTTCGCCGCCAGGAGCAACGTCGCCGGCGACTTGTGGAGTTTCGGATCCGCCGCGACGAGCTCCCGGTAGACCTTGCCGGTTTCAATGAAGAGTTCCGACTTTTCATCGCGCAACTCCGGGTACTCGCTGACCAGTCTCGCATCGCTAGTGATCTTGCCGCGTTCGCGCGCGACCACGTTGTTCGCGATCTCGGTCGCCAGTTTGACGACGTCCTCTTTCCGAACGAAACCGCGTTTGCCGAGCGCCTTCTCGATGGCGGCCGGCCCGGTCTTACTCAGTTCGTCGAGAAAGTCGTCGGGTGAAATTGGCGTTTCCGGCGCCTCGCCCCCGTCGTCGTCGTCCGCCCCCTCTCCAGGATCTTCCGGATCGCCGCCGGCATCCGCCCCGCCCTTGGCCTTGTCCGCCCAGTAGCGTTCGCTGGCCGCCAGTTCGTCGAGTCGCTTTTTTTGGTCCGCGACCTGTTTCCGCAGTTCGGCGGTTTCGCCTTTGTCGGTGGTCTTGTCGCCCTTGTCTCCCGTTTCCGGGTCGGCAACGACCTCGGATGGCGTCAGGCTCGGATCGGGAACTGCGACCTGTGTTTGTACTTCGTTGTCCATTCAGTCTCTCTCGCCACGGCCGGTCTAGCCGGCCAGTTTCCGGGAGTGCCCGAAAGCGGTGGCCCCGTAGAGGTCAACGCGCTTCCGAATGTAAATATCGCTGCACGCCGGGCACAGGACCTGGTAGACCCGGTCCTTCGCGTGGATGTACATACGGATATCGCCGTCAGGTTGCCGTTCGCACAACGCCGCAAAGCTCACCCCGCACACCTGGCAACCCGGCGGAGGGTGTCCGGCGAACAGCGCCTTGGCCCTCTCGTGCCATTCCAGGCAGTGCCAGCACATGATGGCGCCGCCGGTGCCGATCGCCATTACCTCGCTGGGCGGACGGGCCTTCGAGCAGTAATGGCAACGGACTGCGAAGACCAGGTTCATTCGTCCTTGGCCGGAGGCGCTTTTTTCAACTTCTCCCTGATCTCGCGCCGTAGGAGGTGCGCCGTGGCGATCGCGCCCTCGAGACCGTCGATTTCTCCGCGCAGTTGCGCGGTTTTGTCCATCGCCAGAGGCCGAACCAGCTCGCGCAACTTCGCCGCGATCACGAGCGCAAGACGTTCTCGAATCAGACGGTAACCCGGACTCTGGAGGGTCATTTCCAGTTCGTCGAGGTCGTCGTGGCTGTAGTTCCTCACCGCTTATGCTTCGCCGTCCCGCCGACGACCGCGTTCGCTTGGCGGATGGCGCTCTCGTCACTCGCGCCACCCTTGAGCAACCTGTTAGCGATCTCACTCCAAAGTTCCTTCTTCTTTGGCGTCGAGGCCTTCTTCGTCTTGTGCGGGGCGTCCTTTGGTTTCCAGGGCATCGTGACTCCTCACGTGACCGGCGGCGGCGTTTCCCCTTGACCGGCTGCAGGGACCCCTGGCCCCGGCGGCGCCGGCGCGCCCCCTCCCGGTCCCGCGAGTTCCCCGAGTAACGCCTGCAACTGGTTGACGCCGGTCGGCTGGCCCGGCGGTTGCAGACCCTGCCCGCTGGCCAGGTTGCCGGCGAACATCTTCACCGTCTCTTGGACCAGCGCCTGGCGCAGCAGTTTCTCGCTCGCCTGCTTACGGTGGTCCTTGGTGTGTTCGATCATCGCCCGAATCGCCTGCAAGTCGGCGCGTTCCGGGTCCTCCCGCTCGCGTTGAATCTGCCCCAGGTGCTCGCGTTCGTGCAACTCGTCGTGATCGTCCGGATGGACGAGAAGATCCTCGCCTTGCAAGGCCAGGTTCCATTCCTCGATCGGAGTGCGCGGCCGCGCCAAGTCCGCCGGCTCGGGCAGGATGTCCCCGAGGTTGTCGTCGCCAAGCGCCTTGTGCAGGCGGTTGGTTGCAACCCACAAAGCACGGGGATTGTTCAGAATCAGGGGATTTTGCAGGTCGAGCCCGAAAACTTGAATGGCGCGATCCTTCTCGGCCTCCCTCGACCACGCCGACGTGGCGAACTTCAGATCGAAGTCGTAGTCGCCGAGCATCTCCTCCGGCTTCATCTCGGCGCCGCCCTTCGAGGTTGGGAACAGCCCCTTCGCCTCTTCCTCGGTGACCCGGAAGAACGTCTTCTCGGTCCCCGGAAACTGCTGTTCCAGGGTCCAGAAATGGCGCACCACCTCGCTCATGTCTTCGCGCAAGACGAGCGTGTCGAGGTTCGCCCTGATGTTTCCCTGCTCGAGGAGCGCGAGGGTTCCTCTCGCTGTCCGAGGCTGATTCGGCTGGTCGCTTGCGCGCCCGCCGGACATGTCGGTCAGGCCCGTCGTTCGCTCCGCGTAGCGATTGAGGGCCTGGCCCTGGAGGATCGGATACTGAAGGTCCGCCGTCATCCGCACCACGTTGACGCTGGCTGGATCTTCGGTCGGAACGGCCATTCCCGGCGCGACGAAGAACGTCCCCGGATCGAAGCCAGCCGAGGGTTTGTAAAAGATCAGTGGCCCGACCGCGAGCATCCCAGCTTTAGTGAAAAGGCGGTGGTTGACGGTGCTTTCGTCTTCGATGGACTCGAGAATCTCGCCGAAACCAGGGGACCAGTAGCTCCCGTCCTTCAGCAGGGATGTTTCGACGATCGGGCGTCGTAGGCGCTTCGTCGGGTAAAGATCGAGCAGATCCTGGGCCCCGATGACGAGGTCGAGGTCGGGGATGTAGCTGCCGACCAGTTCGCTCTCGTAGCGCTCGCGATCGCGGAGGTTCTCTTCGCGCGCGTCGCGCCGCCCCTTCAGTTTGCGCCACCAGCCGTACCAGTCCAGGACGGTCAGTTCGCCGCGGGGGGAGAGGCCACCCTCGAAAACCACGCCTTCGGCTTCGTCCTTCTCCCGTTTGACCTCTTCGCCCTCCGCTTCGCGCTTTTCGGTGTTTCGCGCGGCCTCGACGAGTTTCTCGTAACGCTCGGAGATCCCTTGATAGAGGCCTTGCTTTTCGCCTTTCACCAGGTCGTCGACCCGCACCCGGTAGCGCCGGATACAGTAACTGAAGTCGTGAATGCTGACCGCGTCCTCCGCCGGAACGATCAAATCGTCAGGCCACAGGGGAAAGAAGCCGGGCCCTTCGTATGCGAGTTTCTCGGTCACCGCGCGCGTGCGCGGATCTCGAACCGGAAACGTCTGACGTACCCAAGGTGCGTAGGCGTGGGATCGGCCGAAGAGCGTCTTCCGGAAACAGAAGGTGGCGAAGGAATTGACCAGGCGCATCGATTGGAACACTCGCCAGGTCTCGTATCGGCCGACCTTCGCCGCGAGCTTCTGGTCGGCGGGCCCGACGGGTTTCGCCACGATCTCGGCGTCGGCGCCGAGCAGTTTGCTCATGTCGTCGGCCCACTTCTGGGCGACGTTCCACTGGACCAGGGGAACCGAGAAGTTCGGTTCGTGTTCTTCTCCGCGCGCCGGCGTATCCACCCGGTTGCGCCAACGCTGGTAGTAACTACGGAACCGCTCCATCCGGCGCTCGTGGTCGCCGATCGCGGCGTCGTAGTCTTCCTGGATGCGCCGGCCAAGTCGGCCTAGTTCGTTTCTGGAGAGATCGAGCTGCACTAGGCCGCCTTCCGCTTCATAAGCACTACTCGCGGGGTCGCGGTCACCTCGCGCGGGCCGGTCGGTGACTCCGTCAGCAGCCTGGCCATCTCATCGGGGAGCAGGTGTTCCTTGAGCGCTTTGAACGGAAACGAGCAGGACTTCAGGAACGTCGTTTCCCCGAGCGCCGCTAAGACGCCCCGCATCGACTTGATCGTTCGCTCGATCCGCCGTTCGCTCACCGCGACGGCGTAGTGCCCGCCCTCGACCGAACAACTCTGGTCGTCCGGCAGGTTCTCCGCCCAGCCGAGGATCCGCTCGCGCAATTCTTTCTCGCGGTCGCGCACCGGCTTCATCCTGACGGCGGCGCTCTCGATCTTCTCCTGGAGGCAACCGAACTCGTCGATCACCTGGCGGTAGTTGGTTGGGAGCTTGAGTTTCATACGATCAGGCCGCCGCCAGCGCCGAGCGGCGGAAATTCGGGACTTCGGGCGCGCCCGCTCCCCCGGCCCCCATCCGCATCTTTACGCGCCGCGCGCCGAAGTAGGCGTCGAGCGGCCAGATTTCGGCGAGCGCCAGCTCGCGCCCGAGGCGCTCCATGGTTCGGTAGACCGCGTGAAAGAACGCGCCTCGGTCGATTTGCAGCCGCAGCGCGCATTGTCTCCAGATCAAGTCTTTAAGGAAGTACAACTCGAGGACCTTCTTCTCGGTTTCATCCAATGCCCGCCGCGCCGCCATGTCGAAGTCGGCGATGTACTCACTCGCCTTCATGGTTGCCATCAAGTGCCCGTGCTGCGAAATCTCCATGAAACAGTCGCGCCCCTCGGCTTCGCCCTCAACCAGGTTCAGGTACCGTTCCAAGCACTCCGAGGAGATGTTGCGGTAAACGCAACGGCACGTGACGCCCCGTTTTTCGCTGCGTCCCAGACCGTGACATGACGTACAACTCGCCAGCGATTTGGCTAACGCGAGTCCAGCCGGTTCCCGCCTCCGTGTCGCCACTCAGTCCTCCTCCGTGTATCGCCGCCTTCCGTACATTGTCACAGTGGGTCGGTCTTGTACGGTGGCGGGTTTTTTCGTGCGCGGATAGAAGCGAATCCCCACGACGGCCAGACCGAGCGACAGGACCTCGTCGTCGTGGCACTCAGCGGCGTGTTCGGCCTTGCCGTTCGGTTTGGTCACAAACGTGCGGCACTCCTGGACCGTGTTCGCGTCGCGCAGAATGATCGACCGGTCCCGGAGCGCGTCGTCCAGCGCGCTGACCAGTTGCGGCCGGTTGACGGTGGTGGTCTCGAAACCGTAGTCCTGTAGCAACGTCGAGCCCGCGCGGTCGGCGTCCGTCCGCCGGCGGTGCAAACGTTCTAGCGGATACTGCATTTCGAGTAGCTTCTCGATCGTGCCGAGGCCGGCCCCCTTCGCCTCTGGGACTAAATAAGCCCAGTTGTAGTACCACCCGAGCGCGTACATCACCTCGCCGAACGCCGCCGGCTGCGTTCTGGCGCGGTAGTGCGCCACCTGTTCGCCGGTGTTGATGTCGAAAACGTTCGCGACGCTGAAATCCGGGTCTTGGTTGCCCGGTTCGCCGCTCTTCACGTCGCGACCCTCGCTCGGGTCTCCGCCCATCGCGTACTCGCCGTGGGTGACGGGTTTGCGATAGATGGTGAGCGTTCCCCTGCCATCCTCGCTGGCCTGGAAAAGTACTCGCCGGCGGGTCCCGACAGTGTCCATCTCGAGTTCGCCCGTTACCGCGTCCTCGATCACTGGCATCCGGTTGAGAGAGGCGTGCGGGAACCGCGGGCGACCGCTGGCGATGAACGCTTCTTCAGGATTGCCCGGATACTCCTGGCGGAACTTGTCGAGATTCCACTCGCATTTGTTGGCGATGGTCCAACGCCGCCAGTTCAGTTGTTCGAGATCGAGGTTGTAGCGACCCCGCTCCGTGAGTTCGTCCCCGTACACCGGATGATTTCGCGAAAGTGATCGCTGGAAGACGTCCGGCGCGACCTCCAGCGGTCGCCGGTAACTTGGTTCTTCCCACCAGGCGAAGAACAGAAACACCCATTCGCTCTCGCGCGTCTTATCGCGGGCCTTGTGGCAGATTTCATAGAAGGTCCCGCCGACTCCGTTCGCCGTCGAGGCTGCGATCACCGTCGTCGCCGGATCGTCCGGCACGGACGACAACAGAGCCGTCAGGAGCTTCGACGCATT
>Ga0315274_10016316_pt1 | contig 10496 bp, 7 predicted proteins | sample YL17G02_20_MG_FD_203700 | JGI IMG/M metagenome (GOLD analysis project Ga0315274, IMG submission 203700) | Sediment microbial communities from Yellowstone Lake, YNP, Wyoming, USA - YL17G02_20 | ecosystem: Environmental > Aquatic > Freshwater > Lake > Sediment | place: USA: Wyoming | collected... | reverse complement strand
GTAGATGCCTGCCAGGACGATAAAGAGGACGAAATAGAACGGTCGGGCTTCGCGGATTTCTTCGTCTGGTATGCCCCACCTTCCGCCGACCTTCCCCGAAGCCATGGTCCCCTCCTGCGTCAGCGCCATTGTAGCACCTGCCCACCGGCCGGGAATCGTCCGAGAGGACAGTGTACCAACGGACACCCCCACAATCCCACAAGAGGACGATGCCCGCGCCAACCATCCCTGCTACTCTGGAATCGAAATCAGCAAGGAGGCAAAAATGAATGTGGCAATCGAAGTGACGGACTTGCACAAATCCTACGGGACCTTGGCCGCGGTGGATGGTGTCAGTTTCACCGTCGGCCGCGGCGAAGTCTTCGGTCTTCTGGGACCCAACGGTGCGGGGAAGACCACGACGGTGGAATGCCTGCTCAACCTGCGGACTCCTGATCGAGGAGACGTCCGCATTCTCGGGGTGGAACGGGGCGCAGGCCGGGCCGACATCCGAGCCCGGCTGGGGGTTGCCCTGCAGACGACGGGACTGCTCCCCGAACTGACCGTCCGCGAACAGGTTTCCCTGTTTGCAGGCCTCTTTCCGCGTGCGCTGAAGGTGGAGGAGGTGCTGGAATCCGTTGGGTTGCTGGAGGCCGCAAAGAAGCCGACCAAGACGCTGTCGGGCGGGCAGAAACAGCGGTTGGCCGTCGCCCTGGCGCTGATCAATGACCCCGATTTGTTCTTCCTGGACGAGCCCACCACCGGCCTGGATCCCCAGGCCCGGCACCGGCTGTGGGAGGTGATCCTGTCTCTTCGAGCAAGAGGGAAGAGCATCTTCCTGACGACCCACTACATGGAGGAAGCTGAGCATCTCTGTGATCGAGTGGCGGTCATGGATCACGGGCAGATGATTGAACAGGACTCGCCCGGAGCCTTGGTGCGCAAGTACTTCCGCGAGACCGCGGTCGAGTTCGTGGCTGGCAGCGAGTTCCCTCGCGACCTGCTCCCCTCCCTGGCGGGGGTGACCCAGGTGCTGTGCGAAAACGGCCGAGTCAACCTTTTCACGACGGATGTCCCGCGAACCATGACGGGGTTGTTTGAGCTGGTCTCGACAGAATCCATGACCTTCCAAGACATGACCGTGAGGCAGGCGACCCTGGAAGACGTCTTCCTCAAGCTGACAGGCCGGAGGATACGATCATGAAAGCGATTCTGGGACTTTACCTGGCACAGGCGCGTGAGTTCCTGCGCAACCGTTCCACCTTGTTGTTCGTCCTGCTGCTGCCGGCGGCCTTCGGAGTCTTCTTTGGCCTGGCGTTCTCACGGAGCGACGACTTCCAACTCAGGATCGGAATCGTCAATGAAGACAGCGGTCCGGCGGGGAAGGAGTTCGTGCGGGGCCTTCAAGCACATCCTTCCGGAGGCCTCGTCGTTTCCACCGGTACCCGGGACGAGATGGTGGAGTCCCTCACACAGGGAGGGCTTCATGCTGTCATCGTCCTGCCCGAGAATCTGACTGCCGGCGTCGGGCGGGGGGAGACCAGTACCGTGGACGTCTTGTACGACCCGGCCAGTTCCATCTCGGCGGGGATCGCGCTGGGCACGGCGCGCACGCTGTTAGAGGAAGCGAACCTCTCCCTCAGCCGGGCGCCTAGGCTGCTAGAAATGAGGGAAGCCTCCGTCCTCGTCCGGCATTTCCGCTCCGTGGATTTCTATCTCCCCGGCATGCTCGGAGTCGCTCTGCTTTGGCTTGGGATCTTTGGGACTGCACAGCCGGTCGTCATGCAACGACAGGCGCAGATCCTGCGCCGACTTAGCCTCACCTCCATCCGCCGAACCACCATTCTCACCGCCGAGGTCTCCTGGCGGGTCAGCGTCGGCGTGATGCAGGCCGGCATTTTCCTACTCGTGGGGTACCTCGGGTTTGGCGTCGGTGTCCAAAACGGCCCGGCATTCGCCGCGACCGTACTCCTGGGTACGATCGTCTTTGTCGGCCTCGGGTATGTGCTGGCCGGCCTGGGCCGCTCCTTCGAGAGCACGATGGCCATCTCCCAGATGGTCAACTTCCCGATGATGATGCTCTCCGGCAGCATCTTCCCTGCGGAATCGCTTCCTCAATTCTTCCAGCCGATCGTCAGGGTTTTGCCTCTGACCTACCTAAGTGAGCTCCTGCGGCAGACGATGGTTGGCCTGCCTGCCGGAATACCCGCCGCAACGGCTTTCGCCGTGCTTGGAGGATGGGCGATTGTCCTTCTGGTCCTCGCGGCGAAACTGTGGCGCTGGGAGTAAGAAAACCTGGCAAGGTGGACCAAGAATCACGGACCCTGGCCGGTGGCGCCGGCCGTGACGCCGGCCGTCCCGCCAGGGTCCGCTGGGATCTTGTCTCACCCGAATTCAGGATCTGAGTCGCTCGCCCGGCGCGGCCATCTTCTCCTGCCGGACGGGGATCAGGGGCTCCTCGCGGACTGGATGCGTGTGCCGCGTGTAGTCCGGCAAGAGAATGGGCGAGGGCCGCCCGTCACTGAGACCGGCCTTCTTTCGCTCCTCTGCCCACGATCGTAAGTGGTCCAGCGTGAGCCGGCCGAACTCCGTCTCCAAGGCATAGGCGGCAGCGGCGCTGCCGGCCCGTCGACCATAGACGGTGATCTCCAACAGGGAGTTCCCCATCAAGCGGTTCTCCCCGTGGACACCTCCGGACACTTCGCCCGCGCTGAAGAGCCCCGCAATCGCCGTTTGCCCCGTGGGGTCAATGCCGATCCCCCCGTTCTGGAAGTGGAGGGTGGGATAGACGAGGAGGGGCTGCCTGGTCATGTCAATCCCGAAGTGCCTGAACTGGCGCACCATCGCCGGAAGGCCCTTCTCGATCGTGCCCGGACCGGCCAGGATGTCGATCATCGGCGAATCCAGCCAAACGCCCCACTGCTCTGTCGCGGTCCTGATGCCTTGGCCGCGCTCACTACATTCGCGTATGAATGCGGCCGACTCGACATCGCGCGTCTCCAGAGGAAAGACGAACTGCTCTCCGTGGATGTTGCAGACCTGGGCGCCCAGGCCGCGGACCTTCTCCGTCACGAGCTGGCCAAGGATTTGCTCCGGGTAGGCGACGCCGGTCGGATGGTATTGCATGGTGTGAAGGAAGGCCAGCCTGGCTCCCAAGCGGTACGCCAGCACCACTCCGTCCGCGGTTGCCCCATAGTGATTGGTCGTGGGGAAACCCTGATAGTGAAGCCGTCCACCGCCGCCCGTGCACAGAATCGTCGCCTTGGACTGCACCAATCGGTACTCCCGGGTCTCCAGATCGAGGAGCACGGCTCCGCTCACCCGTCCTTGGCCATCGGTCAGAAGCTCCACAACAGGGTTGAACTCCAATACCTGAATCCGCTCGCTTCGGCTCCGCACTTCGTCTCGCAGCACGCGCATGATCTCGGCACCGGAGTAGTCCCTGGCCGAATGCATGCGCTTGCGCGAGGTGCCTCCCCCATGGACTGTATTCATCGATCCGTCGGGGAGCTTGTCGAACATCACTCCCAGCTCTTCCAGCCATTGGATAACGAGCGGGGCGTCCATCACCAATGCCTCGACCAGGTCGGGGACGTTGGTGAAATGCCCGCCGCCCAGGACGTCGAGGTAGTGAATGGCAGGCGAATCGTGGTCCTTGTCGGCTGCCTGGATGCCTCCCTGGGCCATCATCGTGTTGGCGTCGCCAAAGCGCAGTTTGGTCGCCAGGATGACCCTTGCCCCTTTCTCTTCCGCCAGAAGAGCGGCGCTCGCGCCCGCCCCGCCGCCACCGACGACGAGCACATCACAGGTCAGATCCGGCTCGCCGAGGCTGAACGCATCCGGGTCAAGATGCGAGGGCCCCTCGAGGACATCCGCCATCTCGTGAGGCGTCTTGTCGCCCGCGTTGACCCCCAAGCGGAGCGCACGCATTGCCTCGGGGATGAAGTCCGGGTGGAACTCACGCAGGACGTCGTCTCGTTCCTGAGGCGACATCCGAGGGAAGGCCTGGGAGAGACGTGCGGGGCGCGTGGCCTCGACCTTGGCGATGGAGTCCAGCATGTCCTGTGGATAAGACATCAGACCCTCCTAGGATTCGATGTCGCGGGAGTTGTAGCGGGCGCCTAACCCAGCTTCATCCAGGGCCTTAAGCTCGGCGATCGGGGCGTCAAACGCGCCTTGCCGGATCTGTTCCAGTCGCCGGTTCAAATGCTCGGACCTGGGTGCCAGATTGCGGCCGGTCAGGCGCCGTGCCAGCAGGCCCACATTGTATTGGGTCTCCTCGACCGGACAGCGCGCCGCACACAGCCCGCAGGCGATGCAGTCGAACGAGAGGTCCGCCACTCGGGCCACGTCGCCTCTCATGGCGGCTGCCATGTAGGCCCGGACGTCGATGTCCTGCGGACAGGCTTTCGAGCATGTGCCGCAGGCCAGGCACCGCAGGATCTCGGGATAGAGCGTGAAGAGGGTGGCCGGCGTGGGCGCCAGGTCTTCGAGGCGGTAGTCGGCCCGGCGCGAGGGAAAGAAAGGGATCTGCGCCAAGTACATGTTCTCTTCCACGATCGTCTGGCAGGCCAGAGCGAAGTGCAGCGTCGGGCTGCCTTTGATTCGGAAGACGGTGGCACAGGCCCCGCAGAATCCTCCGCGACAACCGGCTCCCCGCGTCAGCGTGTAACCGGCATACTCGAAGGCGCGCATGATGGTCAAGGATCTGGGAACCTTGACGTACTGCCCCATGATGTAGATCGGGATGAGGTCTTCTTCCACTGCCGTCCTCTCCTGTCGGCGTTAGCAGGCCGATGAAGAACCGCCGGGGCGTGAGAGGAGGATTGAATCGATGGTGAGTTCACCATGGACCTTGGAACCTCTCAGGCCGAACGGAGTCTTCATCAAGCTTCTAGTCCTCGCCAAGCATCACGAATTCATCGCGCTTGAAGGTCGTCGCCGGAAGCGCCTCCTCCACGGCCCGCCCCGGGACATAGTCAAACAGGCCCTGAGTGTGCATGGCCACGGCCTGGAACACGGCGTCGACGGGAATATCCGCGGGGCAGGCGCTTGTACACAGCCCGCAGCCGACGCACGAGGTGCTCACATGGTTCAGCCGGGTAAGCTGGAAGGCGATGGCATCCCCGGGCATCCTGGTGGAGCCCCGGCTGCCGGCCAGCGCCTGAAAGCGCCTCGGCTCCGGACGGAGCGTCTCGGTGCGGAAGAGGCACTCTTTGCAGTAGCAGAGAGGACAGGCAATGCTGCAGTTGAGGCATCGCTGGCACTGGTCAAAGAGCTCAACCAACCCCGGAGTACCGTCGGCGCGGCCGCTCATCTCACCAACGATCTTGTCCAGGACACCCTTGCGCCTGCCCTGTCGAGCCGTCACCAGCGCTTCCACGGCCTGGTGGTGGGGGCGAGGATCTGCCCCGACGGTAAGTCCCAAGGCCTCGGCCCATCCCTCTTCACCCAGTTCCACCAGTATCCCGGCCTCTTCCTCTATCCCGAGTAGGTGCAGGGCGACGTCCGCCTTCGGCGCGACGGGATGAATGCAGATCGTGCAGGCATGGCGCAGGGGCGGACCCACCTCAGGATCGGGCTTGCCTTCTCGGGCCGCGGCGATCACGGCCTCCCTAAGGGCCTCGAGTGGCATCTCGCCGGTCCGGGCGACCCTCGGCTCATACGTCCCGGCACAATCTACGGCAACGGTGAGCAGTCCGTCCAGCCGGACCTGTCGGAGCTTCGCCAGTTCGACCGCCGCGCGCAACTCGCAGGGTTTCATCACGACGGCGGTTTTCCGCCTCCCTTCGCCTTCAGGTGCGCCGGACCTTTCGGTGAGGAGTGAGGCAATCCTGGCCGCGCTCACCGGGATCACCGGAGCCAGGGGCTGTGCATGGCGCAGCTTCTCAGGATCTCTCACCAGGGCAAGCTGAACCGAGCGGCGGTCGCGCGTCTCGACCGGGACGATCACCCCATCGACGAGGCCGCTGTCCAATATGCGTTTCAGCAGCTCGCGAGCGGCGTCGTGGGTTCCCAGTCCTGTGATCTGCAGCCCTGCGAAGACAGTCATCGATTGCAGTCTCCCATGGTGTGATTCACATTCCAGAGCCCAGCCTCTTCCATCTTCATCCCCGTCGTTGCGCCACGGTCAGGAGACCCACGGCAGCGGTTCGGAGACATCGCGTCCGGGCACGTACCTCATCCGTCCCTGCACCTGGCGACTCAGCGCTCGGCTGATGGCACTCAGCGGGATCCCCTCGGGGCAATGCGCCTGGCATGCCCCGCAGCCGCTGCAGCTCGCCAGCCGCAGACTCTCGCAGATCCAGGCGGTGACAAACGAATGCCTCCCTCGACGCAGCGCACTCCACAACTCCTCCGAGCACACAGGGCACGATTGGAGGCACCCCCCGCACAACGTGCACTTGCCGAAGTACCCCGCGATGACGCTCATCGATGCGTCGGCCAATCCGAGCTCGGTGAGGATGAGATCGGCGGCCTCCTTGCGCCGCTCGCAAAGGCGCCATAACGCCATCTCCCGGTCCACCGTTTCACGCTCTGAGGCGACTCGGTCGGACATCTTGACCAGCTTGAGGCGTTCGTCCTCCGCCTCCTCCGCCTGCACCAGGACCAGGTGGCTGTTGTCCACCCCGATCAGGCCGAGCGTTATGTCCACCGCCCGATAGTCCGGGGCAGGACGTTCACAGAGCCTGCACGTAAGCCGGGCCCCTTCTTTCGGCTCGGGGACGCCCCTGCGGGCAAGTTCCAGGGACTCCCGCAGGAGATGCTCCTGAAGGTCCTCATAGTCGGGACTTTCGAAGATCGCGTCTCCCCCAGGGTATGTGGCGATGCAGTCCATACCGATCAGGACGACCCGATCCAGGTCGAACCATCCGCGTTTGGCCATTTCCACGACCGTGCGGCCTTCGCAAGGGCGTAGCAGCGCTCCATATCTCTTGTCCGGCTCGGCATGCATCGCCTTCCTCAGTCCGTCGGCCGAGTTGTCCAGCATGATCGGCGACAACGGATCGGTCGCCCTCAGCGTGTCCTCCGTGCGGATGACATGCGACAGCGCTCCGGGCCCCGTCCCGAGACCGCCAGGGAGGAAAAGCCGTTCCACAATCCCCTCTTCCAGCAACCGGCCGAGGAAACCTCGTACGGCAGCCTGGGTGTTTTCCCCATGGACCTCCAGCGCTCGACTGATCAACATTCCTCACCTCTCTTCCTCTGCCCCACAGACCGATCGACGCAGCGAAGAACGTGGGGCGATCGGGCTCGGAAGCCTTCAGGCAGGGCTCTCCGCACGCATCGGCGACGGCCCTTTCAACCGAATAGCCTCGGTAATCTCGCTCATCGTCTCGGCGAACTTCTTGCCTTCGCTGGCGCTGATCCAGCGCAGCCACACCCTTTCAGGATCGAAACCCGACGCCTTGAGAATCTCGTGCAGGATAGCCGCGCGTCGACGGGCCTTGAAGTTGCCCTCCTGGTAGTGGCAGTCGCCAATGTGGCAGCCACCGATCAGGACGCCGTCGGCGCCGTCGGCCAGGGCCTTGCACACGTACACCGGATCCACCGCCCCGCTGCACATCAGACGGATGATGCGCACGTTCGGGGGGTATTGCAGGCGGCTCGTCCCGGCCAGATCTGCCCCGGTGTAGGTGCACCAGTTGCACAAGAAGGCCACGATCTTGGGTTCGAAGGTTTCGTCAGCCATTCTCTCTCTCACACAGTCCCGGTCTTCTCGATCGGAGAGCTCATCGTTCTACTGTCGTCATCCTAATAAATCAACGACGTTTCCACCATGTCGGCCACATGGCGGAACTCAAAGCCTCGCTGCTGACTGGCCTTGTTCGGGCAAGCGGCGATGCACGCTCCACAACCCTGGCACAAGACATCCACGACCTCAGCCGAGAGCATGCCGGGCTCCAAGCGGCGGGCATCGAACGGACAGACCTCGACGCACACGCCGCAGGCCGAACACAGCCTCGGATTGACGGAGGCGATGATCGGCGTGGCATCGAGCACCGGCTTGGTGAGCAAGCCGATCGCCTTCACGGCAGCGGCATTCGCCTGGGCGATCGTCTCGTCGATGGATCGCGGGGAGTGCGCCAGGCCGCAAAGGAAGACGCCTTCGGCCGCAAAATCCACCGGCCGGAGCTTGACGTGCGCTTCGAGAAAGAACCCTTCCTTGGTCAAGGGAAGCTTGAGCAGTTGGCTCAGCGCTTCGTTTTGCGGATTTGGCTCAATCCCTGCGCTCAGCACCACCAGATCCGCCTCAAGGACGACAGTCTCATGCTCGGGCTGCGAGAGAACCGCAACGCTCAGGACGCGGTTTCCATCCTTCCCTGCGTCGACTTGGGGCGGCTTCTCCGCATCATATTGAAGGAACCGGACCCCGCTCTTCCTCGCCTCGCGGTAGTGGCGCTCGCGGAAACCGTAGGAGCGCAGGTCGCGATACAGAATCGTGACCACGGCGTCCGGGTCCCTTCGCTTGATCGCCAGGGCGTTCTTGATGGCTTGCGTGCAGCAGATGCGGGAGCAATAGGGATGATCCTCGTCGCGGGAGCCCACACACTGGATCATGACCACCGACCGAGGCCTTCGCCCCTCCTCAGGGACCTTCTCAGCCCCCTCCCCTTCAAGGAGGGGCTCCAACTCGCGCTGGGTGATGACGCCCGAGAGCTCTCCATACCGATAGGCCCTCGGCTGGATTTCCTGGGCACCCGTAGCCACAATCGTGGCCCCATGCGTGATCTCCCGCCCGCTGCCGTCCGACAACCGAAGCGTCGTGCGGAACTGACCTACATACCCGGTGACCCCGAGCACTTCCGTTCCATGGGACACCGTGATGAGCGGATGCTGCCTCACGCGCGACGTCGTTTCCTGCAGCAACCGCTGCGGATCGGTGCCTGCCATCCCCACCAGAATGTGGTTGAGGTTCCCGCCAAGCTCCGCCTCACGCTCGACCAAGTCGACCGGGATCCCCTGTTCGGCCACGGACAGCGCCGCCGTCATCCCCGCCAGACCCCCGCCGATCACCAGGGCTCTCGGTTCCACCGGTACCGATCCCCTCTGAATAGCCCGGATCCTGCGCGCTTTGGCGACAGCCATGGCGACGAGTTCACGCGCTTTCTGCGTGGCCACGTCGGGCACCTGCCGGTGCACCCACGCGTCCTGCTCCCGGATATTCGCCATCTCGAACAGGTGGGGATTCAGCCCTGCCTGCCGAAGCGTGTCCTGAAACAGCGGCTCATGCGTCCGCGGCGTGCAGCTGGCCACAACCACGCGATTCAGGTTGAATTCCCGGATCGTGCTGGTGATCTTCTGCTGTGTGTCCTGCGAGCAAGTGTAGAGATTCCTCTCGGCATATACGACGTCGGGGAGACCCTTGGCGAAATCCACCACGTCAGGCACACGCACCACCCCGCCGATATTGATCCCGCAATGACAGACGAAAACGCCAATGCGCGGGGGCTCCTCCGCGACATCTCTCTCGGGCGGGAAAGTGACCGTCCGCGTCAGGGTCCCCCGCGCCTCGGAGAGAAGGGCGGAAGCCCGTGCAGCCGCACAACTGGCCTCGATCACCGTCTCGGGGATGTCCTTGGGCTCGGCGAAAGCCCCGGCGACAAAAATGCCCGGACGGGAAGTTGCCGTCGGCTCAAAGGCGGGCGGCTCGACGAATCCATACTCATTCAGCTCGACGCCGATTCGCCGGGCCATCTCGGAGGTGGCCGGACTCGGCTTCAAACCGACGGAGAGCACGACCAGCTCGAATTCCTCCTCGTGGGGAACCGGTCTGCCGTTCTCGGCGAAGGTGGCGTAGACCACTCTCAGGTCCTTCGACCCGGGGATCTCCCGCACCGCCGAGACCATGCTCCGGACGTAGCGGACACCATGCTCCCGCGTCGCCCGATCGATATAGTCGTCGAATCCTTTGCCAAAGGCCCGCACGTCCATGTAGAAGATGGCAGGCTCGATAGATGTGTCATGCTCCCGGGCGATGACGGCCTCTTTGGTGGCGTACATGCAGCACACGGAGGAGCAATATCCCTGGCCGCAGGAGGCATCCCGTGACCCCACGCACTGGATCCAGGCAACCTTGCGCGGATGGCGTCCATCGGAGGGCCTTTGGACCACGCCGCCGAATGGGCCCGACGCGCTGAGCATGCGCTCAAACTCCAGGCTCGTCATGACGTTCGCATAACGACCGTACCCATACTCCGGCCGGATTTGGCCGGCCATGGGCTCCAACCCCGGAGCCAGAACGACGGCTCCAACCTGGATCTCCAGGATCTCCTCAGCCTGCTCGTGATCGATCGCCCCGGCCTTGCATGCGTAGACACACTGCAGGCACTCAGAGCAAACCCCGCAGCTCAGACAGCGCATGGCCTCCTGCCGGGCCTGCTCCTCGGTTAACGCAAGGTAGACCTCGCCGAAGTCCGCACACCTCTCGGACGCAGGCCGTTTCGCAGGCTCAGACCGTGACAGGGCCGTCGCCTCGCCTCGTGCCAGCCTCCGCAGGACGTCGTCCCGCTCTA
>Ga0315274_10016315_pt1 | contig 10496 bp, 10 predicted proteins | sample YL17G02_20_MG_FD_203700 | JGI IMG/M metagenome (GOLD analysis project Ga0315274, IMG submission 203700) | Sediment microbial communities from Yellowstone Lake, YNP, Wyoming, USA - YL17G02_20 | ecosystem: Environmental > Aquatic > Freshwater > Lake > Sediment | place: USA: Wyoming | collected... | reverse complement strand
TCTACTGCCCCTTGGACCACTTGGACGCCGCCGACCGCGCGTCCTTCGCAGCCTCCTTGGCCTCCCACTTGGCGTGGCGCCAGTCCTCGGACGAAGAAGTCAGCGCCTCCTTCTCGGCCTCGCGGGCGCGCTCCTGGAGCCTCTGCTCGTTCCAAGCGGCCAGGGCCACGGCGACGGCAGCCGCGGCTACAGCGGCCCAGGCGCCGACGGAGAGGCCGGCCACCTCGCGGGAGAAGAGGCGGGCGACGCGGGCGCGGAGCGAAGGCCTGCTGTTGCTGTTTCCGGCGGCGTTGGCGGCGGCGCGAGGGGAGGAGCGCCCCGCCGCGGCGGCGGCGGTCGGCGGCGACGCGCGCGCGGAGGAAGAAGGCGCGATGGGGTGCGAAGACGACATCGTTTTGTTCTCGGGAGCGGCGGCGGCGGCAGGCGGCAGGCGCGAGGGAAGTTTTTGTGTCGTCTCGGGAACCGAAGGAAAAAGGGGGAAAAAAGTGACAGGGACGCCGACGACGAAAAAGCAGTCTATTTTTTTTCATCGACCTCTTGCGAAACGAACGAAAACAGATGAGCGACTCTCCTCCCCCTCCCCCAACGAGCCACCTGGCCAGCGGTCTTACGTCGGCATCCGGCGCGGGACTTCCTCAGGCCCCCACGCGAGCGCCGTGGACGACAGACGGTGAGAAAAGAAAGAAAGAGAGAGAGAGAGAGAGACAGAGAGAAAGATTTTTTTATCGAAGAGATTCGCCTCGATCAAGGATGATCACTCAAAAACTCAACCTCGACCTCCTACTCGAAACTCTCTCTCCTTCCAGTCGCCGCGGCCCTCCCGCAGCCGCCCACGCGAGCCCCCTGGGCAACGGCAACGGCATCCGCAGCAGCAGCAGGAGGCGCGCGTTCTTCCTCCCCTCCTCCCCCGCCGCGGGCGACAGGCCTCGGCGGCCCTCCGGCGGGCCCGGCGCCACACCACCCGCCGACAGCGCCCTCCGAGGCCGAGGTTGGGCCCCCGCGCTGGCCTCCCGCCCGCCCCCGCGCCCCCTCCTCCGCGACCGAGATCGTCCGGGCCCGCAAGTGCATCTTCACGGCGGAGGACCTGGCCGCCTACAACTCGTCGGAGACCTTCCGCGGCTTCGTCTCCTTCCTGCGCTTCTGCGCCGCCGCTGTCCGCGGCGTCTCGTGCAGGCGCGCGGCGGCGCTCCCACTGTCGCCGGGGGGGCGGGCGCTGGTGGCTGCGCTGGGGGACCTCGACCGCCTCGTCGACGAGGTTCCCCCGGCCCCGACGGCGCTGCGGTACGGCAACCCGGCGTTCAGGGAGTGGCACGCGAGGGCGGCGGCGCTGAGCCCTTCGCTGATCGCCCGCGTCTTGGCGGCGGCGCAGGCGGCGGGGGCGGGAGCAACGGGAGCGCCGGGAGCAGCGACGACGGAGACGACGACGGAGACGACGACGGAGACGACTCCGCCTCCGGCCTCGACCCCTTCTCTCCTCGCCCTCGAGGCCGAGGCCCTCGCCCCCTTCCTCTCGGACTCCCTGGGCAACGCCTCGCGAATCGACTACGGAACGGGCCACGAGACGCTCTTCGCGACGCTCCTCTGTTGTTTGGCCAGGGCCGGCGCGCTCGTCGAGGGCGACGCCGCCGCGGTCGTCGCCGTGGTCTTTGCCCGGTACGTCAGGCTCTGCCGCAGGCTGCAGACGACCTATTGGTTGGAGCCCGCCGGATCGCACGGCGTCTGGGGCCTGGACGACTACTGCTTCCTGCCCTTCTACTGGGGAGCGGCGCAGCTCGACGACAAGCAGGAGGGCGGAAGCGCAAGCGGTGGGGGAGGAAGCGGTGGCGACGAGCCCTCGGCCTCGACCCCGACCCCGACCCCGATCAGCAACGACCCCACGCGGGACGGCGCCCCCTCCAGGCCCTCCGGCATCCGCTCCGACGCCGCGCTCCAGGAGCACGGCGACGCCTACCTCTACCTCGACGCCGTCCGCTTCGTGCGGAAGGTCAAGAAGGGGGGCCCGCTCTCCGAGACGAGCCCGATGCTCTGCGACATCGCGGCGACGGTCCCGTCCTGGAGGCGCGTCGGCGAGGGCTTGCTCAAGATGTACAGGGTCGAGGTCTGCGGGAAGCTGCCGATCATGCAGCACCAGCTGTTCGGGCACCTGTTCCCCTTTTCTGGGAGGATATAATTCTGTGAAGGGAAAAAAAGAGGAGGAGGTAAAAAAAAAAAAAAAAAGAGAAAGAGAGAAAAAGAAAGAGAGGAAAAAGAAGAAGAAAGAGTTTTTTTACTATTTTACTTTTTTTTTGTACAGAACGAAAAACAACACTCTCTTCTATCTCTCTCTCTCTCTGTCTCTCTCTCTCTCTCTCTCTCTCTCTGTCTCTCTCTCTCTCTCTCTCTCTGTCTCCGTCGTCGTCACCCCTCGACGATCAACAGGTCGTAGTGGAGCCCGCCGAAGAGCAGGCAGATAGGCGCGACGTCCCCCTCAAAGTCCGCGGCTCCATATTCTCTGACCTTCACGATGTCGTCCCCGAAAAAGAGGCTCGCCAGATCGCCCCTCTTCCCGCTCCTCGAGACGTCGCGCGCCTTGGAGTAGACGCACACGGGCCGCCCCAGCGCCTCCGGCGCCACGGACAGTTCGGGCTCGCCGCCCCAGGTCCCCTCCGCCGACATCGAGTCGAGGTACGCGTGGAAGGGCGTCTCGAGGAAGGGCTCGACGTCCGCCCGGCGCCGGACCAGGGCGGCGCAGATCCTGCGGCGGGCCGCGAAGCCGGCGGCGAGGAGTTCGGGGCCCTCGAGGAGGCGCGGAGCGGGGGGAGGGGGAGCGGCGCCGAGGGAGAAGGCACCGGCGCCGCCGCCGAGGCCGCCGCTGCTCGTCGTCGCCGCCGCCGCCGCCTTGTCCTCTGGCGAAAAACGGGGGCTCGAGGACGAGGACGGGGAGGCGTTGAGGTAGTGAGCCCCCTGAGCCAGGGCGCGGAACAGGCAGGAGCCGTCCCCCGCGATGCTGTGGATCTTGAAGCGCGGCGGCGGCGGCGCGGGAGAGGAGGGCGAGGGGGTGCTGCTGTCGACAGAGGAAGGAGAAGAGGAAGAGGAAGAAGAAGGGGAAGAAGGAGGAGAAGGAGCGGGGGTCGACGGAGAGGACGACGAGGCCTTTGACGACGGAGGGACAGCGGCGGCGGCGACAGCGAATCGCGACCTCCTCACGGCGACTGCCGCTTGCCGAAACGGCGAAGCTGAAACGGCAGCAGCAGCAGCAGCATGGTGGGCGCGAGGGAGAGGAGCAGCTGCAGGCGCCGAGGCCCTGCCTGCGACGAGCGACGAACGCGCCGAAGAGGAGAGGCGGAGCATCATCTCGACCAGAAGAGAGTGGGGGAAGAGAGAGAAAAGCCAGAGAGAAACCTTTCTGAGTCGCAGCCGAGGCTCGGCTTCAGTGCACTCTCCACTTTTTTCCCTCGTGCTGCAAAAACAAAGCGGCACCGGACCATTTCCTTTCTCCGCGTGCGCTCTCTTTTTCGTGTCCTCCCGCCGAGGCGAGCCTTCTTCTGATCGCCCCACTGCCTGCTGTGTCGCAAGAATCTTCTCCGCTCTGGCGCATCGCGCTTGAACTCGCTTTCGCCTCTACTCGTGCAAGAGAGAAAAGAGAGAGCCTTTTTTTTTGCAGGAGCCCCTTCGATTTCGACGATTTCAAAGAAAATATGAGCAGGCGCGGAGCGAGCCCCTTTTCAGTGGCCCAGCGGCCACTCCGTGCTGGTCGAGCGACGAAGCCGGCACGGTTCTACGATGAAGTGAGGGATCGAGATGGGGCGGCGAGAGAGGAAAACAGACAGCGTCAGGGAGCTGACGAAGCGAGGGAGTTTTTTTTCTCCTTTTTTTTTCGCAGGGCCATTCTCCCGGCCTCAAGCTCTCCCTCAAGAGAAAGCATTCGGCTCACCCCTCCCCCGCTCCTCCCCTCTGATATCCACCTCTCACCAACAGGAGGACCGCCTGGCTCCCGTCACGCGAGTCGAGCTGGGCAAATTGAAGGTACGGAGGCTCTTTTGGAGGAGAGCAGAGCCAAGAACGAAACAAGGAGAGAGAGATTTAATCGTCGTCGACAGAGAGAGCGAGAGAGAGAGGCAAGGTCGGCGGCGGCAAGCGCGCGAGAGCAGAGCCGTCGCCGGGGCTCTTGGATTTCGAGCTCCTCTAAACCTCGGCCCTCCTCGTCGTCAAAACCCTCTCTTTTCTCCTCCAAAAATACAGATCGGCGCCCTCCGCCGCTACGCTGCGGTCTTCGGCCTCGACGTCTCCGGGACCTGCACGCGGGACGAGCTGACGAGGGCCATCGCCCGGCACTGGGACGAGCAGGCGAGTTTTCTATTTCCTTTTTTTTTTTTCCCACCCCCTGCTTGTCCCTTGCTGTTCCTGCTCGCGCGCTTTTTGTCTTTCTTTCTCCCCCTTTTCTTTCTTTCCCCCTCTCCTCTTCTTTTTTTTTGCTTCCTCTTTTTCCAAACCTTCGAACGAGCATAGTGGCGTCTCCCTGATGCCCGAGAGCTCTGCTGCTGCTGGAAGAGAAGAAAACCAGACTCTCTCTCCCGACTCAAAACGAAATGAAAACGTGAAACTCAAATGGAAAAAAAAACAGGTCCTTTCGGAGGGAGACGTTCTCTTCGGCCTTGCTGTCGCTCTCCGCCGCGGGGATCCCGCCTCTCCGTCGGCGATGCAGGAGCAGCAGCAGCAGCAGCAAGCTGCCTACCAGTACCAACAGGCGGGAGGAGCAGCGGGAGGGGGAGGGGGACAGTTTGAGCAGCAGCCGCTTGCGCAAGCGGCGGGAGGCCGATGACATTCTTTTCGCCCCCCCCGCACCCCCCCTTTCTCCTTGTACAGCTTGCCCGCTTCCACCCATTCTGCTGTCTCCCGACCCCTTGTTCTTCTTTATATCACCGAACGAACCACAAAACCAAAAACAATACCCGAAATTTTTGCATCAATGAAATAAAAAAACTTGTTCGTCCTTTGCTCGCGGCCCAGCCCCACCAGCCCTCGACCCCCTTTTTCTCTCGATCGTTTTTTTTGCTCTTCTCTCGGTATTCATTCACCCAACAATAGCACCTCATAAACACACAGTTCAAGTATCATCGCAAGATTCGGAGGGAAAAAGAACTCGAAAGAGAGAGAGAGAGAGAGAGAGAGAGAGAGAGAGAAATGAGAGAGAAATGAGAGAGAGGGGAGTTTTGAGGGAGGCCGAGGCGGCGAGGCGGGGAGTAAAAAAGAAAAAAAAGAAAATCTCTCTGTCTCTCTCTCATTTGACGCGCCACGCGCGGAAGCGGGGAGAGACGCGACGCCTCTCTTTCCTCGAAGAGAGAAAGGCGACATGACAAAGCTGGGGTACTTCACAAAGGTTCTTTTTGTTTTTCCCTCTCCCTCAGCGGTCCAACAGATTCATTTTTTTCTCTTCCCTCTTTCCCTTTGATTGGTTTTGCGTCTCCCCGCGGACACAGCTTCCGCGCGTTGCGCATCCAGTCGCTCAAGACCAATAGCATCTGAACCTCCCCTGAGCGCGAAAGGCACGGCGAAAGTGAGCGCGCGCAAGCCCTCTTTTTTTGATCCGCTAGATCGAAGGAAGGGGCCGTCGCCGATTCACTCGACGGCAAAATGGCTGGCGGGGAGAGCTGGAGGGAGGCGTTCCCCGAGGTTCCGACCAACGAGCTCGACGCCCCAGGCCTGTGGAGCGACCCGAACTTCTCCCTGTCCAAGAGCGCGAGCATAGGCAAGTTCTGGAGAAAAGAGAGAGAGAGAGAGAGAAATAAAAAAATTGGTCTGCAGCTTCCGTCGTCGAGGACATGGGAAAAAGGCGCCGGCAGGAGCGAGAAAGCGAGCGGAAGGCGGGTGCACTGTTAGATAAGCTCGATGCGAAGCGCGCCGCGACGCGACACCTTGCCTCGATCTCTTGCCCCTTCCATGCACCTGGCACGGAGCTTAGATTGCTTCGACATCGCTGCGAAAGAAAGAGGGGCAATTCAAGCTCGAAGCGTGCCGGCAAAGTGAGGGCCGAGGGGGGACTAGCTTGCCACAGAGGCCGCAACTCTTTCGCTGATGGTCGAAAAAAAAAACCCTTTCGCAATGGGGGGCGCCTTGTCCCCTTCTCGAGCCCTCTTCTTCTCGTCGATTGCTGCAAAGCGCGTCATAAAACGATGAGCGGAGTTTGGAGGCTTCCAAGCAGCCGAAAGGCGCGTAAAGGGGCGACCTTCTTTCCTCGTCTTCTTCTTCTTCCGATCTCGCTCGAGTGAAACCTCCTCGATCGCTTTCGCTTCCCTTCTTTCTTTTTCGCTTCAACCAGCTTCGTTCTTCTCCCCCTCGGAATCTCACCCGCGCGAAACCGCACCAAACAAACAATCAAACCGAACTGAACCGAACCTAACTGAAATACCAAAACGAAAAATCAAAAACAGGGTGGGGCGCGGCTCTGGCTACGGCGCTGCAGTCGGCGGGCAGGCCCGCGCAGTCGGGCGCCGCGCCTGCGTCTCGCCCGGAGCCCGTCGACTGGCGCGGCATCATGAGCTCGGGGCAGCTGCACGCGCTGCAGCTGGAGCAGCAGGCGCTGCTCGTGGGAGGGGGCGGGGCAGCTGCTGCTGCCCGAGAGGTTGCCCCCGGGGCGGTCGCTCCTGGCGGCGGGGCGGGACCAGCGGCGGCGGCGGCGGCGGCAGCAGCGGCAGTGGCGGCGGCGGCGGCCGCTGCAGCCAGGAAGCGCTCCGGCGCGCCCTCCGAGGCCCCCCTGCCCCGCGCTTCCCGCAGGGCACGCGCCTCCGCCGACAGCGGAGGAGGTAAAGGGACGGGCCCCGCTGGCGCCGGCGCCCTCGACGACAACGACGACGACGACGAAGGCGCTTCCGGAGGCAGCGGCGACGACGACTTTGCCGCCGGAGCCGGAGCCGCAACCACGGGCACGGGCAGAAAGGCGGGCACCTCCACGGTGGCCCTCGAGCGCGACGCCGCGCGCGCTCGCGCGATCCAAGAAAAAAACCGCCACAACCAGCGCCGCCACCGCGAGCGGCAGCGGTCGAAGTTGGCCGCGGCAGAGGAGCGTGTCGCCGAGCTCGAGGCCGTCTTAGCGTCGACCAAGGCCGAGAACGAAAAGCTGCTCGCGCGCGTGGTCAGCTCCGAGGCCGGGGGGGTGCCGCGCTCCGCTCTGATGGAGATGCTCGACGCCAACGCGGAGCTGCGCGCGGCGCTGCGCGGCTGCCCGTTCGCCGAGGCGCGGCGCTCGGTCGAGGCGATGCACCTCAAGGAGCTGGTCGCCGATCGCCGCATGTGCGCCGCCGCCCTGGCGGAGCTCGTCGACGACCCCGCGCACGCCGACCCCGCCTCTGCGGCCGGGAAGAGGCTGGCGGAAATCATGGAGGCGCGCCACAAGACGGTGCGCGGCTTTTTCGCTTCCGCGGTGAAGCCCATGCACATGATGTTTGCGGCGTTCGAGCGGCACGACGCGGCCGCGGGCGGGCCCGCCGCGATGGCGACGTTTGCCAAGTGGTTCCACGTGCTCCGCTCGCTGGCGCTGTCCCCGGCGCAGGCAGGCGCGCTGCTCGCCGCGAGGGACCGCTACCTGGCAGCGCTTGAGCGCTGCCGCCGCGAGCGCCTCCAGCTCAAGGCGGCGCTCGAAGCCACGGAGCCGAGCCGCGACACGTTCGGCGCGCGGAGCCTGCGGCAGCTCACCGCGCAGTCGGCGGCCGAGGCGCTCTGCGGCGTCCTGCAGCGAGAGGACGCCGCCGCCTTCGACCTGGAGAAGACCGCCATGCGCGTCCTGTCGCACGCGCAGTTCGCGCTCGCGTACGTCGCGGGCGCGCCGTCGATGCCCGACTGGCTCGCCGTCGCCAACCTTCTCTCTAACGACCCGTCGGGCCCCGGCGGCGCCAGCGGCTCGGGGGCGGGAAACAACACCGGCACATCTGCGGGCTCTGCGGGAGGAGGCGCGCCCGGGGGAGGCGGCGCGGGCAGCGGTATCGCCAGCGGGGCAGCGAACGACGGAGAGCAGCGCGAGCACTCCGGCGCGGACGACGGAGCGGCCGCGGGCGGCGCCGCCGGCACCAGCGGCGGCGGCGGCGGCGCAGACGCCAACTGCTGTCGCCCGGGCTCCTGCGCCTTCGTCTCCGGGGCCGGAGCGCGCAACACCAACGAGCTCTTCTCCAGGGCGAGCCTGGACGCGGAGGCGGCGGACGCGGCCGCCCCGGACGGGGCCGCGGCGCGGATCGAGCCGATTTTCTGAGGACGCAGGGGTCTCTCGACCTCTTCGGCCTCGACGACAGAAACGTAAAATACAACCTTTGCACTTCCGGATCCATGCAACCTCTTTGTCATCGCTTGGCGCCGGGCGATGAAAAAGAGGAGAGGTGCGGGAGGGTCACAACTGCCCTCCCTCAGACACGTCAACAATAGAAACAAAATAAAACAAAAGAAACTCGACATCAAAAGCGCGCCGCTTCTCTCTTTGAAAGAAAACGCGCCTTTCCCTCCGATCTATCTCAAAACATGAGAAGAAGAGACAAGTACCGGTGCGACATTACAGCTGCATTACAGGCTGCTACCCTTGCGATGACCAGCGCGGGGCGGAGAGAGAGCGGAGAGATTGACACGACAAAAAAACAAAACAAAAAAACACGAAGAAGAAGAAAAACCCACAGCGGAAGCAAGCTCTTTTCGGGGGAATGAATGATGAAGAGAGAAGCTCTTTGAAGACTTTTCCGCTTTCAGCTTCCCCTTCTTTTTCGTCGTGATAGTTGTGGGGAATGGGGTGGGGGGAAGGGGGTTGCTTCTCTTCTCTTCTTCCGGCTCCCCTCTTTCTCGGTTCTGAGCGAAAACAGCAAAGAACCAAAGGAAGTCTTTTTTTGTAAAACTGGAACCTCTCTGTCTGTCTCTCTCCGCCTCTTCCTCTTTCTCTCTCCCTGCGGCGCTATGTTGGATGGTTTTGAAATGAAACGGGGAAGGGATTTCTACAAAGATGAATGCGAAAGATGGGAAAATCGGGGGGAACATATCTCTCGACAACATTTTTCCGAAAACTGAAAAAAAAACTCGACATTTATGTTCTCTCTCTCCTCACCAAACTCGCTCTCTCTCTCTATCTCTTCCTCTCTCTCTCTCTCTCTCTCTCTCTCTCCTCACCAAACTCGCTCTCTCCCTCTATCTCTTCCTCTCTCTCTCTCTCTCTCTCCCTCTCTCTCTTCCTCTCTCTCTCTCTTTTTCTTTACGCAGGCACGTCCGCGGCCTTGGGGGGCTTCTTGCCCGAAGAGGAGGACGAAGGAGCAGCAGCATCTCTCGGCACGGCCTCAAAAACAAGCTTGGTCGCCTTGGCGCCTCCCGGAGCGCTCACGCTGACGGTGTCCTCCTCGCCAAAGTCCCCGCGCAGCAGGGCCTTTGCCAGGCCCGTCTCCAGCTCGCGCTGCACCGCGCGCTTGACAGGCCGGGCCCCGAACACCGGGTCGTACCCGATCGCGCTCAGGTACTCGACAGCAGAGTCCTCGAGCGAGAGCGCGATCTTCTTGGGCGCGAGCCGCGCCTGCACACGCTCGACCTGCAGCTTGACGATCGCGGCAACCTGGTCCCGGCGCAGCGCCTCGAAGACGACGAACTCGTCGACGCGGTTGATGAACTCGGGCCGGAAGTGCGACCGCACCATCGCCATGACCTCGTCCTTGAGGTCCTCCGATTTCAGGTCGGGCCTGTCGAGCGCGTCGAGGATCGCTCCCGAGCCCAGGTTCGAGGTCAGGATGATCAGCGTGTTTTTGAAGTTGACGACGCGGCCCTGCGAGTCGGTGACGCGCCCGTCGTCGAGAATCTGCAGCAAAACGTTGAAGACGTCGGCGTGGGCCTTCTCGACCTCATCGAAGAGCACGACGGAGTAAGGGCGGCGGCGGACGGCCTCGGTCAGCTGCCCTCCCTCCTCGTAGCCGACGTAGCTGTTTTTTTTGTCGAAGGTTTTGGAGTTTTTTTTTTGTTTTTCGTGCGTGTTTTCGCGGTCATTTTTGGGACATCCCGTGAGAAGAAAACAAAAAGAACAGAGAGCAGAGCACGAAAAGAAACCCCAGGGAGCACAAGAGGTCGGAGGGGGAACAACGGGAGCGGGAAAAAGAAGGAGGGGGGAAAAAAGCAAGAAAGAAAGAAGAATTCGAGCGTAAAAACAAAACCGAGAAAAATCAGAAAAACTCACCCAGGCGGGCTCCCGATCAGCCTCGTCGTCGAGAACTTCTCGCCGTACTCGCTCATGTCCAGCCTGACCATCGCGTCCTCCGTGTTGAACAGCTGTTGCGCCAGCGCCTTGGCCAGCTCCGTCTTGCCGACCCCCGTGGGCCCGAGGAACATGAAGCTCGCGATCGGCCTGTTTGGGTCCGAGAGGCCCGCGCGCGAGCGCTGGATCGCGTCGGCGACGACGTCGACGGCCTCGTCCTGCCCGATGACGCGCTTATGGAGCTCGTCTGAGAGGTGGTTGGTGTTTTTTTTTTGGGGGGGGGGGGCAGAGAGGTCATGGAGGGGATGGGAAAAGT
>Ga0315274_10016313_pt1 | contig 10497 bp, 8 predicted proteins | sample YL17G02_20_MG_FD_203700 | JGI IMG/M metagenome (GOLD analysis project Ga0315274, IMG submission 203700) | Sediment microbial communities from Yellowstone Lake, YNP, Wyoming, USA - YL17G02_20 | ecosystem: Environmental > Aquatic > Freshwater > Lake > Sediment | place: USA: Wyoming | collected... | reverse complement strand
TGATATTCTGAAATCCGGTGGCCAGATGAACCTCCGCCGTACCGACCTCCGGGAACAGATGAAAGGCTTCATCGGGGAGTGTGGAAGCACCGTGCTGCACGGCACCGCCCATGCCATACTTTTCACGGGCCACTTTGGATAGTTCCTTCAAGGTATTGAAATCAAGCTCCACACTGGCGATAGACCCATCAGGCAGAACCACCCCACCATGCGTGGTGCCGGTCTGCACGCTGATTTTGGAGATTCCCTTGATGTCCGGCCCCAGCCGGGCACGATACCCGCTCATAAACGCCCCGAGGTCCTCCACCGTGCTGTTCTGTTTGCCAACTTCCCCTATCTCACCACCGACTGATATCGTAACCCCCTCCGGCTCGATGCTGCGGATGAACCTGGTCATTTCTGCGGTGACAAGGCAGTTCTCGGCCTGCTGCTGTTCCAGACCTTCCTTTTCCAGGTCAACCAGGGTGGAGGCATCAATATCAATATTGAAAAAGCCAGCACTGACCGCCTCACGTATTAACCCCTTGATGTTTCCTGTTTCCTGTTCTTTATCGGCGCTGTATTTCTTTCGGTCTATCTGAAAATGGTCGCCCTGTATGAAAACCGGGCCCTTAAAACCTTCTTTGATAGCGGCGGCCATGATGCAGGTGGCATATTCCGCCGGCCTCTGCTTGGTATAGCCTATCTCGGAGCGCGCAATCTCAAAGATAAAGGCACCGACCTTATTTTTCAGCGCGGCACGGAAAACGGCCCGGGCTACCTCATAGGTCATGCCCCGGATGTTTATCGCCGGAACGGTTTTGTTATGGTAAGCCCCTTTCCCGGCGGCTTCATACAGGCCCTGAATGCTTGCTGGATAAAGGCCCTGGCGCTTCGCCAGTTCCCCAATCTGCCGTCGGTTTTCCTCCCTGACATTTTCCTCAACGCCAAAAACGGCCTGCTCCACCAGGCCATCAATTCTATCACCGGTGGCTGATGTACTCAACGTTCTTACCTCACTCTATACCTCAAAATACTCCGGCGTCCGTTGTACCGTTCTACATCATAATGCTTTTCAATGTCCACATAACTCATTCGACCGATGACTTTTTCTATCGGACAGGCGGTAATCTCACCGTTTCGATAACATACCATCTTGCCGAAATCCCGCTTCATGACCAGGTCAACCGCAGCAATGCCAAAATACCGCCCCATTCTCCGGTCGTAGGCGCAGGGGGCACCGCCACGCTGCAGGTGGCTGAGAACAACACTCCTCGTTTCCATGCCGGTACCTTTATAGATTTCCCTGGCCAGAAATTCGCCAATCCCACCCAGCATCTTGTGGCCGAAGTTGTCCACTCCCTCCTGCCTGACGAACTCCTGGCACCCAATGGGCTTGGCTCCCTCGGCGACGAGCACAATTTCGTATCGGTTTCCCGCCCTTCTTCCCTCCATGAGCAGTTCGCTGACCTTTTCCATGGAGAAATCGCACTCCGGGATGAGTATGATGTAGGCACCACAGGATTCACCGCCCTCCAGCGCCAGCCATCCGGTATGCCTCCCCATCGTTTCCACAACGAATATCCTGCGGTGTGACCCCGCCGTGGTTCTCAGCCGGTCAACTTCCTCAGTAATCACGTTCAACGCGGTCTCAAAGCCAAGCGTATAGTCCGTTTCGACCAGGTCTTTATCAATGGTCTTGGGGATGCCCACCACGTTAACGTCTTCCTGCGCCAGCTTACAGGCCACACCGAGGGTATCATCACCCCCGATAGCAATCAGTGCGTCTATCTTTAATTTAGCGATGTTTTCCAGCACCAGTTTAGAGCGGTCATTCTTGGGATGGTAAGGATTGGTCCGCGAGGTTCCCAGCATGGTGCCGCCATATCTGTCCCAGGTTCTTACCAGCTGCTCGTCCAGGGCAATGATATAGTCTTCCATTTTAAGGCTGGCGTCTGCCTCATACATGAGCCCGCTCCAGCCGTTTTTAATGCCGAGCACCTCATGCTGGACCCCTCTTTCCGATTCCAGTCGCTTGTCCAAGGCGGTCTTGACCGCCCATTTTATCGCCGGATTCAGGCCGGCGCAGTCACCACCACCGGTAAGGATACCGATTCTCTCCTTCTTCATGTTATTAATAGCTTATAAATTCCCTTCTCCGCTGTCAACTTGGCACAGATATCCCCGAAACTTTGACAAGCTAATAAAGGAAAACTAAAATACTAACCAGCCGAAAGAAGGAGGAACAAAATGAAAAAAGAGGAAATCTTCGAGGCCGCGTTAGCTGATAAAGCCAGGCTAAAAGAAGCGAGAGGCGAAACACAGCTGAGACAGGCCTATGGCGTGGTGGAACCGGGTAAATCACGCATCAGTGCATCCAGGTTTGACATGAACCGGGTCTGGAAACTGATGGACGGGGCGATTGATTTTCATGTTCACAGTAAACCGGACGCTTATATGCCAACTTCTTTTGATGATTTCGAGATGGCGAAGGACGCCTGCCGTGTTGGCATGAAGGCCATCGTGTTCAAATGCCACTCGATGTCGAGCGCGCGTTCCGCTTACTTTGTGCAGAAAATGATAGACCAGTGGGCTAAAGAGAACAACCGGAAAAGCGTTGATATCTTCGGCGGCGTGGTGCTGAACTACTGCGTTGGTGGACTCAACCCGGAAGCGGTGAACGTCTGCCACCGGGTGGGCGGCAAATTCGTCTGGTTGCCCAACCTTGACGCCTCGTTCCACCGCAAGGTCATGGGCACGGAGGGTGGCATTGAGGTGCTCGACGAAAACGACAATATCGTGCCACCGCTGAAAGAGATATTCGCCATGATTGCCGAGGTGGACATGATTCTCGCCATGGGGCATCAGAGTACCAAAGAACGGTTTATCCTCATCGATGAGGCCAAGAAATTCGGCATCAAGCGAATTGAAGTAATCCATCCCAACCAGGTCACCTGCAAGATGACCGTGGAGCAGATGAAAATCTGCGCCGATAAGGGAGCCTATATCGGCTACTACAGCAGCAACTTCCGTCCATTACAGTGGTCGTGGGATGAATTCATGCAGGTATACAAGACCGTTGGCCCGGACCGCATCATTGCCGCCACCGACACCGGCATTTTCATGTCCCCGTCTCCGGTTGAGGCTATGCGACTTTATATCACCGGAATGCTGGTGCGGGATGTACCGGACAAAGATGTAGAGAAAATGGTCAAGACCAACCCGAGCACTCTCCTGTACTCATAGTCTTTAGATAGAACCCAATGAAAATGGAGGATTACCGGAATGAAGATAACCAAGGTAGAAGCCATTGAACTGCGCCTGCCCGAAAAAGAAGTTTCCGAGGCGAAGTATTCCTCAGCGCAGGACGCGGTGGTGGTCAAGGTCCATACCGATGAAGGGATAGTGGGCATCGGTGATTCTTATTCCTCGCCTCACGTGGTGAAAGCGATGATTGAAGCCCCCCTGAGCGGGGCCAGTGCCAGCGGCCTGGCCAGGCTGATTATCGGCATGAACCCGCTTGATATCAGGCCCATCAATCACCTGCTCCAGGCCCGCAACATCAGGCTGGGACGCCGCGGCATCGTCTGCCACGCCATCGCCGCCATTGACATTGCCCTCTGGGACATCGCCGGCAAGTACTCTAACCAGCCCGTCTACCAGCTCCTGGGCGGCGCCTTCCACAAGAAGCTGCGCGCCTACGCCAGCATCCTCTTTGGCCCTGATGGCAAGACCACCTGTGAAATCGGAAAACGATGGGTGAACGAGGGCTTCACCGCAGTCAAGTTCGGCTGGACGCCGATGGGCCAGAGTGAAAAGCTAGACCTGGAGCTTGCGGAGGGGGGCCGGCGGGGTGTGGGAGACAATAATGACCTCATCATTGATGCCGGTTGCTGCTGGGATACCAATACCGCCATCAAGCGGGCACACCAGTTCCAGGACTACAACGTGCTTTTTCTGGAGGAGCCGCTCAACCGGGAGAACGTTGATGGCTACCACAAGCTGACCAGCGTCTCCCCCATCCCCATCGCCGCCGGTGAAGGTGAAGCGGGCCGATTTTCCCACCAGAGCTTCATTGAGCGGAGCGGTATCAATATTGTCCAGATAGACCTGGAAAACACGGGCCTGACCGAGGCCTGCCGGGTTGCCGATTACGCCGAAGACCACGGTGTTCGGGTGGTCAACCACTTTTACACCAATACCATCGGCTCCGCCGCCGGCCTGCACTTCCTGGCGTCCCGACAGAGCGCCTTCATCATGGAGTACTGCGTGGAAGAAACCCCGATACGCTGGGACCTGACCCGACAGAAGATGCCCGTGGTGGACGGCTATGTTGAGGTGCCGGAGGGGCCCGGACTGGGTGTTGACCTGGACGAAAAGGCCATCGAGCGCTATCGCGTCAGGTGATTTATATTGATAATCCGGCTATAACTCAATGCTGGTGCCGATGCCGGCGTGTACCGCTTTTTCATAAACCAGCCTGGCGGCCGCGACATCCTGAATGGCCAGCCCGTTGGACTTGAACAGGGTTATTTCCCGGTCATCAGTCCTGGCCGGCTTCTTTCCGATAATCACTTCGCCCAACTCAGCGCGCAGGTGGGATTTATCTATTGCCCCTTCCTGAATGGGCATGATGATATCTCCCGCCTCTTTCAGGCACGCATCATACGAATCGGCGATTATTTTCGACCGCTTGATGATGGCCGTATCCAGTTCCCGGGCCTTGGGCGTGTGGCTCCCGACAGCATTGATGTGGGTTCCTTCTCTGACTTTCATGCCATCAAATAAAGGCGTTGGCGAGGAGGTGGCTGTGCAGATGATGTCCGTTTCTTTCAGAATCTCCTCTGGAGAGACAGCCCTGACAATATCAAGCTGAAGCCTGGGGGCCATCTCCGCGATGAACCGGTTCACCGCTTCATCATTAACGTCATAAATATAGGCTCTGGCAATATCTCTGGCGACGGTCATTGCCCAGAGCTGTGTCCGACCCTGGGCACCGGCACCGAATATGCCGACCTTCTGCCTTCGGTCTTTGCGGGCAAGATACCTGGTGGCCACCCCGCTGGCGGCACCAGTCCTGACCGCGGTAAGATAGCCCCCATCCATAATGCAGAGAACATCGCCGGTTTCCGGGTCCTGAAGCAGCACCTTGCCCAGAATGGTGGGCAGATTGTGCTTTGCCGGATTGTTTACGTAGCTGGTCACCACTTTGCAGGCCAGAGCGCCCATCTCTCTGAGATACGCTGGCATGTAGAGCGCCAGGCCTTCCTGCGTGAACAGATTGATGCGGAGGGGCAAAATGGCGGTGCCGGAGGCAAGCTCGGCGAATGCCTTCTCCACCGCTTTCATACATTGTACCATATCAAGCACTTTCATTACGTCATTTTGATTCAGTAACAGCACTGGTTCCCCCTCATCACATTTGATAGCAATATATCACGGACAAGCAGTTCTGGCAATTTCTGCGGCGCTTTGCGTGAGAGGTCAATTTCTGATACAGTGAATAATAATTTTGCATTCTTCAGCGGTGAATGGGAGGCATATTCATGACCGAAAAGGATGATATCAAGCAGAGAGTTTTTCGCTATATCGAAAGCAAGCGCAATGAAATCGTCCGCACCATCAGCGAGCTGGTCCGGATTCCCAGCCTGACCGGGCAGGAAGCCGAAGCTCAAAAATACATGCGCCGTCTCTACTCTGACCTGGGATTGAAGGTAACAGCACGGGATGCGGACTATGATAAAATCAGCCGCCATAAAGCCTATGTCAAATCGGACTTTGATTATCGCGGGCGTCCCAATATCGTTGGCGTCATGGAAGGCGAACCATCAGCCAGGTCTTTGATTTTGAACGGACACATCGACGTGGTCTCCCCGGAGCCGGTTGCCGAATGGAAATTTTCGCCCTGGGAGGGAAAAGTGGTGGGGAACAAGCTCTACGGTCGTGGTGCCTGCGACATGAAAGCGGGGCTGATGGCCAACTACCACGCATTGAAATCCCTGCTGGAAACCGGACTCAAGCCTGAAGGCACGGTAATCCTGCAGAGCGTCATCGAGGAAGAATCAATGGCCGGCGGCGGCACGCTCGCCTGCCTGCTCGAGGGGTTCACCGCTGATGGCCTCATCATCACCGAGCCAAACATGAAGATAATAATCACCCATCCCGGCGTTCTTTTCTTCAAAGTAAAAGTAATGGGTAAGTCAGCCCACGCCGGCGTAGCGCACATTGGCGTCAACGCCATCGGCAAGATGAATATTGTCTATGAGGCACTGGTTGAGCTCGATGAACGGCGGGCTCGGGAGAACCGCCACCCCCTTTTCGAAAAACACGCCGGCCGGTCCTGCCATCTGAACATCGGGACCTACCGAGCTGGAGACTGGATTTCAACCGTGCCGGGCTGTGCCGAGATTGAGTGCCGGATGTCCCACCTGCCTTCGGAAAGCGTGGCTGAAGTAAAGCAGCAGGTTCAGCAGGCGGTAAAAAGGACCGCCGAGGGCGATGAGTGGCTGCACCAGCACCTGCCCGAAGTCATCTGGTACGAAAAACAGGTTGTCCCCTGGGAACAGGCCGCCGACGACCCGTTTATCCTGGCGTTCAAGTCAACAGCGGATAGAACACTTAAGGCAAACATTGAGATTTCCGGGGCTACGTGGGGTCTGGACACCCGCCTGGCACCGTTCTTCAACATGCCCGCCATCACCTTCGGACCAAACGGCGGGAATATCCACGGCGTGAACGAGTATGTGGATATTGACTCCGTAATCGACTGCACCAAAGTGCTCGCTGCATTTGTCATGGACTGGTGTGGGGTGCAGGCATTTTAGATAATGGAGACCAACATGAAAAAGTTACAGGTCAACGGTAAAAGACTGTGGACTACCATAATGGAGACCGCCAGGTTCGGCGGCACGGAGAAAGGCGGCGTCTGCCGCCTGACGCTGTCTGATGCTGACCGCCAGGTGCGCGACTGGCTGGTCCGGGAATGCAAGGCCGCCGGTTGTACCGTCAGCATTGACGAGATGGGCAACATCTTTGCCCGGCGTTCCGGGAAGATAAATACGCTGCCACCGGTCGCCATGGGGAGCCACCTTGATACGCAGCCCTCGGGGGGCAAATTTGACGGCATTGCCGGTGTCCTTTCGGGCCTTGAGGTGCTGCGCACGCTGAACGAAGCCGGATATACCACCACCGCCCCGCTGGAACTAGTCAACTGGACCAACGAGGAAGGCTCCCGTTTCACGCCACCGATGCTGGCCTCCGGCGTGTTCGCCGGTGTTTTTAAGCGCGACTTTGCCTACTCGGTTGCGGACCGTGATGGCAAGAAGTTCGTGGCGGAACTGGAGCGCATCGGCTACCGCGGTGAACGGAAATGTGGCGACCATAAGCTGGGTGCCTATTTTGAACTTCACATCGAGCAGGGGCCGGTCCTGGAAGCGGAAAACCGGATAATTGGCGTGGTCACCGGCATGCAGGGACAGAAGTGGTACGAGGTCACCGTGACCGGACAGGACGCCCATGCCGGCAGCACGCCCATGCACCTGCGCCGCGACGCCATGGTGGCCTGCGCCCGGATGGTCGAGGCCATACATAAAATCGCCCTGAACCATGCCCCCCTCGCCGTGGCCACGGTCGGCCTCGTGGTGGTCAGGCCCAACTCGCGAAATGTAATCCCGGGGTCGGTCTTCTTTACTGTCGACCTCCGCCACCCGGATGATGGGGTACTGCTCCAGATGGACCGGGAACTCAGGGAAAGGGTCGAAGCTATCGCCAAAGACACTGATGTCGCCGCAAATCTGGTAAACAACTGGAACGTTGCCTCAATGGAGTTCAACCAGGAATGCATCAACCACATGCGCAACGCCGCCGAAGCGCTGGGTTACCGTCACTGCGATATTATTTCCGGAGCCGGCCATGATGCCGTCTATATCGCCAGGGTGACACCAACGGGCATGATATTCATCCCCTGCGAACACGGCATCAGCCACAATGAACTGGAGAACACGAAGCCTGAATATATGGCCGCCGGCGCCAACGTTCTTCTGCACACCATCATGGCTTATGATGAGGCCAGAAATGAGGCGATGAGCTGATTTGTCGCCTCAGGTGCTTCCAGCATCAGGAAATGCCCCGCATCGCTGACAATTTCTATCTGTGCCCCGGGCACATGCTTCTTGACCAGCTCGAGCCACGGCGTGATAGCTCCCGGCTGAAGAGAAACCCGTTCCATGTTCGCGTTCACGGTGGTGCTCTGTATCAGCAATAGCGGCACCCTGACCCGGGACAGGGCCGAGTCCATCTGCCCGGCGTCCCAGCCGCAGAGGCTGGCAAACAAGGGAACGCCCACCCGTTCCGGCAGGGACACCGCCCTCCTGATTATACGAGCCTGCAACGAGGCGTCGCTTCCCCTGAAAAACATGCTGGCGAAAGTGCGGCGCATCCAGGCAGCGTAACCCGTAGCCTGCATCATCTGCCGGGCTCTTTGTTCCACATCCCGCCGATTTCCCGTCGCCAGACGACTTCCGTCAACCAGTATTAAACCAGCCACCAGTTGGGACATGGTGTTATATGTCTGCAGCACCACCCGGCAGCCCATACTGTGCCCGATTAAAATGGCGGGCGGTATATTTAAATTTTTCAACAAACGCCCGAGGTCATCGCTCAGGGTTTCTATGGTATAGTCGCCTGGTATACTGCCGGACCGGCCGTGGCCGCGGAGGTCGCAGGCCACCACCAGATTGTTCCGGCCAAAATGCGCCACCTGGTAGCGCCAGTCGCTATGGCCGCAGGCAAAACCGTGCACGAACACCAGCGGCGGGTTGCCGGCGCCCGTGCCCTCATAGAATAATCGGTTTCCGTTAATTTTCAGATATGACATATGCCAAAGATTGCCGACCTAAAAATCTGGTGGTGATAGTGGGTAACAATAGACAGAACTTTCCCACTATCATTCCGCCCTAATAAGTAAAACAAATCCCGTGGTCTATTTCAAGCCAACCTCTTTTAAAACTTCCTGCAAGACCTGGTCCTTAATATGGTAGCTCTGTTCCGACCCGGGAAAGATACCTTTTTCCACCTCTTCTTTGTACTGCTTAAATGCCTGGACAAAGCCTTCGGCAAAGTTAGCATATTTCTTGACAAACTTGGGGGTGAACCGCTCAAAAAGCCCGAGTATGTCGTAGGATATCAACGCCTGTCCATCGGTGTACGGGCCGCTGCCGATGCCGAAGACCGGAATGGTGAGGTCCTTGCTGATATATCCCGCCAGGCGGTCAGGCACACACTCAAGAACAAGCATACAGACTCCAACCTCCTGCAGAATCCTGGCATCCTTGACCAGCTTGCGGGCCGTAACGGCATCAGTACCCTGCACCTTGTATCCCCCCAGGGCAGTAACACTCTGCGGGGTGAGCCCCAAGTGCCCCATCACCGGCATGCCAGCATTGACAATTGCCTTAACGGCAGGCGCCATCTCCTCCCCTCCTTCCAGCTTGACGACATCAACGCTGCCAAACTTCATCAGGAGGCCAGCATTATATACGGCGTCCCGTATGCTTGTCTGGTAGGACAAAAAGGGAAGGTCACCGGTCAGCACGGCGTGTTTCACCGCTCTCGATGCCGCCTTACAATGATGAATCATTTCCTCCATGGTCACCGGGAGCGTGCTATCTAATCCCATTACAGCCATCGCGACCGAGTCACCCACCGCCAGACAATCGACTCCCGCCCGGTCAGCTAACAAAGCCATGGTGTAGTCATAGCAGCCAGCAATGCGGACCAACTTTTCGCCTCTTTGCTTTTTCGCCAGAAGGTCTCTGGGGGTTAATTTTTTTTGTTCCATGGCATTCTCCTTAATATCTGTTTTATTCCATTAATTAGAAATAATCTGCCTGATTCTCCGCTGATATCTCAGGTGAGATTATGAGCACATGTTTTAACTCTCCCTTACCTTACAGCGCTCGGCCAACTCCGGGTCCATCTTCAGCCCGAACCCGGGCGTTTTCGGCAGGTCCAGCATTCCATCCCGGTGCTTCAGTGCCTCTTTGAGCTCCTTTAAAAACGCGGTCAGGTCCTCTTTATTGCTGAAGTACCATAACGGTGTTTATCCGGGCTTGCGAACTGATGTGTCGGCGCCGAAAAGTGGATTGCTACGCCCAAAGGCGTCGATAGCCGTGCCCGTTACAGCTCTGCTCTCATCAGAAGCCAGGAATACCGCCACGGCGGCTATATCTTCCGGTGGCATAGTGTTTTTTGGCATTTCACCGCGGGTGATTTCGCGTAGCATGTCCGTTTCCACTGCCCCCGGGCAGATAGCGTTCACATCAATATTGTACTCTTTGACTTCAGCCGCGAGACACTCAGTAAAATTGATGACGGCGGCTTTGGTGGGCCGGTACGGCGCCCGGCCCGCTGCCCCGCGCCGACCTCCGATAGATGCCATGTTGATTATTTTCCCCCAGCGTTGTTTCATCATTTCCGGAAGCACGGCGCGGGAACAGAGAAACGTGCCCGTCAGGTTGA
>Ga0315274_10016310_pt1 | contig 10497 bp, 8 predicted proteins | sample YL17G02_20_MG_FD_203700 | JGI IMG/M metagenome (GOLD analysis project Ga0315274, IMG submission 203700) | Sediment microbial communities from Yellowstone Lake, YNP, Wyoming, USA - YL17G02_20 | ecosystem: Environmental > Aquatic > Freshwater > Lake > Sediment | place: USA: Wyoming | collected... | reverse complement strand
CCGCCCACTTAGCTTGGAGATGAAAATCTGCAAGTCCTCTAAAAGCTCATCGCCTTTTATCAACTGTTGTTCGGTCGGGCCTTTGCGGTGATAGCCGGTGATTTTGAAGCACACAAAGTTGAAGGGGTATTCTTTGTCCGGCTCGATAATCGCGAAGAGTTTTTCAGCGGCGTCGAGCTGTTTTCGGCGATGCTTTTGGGGCGTGAACCGCAGTTGTACCAGCAATTGCGCTAAATCTTGGTTCTTTATCCGACGCATAGTTGGGACACAGGAATAAATTCGAAACTTCCTGTTGGACCAGGTGTCCATTTTACCAGATAGAGCGCAAAAAAACAGCGTTTTATAACGCTGTTTCACACTTCACGGGTTTGCCCCTTAAGTGCCACTTTTGCCGTTTTCTCCGGCTACTTTCACGCCACCAGGCGTTTGGCGACATCGACCGCTGAAGCGGCGTCGGGGGCGTAACCATCGGCGCCAACCTTATCGGCGTAGCCCTGAGTCAACGGTGCTCCGCCAATCATAATTTTAGCGGTAACGCCGGCTGCCCTAAGAGCCTTTATCGTCTTCTCCATACTGGGCATCGTCGTGGTCAAAAGCGCACTCAAGCCGATCAACTGGCTGCGGGTAGCCTTTGCCCGCTCAATAAACTTTTCGGGCCCAATATCGACCCCCAGGTCGGTAACTTCAAAGCCCGCGCCTTTCAGCATCATCGCCACTAAGTTTTTGCCGATATCGTGCAAATCGCCCTGCACGGTTCCTATCAAGAGCTTGCCCACAGGTTTGACGCCCGCCTTGGCAAGGGCCGGTGCAAGCACCTCCATCGCCATTTTCATCGCCCGGGCGGCAATAAGCACCTCGGGTATGTAAACCTCGTTCTTTTTGAAACGGCTGCCGATTACGTCCATACCCGCGATCAATCCATCCTCCAGAATACTCTTGGCTGCGGCGCCCTCCTTAAGAGCCGACTTAGTAATCTCAACCGCGGTATTCTGGTCGCCCTTAATAATTGCCTCAGCTAATGCCTTCAAATCCGCCATCTCAGCTCACCTCAACAAAAATAAGCGAACATTCGTATTTGAGTTTGGCCCAATTAGAGCCAAGATTAGACATCATTTGCCGGCTCAAAACAAGCGCCAAGTTAAACTTTTTTGGGCGGCAGAACCGTCTTGTATAAGATGAGGGCGAAAAAAGCAAATTTGTACTGTTTGAAAAAGTCCCGGATGGTTGTATAATTACGGTCTTATTGTCGCACCGGCGCCTGTGCTATGCAGGTTGTTGCGTTGCCAGGGGACGGACGACAGAGGACGGCAGACAGAGCCCCAGGCGCTAGCGAGGGGCAGATGCCTATTCAAAACCAAATACGAGATCTGAAATGAGCGACTACATAGTTTTGGTAAAGCAAGTTCCCGACGTAAGCCAAATCACCGACAACGCATTTGATCCGGAGACCGGCACACTGGTTCGGACGCGGTTAGCCAGCGTAATCAACGAGCTTGACACGCAGGCGCTGGCTTTCGCAAACCGGATGAGACAGGATAGCAACGACCGGACCGGCAAAATTATTTGCCTGAGTATGGGGCCGCCGATGGCTGAAGAGGTACTGCGATACGGCCTCGGCAGAGCCGCCGACATAGCAATCCTGCTTACTGATAGAGCACTTGGTGGTGCCGATACCTGGGCAACGGCCAATCCTCTGGCGTTCGCAGTGCGCAAGATTGTCAAGGAAATCCTCAAAAACGATAGCGATTACTATGTAATCACCGGCATGCAATCGGTGGATGGTGACACCGCACAGGTGCCGCCGCAGATTGCTGAGGAGCTATCGCTTCCGTGCATAGCCTACGCCACAAAGGCTGAGTTTAAGAACGGCCGATTTGAGCTCACCCGGATCATAAGCGGCGGCAGCCAGGTTGTTGCGCCTAAAAAGCTGCCCGTCATAATAACTGTCGCCAAATACGAGTATCCGCTGTTTGCCACCTTTGCAGCGACTCGGCGGGCAAGCAAAGTCCAGGTCATTCGCTGGGGCGCCGCCGACATCAATGCCGTTCACATCGGCGTTACCGGCTCCAAGACAAGCGTAATACGAGTTTTTCCGCCCGGCAAAACCAGCAGAAAATGCCGGCAGCTCCACGATGTAAAAGATTTAGCCGCGATGATTATCGAAAGCTCCAAAGGCGGCGACGACAAAACTGCGCAAAAAGGCGATGGCCAAAAGAGGAAGTACGTTCTGCCGGCTAAAAGGGCCAACAAGTTTGACAGAAGCTTCGAGGGCACAGAAAAGGAAAACGAGGATTACAGACTTCTGGCCGATACGCTCAAGCAGCTTGGCATAAAAGACGTCACTCAGATTGATGATGCGGCGCAGGAGAGAATCCTCGCTGCGGTTGGCCAGCGTTTCCACAAAAAGGCGTTGGAGGACATGATTGAGGGGTTCAAATTTACCGAGCCAACCTTCAAAAAGGGCGAGGTCTGGGTGGTTGCCGAGCACAAAGACGGGGCCGTTCACCCCGCCACTTTCGAGCTTGTCGGCAAGGCCCGCGAGCTGGCGGATTCTCTGGCGACCAAAGTGGGCGTTGTTGCAGCCGGCTACCAGCTCGAGCCAATGGCAAAAGAATTAATCGCCGCCGGCGCGGACAATATCTATATCATCGAAGACAAGCTGCTGCGGGTATTTGACCCCACCGCGCACCGCAAGGCTATCGCCGACGCCATAAACGCCTACTGGCCGCAAATTGTTCTTTACGCCGCGACCCCGCAAGGCAGAATGCTTGCGCCGATGGTTTCATATCGGGTCGGCTGCGGACTGACCGCCGACTGCACGGGCCTGGATATTAGAGATAGTTCCCGCAAAGGCGATATAGGATTTCTTCTGCAGACCCGACCCGCTCTGGGCGGAAACGTTATGGCAACTATCCGCACCAAAAGCTCAAGGTCGCAGATGGCTACCGCCAGGCCGGGCGTTATGAAAAGACTGCCGCCGGATTACTCCAAAACCGGCAAAGTCATAAGGCACAAGGTCGAACTTTCACAGAACGATGTCAGTCTTGAGATTATAAAAACAGAGACAGCCGGCGGCGGCGTGAACTTTAACGCCGACGTAATCGTTAGCGGCGGCAAAGGAATGCAAAGCCGGGACAATTACGATCGGCTGCTTGGCGCCCTCTGCCAGGCCTTGAGCAAAAAGCTGCAGACTCAGGTTGAAAGAGGCGCTTCGCGGGCGGCGGTCGAGCAGGGCTTTATTGAGCGGGCGCATCAGGTCGGCCAAACCGGCACATCAATCGGGCCAAAACTCTACGTGGCTTTAGGGATTTCCGGCGCCATTCAGCACATGATAGGCGTGGCCAACACTGAGACTATCGTGGCCATAAACAGTGACCCAAGCGCACCGATATTCAAGCAGTGCGATTATTATTTCGTCGGAGCCATCGAAGACACAATACCAAGTCTAGTGCAGGCGTTAGAATAAAAAACCCCGGTGAAACCGGGGGCTAAATATTTTTTTTATTTAGCCCCGCAATTTATTGCGGGGTTTTTACCGTGAGGTGAAATTACAGGTGTCAAACAACCAGTCTTACAACAAAGTTTCGGTTTTGGTAGTTGGCGCCGGGCCGGCCGGCCTGGCAACGGCCATACAACTGAAAACGTTAAAGCCCGAACTGGACGTTTGCGTCATCGAAAAAGCAGCCGACCTGGGCAATCACAATCTCTCCGGCGCGGTCTTGGAGGCGCAGCCGCTGCACAGCCTGCTGGATTCGGCTGTGCCGGGCTGGCAGGATACCGATGCCGCAAAAGACGTGCTGGCAAACAAAATCGATAAAGATAACATTATGTTTCTGCTGGGCAAAAAGCTGGCCTTTAATATCTTCTTTATGATCAGGCTTGCCAGGCTTCTCGGCCTGGGCTTCAGCCAGATGATACATAAGGGCGATTATTCGGTCTCCGTAAGTAAGCTGACCAAGTGGATGGGACAAATCGCCAGAGGTCTCGGCGCCGAAGTTCTGACCGGCTTTGCGGCGGCAGACATTATCCTCGATGATGCGGAAGGCCGCGCAATCGGCGTAAAACTCGTTGACCAGGGTCTGGATAAGGAAGGCCACAAACAGCCCAACTACGTCGAGGGCGAAATTATAAACGCCGACTTTATCGCACTTGCCGAAGGCTGCGACGGCCTGGTGACGGAAAAGTTCGTGGGGAAAGCAAACCTGCAAAGACAAAGTCCGCAGCTTTATTCTGTGGGCGTAAAAGAGCTTATAAAGGTAAACGCCGAGCAGTATGAAAAGTTCACCGCTGGCCGGGTCATTCACGCTATGGGCTATCCGATATGGACGCCGATTATCGGCCCGGGAATGTTCGGCGGCGGCATCGTTTACGCCGGCGTTCAGGAGCATCTATCCGTGGGCATGATTGTCGGCGCGGACTGGAAGTATTATGACTTTAATCCGCAGGATGCCCTGACGAATTTCAAAGAGCATCGGTTCGTAAAGCAATTCATCGAAGGCGGCACGGTCGTTGAGGCCGGGGCAAAAATGATCCCTGAAGGCGGCTTCTACGCCATCCCAAGAGACCCGCAGACCGGCAACATCGGTAAAGCCAACGTGATGATTCTTGGCGATAGCGCCGGCTTTGTAAATATGCTCAAAATCAAGGGCCTTCACAACGCCATCAATTCGGGAATGCAGGCGGCAAAAGCTATCGCTGAGACGCTCGATAAACCTGAGCAGGCGGCGGTAAGATACACCGAGCTGATTGAGCAATCCAATGTTGCCAAAGAGATGTGGTCGGCGAGGAATTTCCGCCAGACGGTGGCCAAGTTCGGACCTTTGGAGGGAATGCCGTTATCGGTATTCGGCGGACTTTTGCCGAGATTTAATATCGAAAAAGACTACGAGGCGATGACCGTTCTTCCTTACCGGCTAAAGCCCAATCCGCAGTTCGATAAAGATACCTTTACCGCTGTGGCCGCTACCGAGCACCGCGAAGAGCAGCCTTCGCATCTAACGATTCTCGACAGAACCATCTGCGAAACAAAATGCACGCCCCTATTTAATAGTCCCTGTATCACGTTCTGTCCCGCAGGCGTGTATGAGACGATTCACGATGTAGTAAAGCCGGCCAATCCGTCGAATTGTCTGCACTGTAAGACCTGCCAGCGGAAGTGTCCCTTTGACAATATTCGCTGGACGGTCCCTGAAGGCGCCGGCGGCCCACGATATAAACGAATGTAAGACTCACAGTTGTCATTCCCGCCCCGTCTTAAAACGGGGTAAACTCCAGCGGGAATCCAAATATTTAGCCCCGCAATTTATTGCGGGGTCTTGCCTTGCCAATTTATCGCCGGGTTTTCTTTCTAATCGCACTGCGGCGCGGTGCGTTTCTCGGTTTGGCACGCGGCGCCGCCGGTGAGGGGTCAGGTCTGTCGATTCCTACAGGTCTACACGCAGAGAGGATTCCTGTTCTGATTCCTCTTTCGCCATGCGTTGTTCTAACGCCTTTCGCTGCTCGGCGGTAAGCGGCGGCTTGGTACTGGCAGCAGCCACATTCAGCCGGAGCTGTTCGAGCGAGCCCATGCCGACCACCGCAGCACAAATCGGCAGCCCAAGCACATAGCGAATGAGCAGCTCTGCCTCGGCATGGCCCGGCGCTTCATCGTGGTATGAGACGCCGTCATTCTTGATGGGATTGCCAATGGCCAGCGAGCCATAGCCGCCGCCCATTACCTTCATAGCCAGGATTCCCATCTTTTTCTTTTGGGCGGCGGGAAGCACAAGCTCCTGGAACGGGCGACGCCTGACAGTAGGATTGAATGTCGTGAGCACCGTATCGAAATCGAATAATTCGATTGCCCGGCGCATCGCCTCGGCGCTCTCGTGGCCGGTAACGCCGATAAACCGCGTGACCTTTTCATCGCGTAGTTTGTAGAGCGCCTTCAGGACGCCGTCCGGCTTGTCCCATTTGGCGAAGTCCTCGTCGGCTTTGGTGCCGTGGACCTGCAGCAGGTCCAAATAGTCGGTGCGCAGGCGCTTAAGGCTGGCCTCGACATCTCTCATCGCGCCCTCGTATGACCGGCTGCCGGTCTTGCCAGCAACAAATACTTCTTTACGCCTGGCAGCGAGCACCTGCCCGAAGTTACGCTCTGATTGGCCGTTGCCGTACGCGGGCGCTGTGTCGAAATAATTTATTCCCGCATCGAGTGCTGCGTTTGCCAGCTCCGCCGGATCAAACCTTGCGGTTGGCGGCTCTTTCATCGCTACGAAGCCACCGAGGACCAAAGCGCTTACCTGGACGCCTGTTTTGCCTAATGGGCGTCTTGGGATGGCGGGTTTGGCGGGCTTTTCTCGTTCACTGGATTCGCCTGCAAGACCGGCACGTACACACACTGTCCCAGCAGCCGCTGCGGCGACTATCCCGGCCATAAACTCTCGTCGATTTATAACTGACGGCATAAGAAGATAAGATTGTAACCCGCGATGCCTGTTCAGGCAACATTTTTCCTATTGCAGCAGCCGTTCACGGGGTAAGCCGCGCGTTCGGCACTGCTGCCGAATGACGGCGAATTTAGGCTACTTTTGGTCATTGCGAGCGAGGCAGAGCCGAGCGCGGCAATCTTTTGGCTATAAGAGGTTGAGATTGCTTCGGCGTAAAGGCCTCGCAATGACATGAAAACGCCAATTTATTGCTGTGAATGGTTACCCCGTGATGAATTGTCACTAAGGGGGCACAATCTACCTTGCTATCCCTATGAGTGCCTCTGTTTTGTTTTCTTTTTGCGATTCACAGGCGTTATTTCTGCTTCGTGAAAACGAATGTGCGTACATCAGGGCCAAATGCGGCCGGCCTGGTCTGGCTGCCCGGCTCGTTACCAGCCATCGTGAATGTGTTCAGTTCGATAGAATAGATGGCCTTGGCTACCTTGTCCAGATATTTAGATAGCCCGCATTCGTGGATGTGCACATCGATCGCCTTGGGTTGAGCCTGCTCGTCAAGCACGAATGTCCCCTTGTACCATTCCTGCGGGTTGGGGCCACGGAATTCGAGCGTGTCGCCTTCAACGATGAGTCTACACTCATTTCCTTGCTCGCCGGCTGCGTGCCCAATCCAGGTTCCCTGAAGAGCGGCCATATCGGAAGGAGCCGAATCATCCGATTTACCACACCCTAAAACGGCAAGTCCCATTGCGACCATCACAGCGATTAGCGGGCGCCAATTTTCCATTTCGACATCTCCTTATTCCAAATGCCATAGTTCCGTCGGACAGACAAGTCTTTGTCCATGCGGGCCTTATCTCGGCTTTGCAAACCCGATTATTACAAAATGGGTGGCGGCTTGTCAAACGCGAAATGAACGCTGCTGTTGTTTTACCCACAGATTGGTAGGAAAAAGCCTTGACGCTGACGGTGAAATCGCGGATGATTGCCTATGTCGCGGATGTGGCGGAACTGGCAGACGCGCAAGCTTCAGGAGCTTGTGGGCGTTAAGCCCGTGGAGGTTCGACTCCTCTCATCCGCATTAAAGATAAATTATTCGCTGTACGTTTTTTGCCCACATATCTGCAAATTATTCAATCATCTAACGAAAATGACCCTTATAGGCCGATAAATACTAATGAACGGCTAATAAACTCAGGGATTCTGCGCTGAGACACGGAAAAAGCCACAGAGAACACAGAGTCCACAGAGATAAAAGAATAGAGTACTTCCTCTGAGCTCTCTCCGTCAGGGACGGCACGCGCGGCCCCGCCGGGCGTGAACGGCCTGCCGGACCGGACCTGAGCGGCGTGCTCTGGTGCAAAAATGCGAAACGGTTATGCTTGAGATTCTGCAAGATTTTGAACGGGCGGCGCCAAAACTTGCGCCCGTTGTTGTAATCCTGCCGGGACTGGCGGCGGTGGTAGCAGGACTTTTTGTCTGGCTCGGCGGCCTGCGCTTCAAAAGACTTTTAGCCGGCCTCATCGGCGCGATAGCCGGCGGTATTGCCGGATTTTTCCTGGCCAGCCGCAACATCGCTTCAATCACGGTCACAGCGGGTATTGGTGCACTTATCGCGATAATACTTCAGAGACTATTTATGGCGATACTGGCGGCAGCCTTGGCGGCAGGTTTTGGCTTTATGGTGCTGGCTGTACCTCACCTTCAACCGGCGGATACGGAGCCAGCAAAAAGCCAGGCAGAAATTGCCGCGGGGGATCAGCCCGCCACTGTCCGCCAGAGCGTAGAGACACTGAAGGAGTACGCGGTCAATTTCGGCTATACGGTAAAATGGGTCGGTTCGCGGGTGCCGATTTATAGCTGGGCGATATTAGCAGCGGTGGCGGCAGTTTCCGCCGTGGCCGGCCTCTACCTTTGGCGTTTGGTGTCCGCTCTGTGCTGTGCGGCCCTGGGAACAACACTTATTTTTGCCGGCATGATTCTGTTGCTTTCATACAAAGGCTCTGCGCCCATAACCAAAATGTCCGGCGGAAGTCCGGTTTATGCCGCTATTTTTCTTGGCATGATCACTTTTGGCACCATCGAGCAGTGGCTGCTTTTTCGGCTAAAAAAAACACGGCCGGCAAAGGCAAAAAAGGATAAGCTGGAGTCTGAGCAAGAAAAGCGAACTTGGCGCGGTATGTAAGGAGATGGATATGGATTGTCTGACTATCCTTGCACAGGCAGCTAAAACTGCCGGTGAAAAAACGCCGTCGGAGGGAATCCTCCCCATAGACTTAATCTGGCAGCATGTCACGTCACTTGATTTAGTCGAAGCGCTGACTTTTATTTCTTTCGGGGCGGTTTGTCTTTTCTACGGCTGGCGAGTGTTCAAGATCTTGGTGACGATATGCTTTGCTTTGCTGGGCCTGTTTGCCGGGGTCTGGGCAAACAAACTGCTGATCGGGGGCAACGTAATCTGGCTGGCCGTCTTGTGCGTGGTGCTGTTTGCACTTTTATCCATACCTTTGATGCGCTGGGGGGTTAGTATTTTAGGTGCGGCGGCGGGCGGAGTGCTGACCGGAGGCGGCTGGCTGGCGCTGGGCCTGCCGGAACAGTACATCTGGGCGGGCGGCCTGGTCGGCCTGGTCGCAGGCGGAATGATTTCATTTATCATCTTCAAGGCCGCTGTGATGCTCTTTACCAGCCTAGGCGGCAGCGCTCTTATGCTTGTCGGCGCCCTGGCGGTGGTCTACCGGTATATGGGAGCACCTGCCAGACTGGAAGACCTGGTCTTTAACCAGAAATGGTTCCTGCCTTTGGTTCTGCTGGGGCCAATGGTGGTAGGGATGATCCTGCAATACAGATTCATCGAGCACGCCAAAGACTGGAACATCTAATACCCTATAGTTTATTGTTGACTTGACCGCCGGGACAAAGAGCAGTATAATACCCGTGGATTAGAAGATTAGGAAAGCCGCCCGATCTGCTCCTCATCGCGGATTTGCTGCCGATCAAATAACGGTAGGGAGGTAGGACACAGTGAAGCGAAAAGCCTTTACTTTGATTGAGCTGCTGGTAGTTATAGCCATTTTGGCGGTACTGATGGCGATACTGGTGCCGGCGCTGCACAGAGTCAGGGAACAGGGCAAAAGAATTGTCTGCGCCAACAACCTCAGACAGATCGGCATCAGTTTGCACATGTACGGCTCGGAGAACGACAACCGGCTGCCGCTCAACCAAGGAGGATACTGGCTCTGGGACATCGCTTATAGTACCAGCGACTATATTATGGCAACCGGCGGCGACAGAGAAACCTTCTATTGCCCCTCGGACCCCCTGAAAAAGCCCGATATGGCTTGTTTGTGGCAGTTCTCGCAAAACCTGCCGTTCGACACCCGCATCGGAGGGGTGGCCGAACCCACACAGAACCGTGGCAGCTACTACCGGGTTACCAGCTATTTCTGGATGATGGATACCCTTAAGGCAAGGGCGGAGCCACCGCGAGGGCAGCCGAAAAAGCAGTGGGTCAGGACGCTGACCTGCAAACAGCCGGCAGCGACCGATCTGGTTACCGATGCCACGCTTAGTACCAGCGCCGACCCGGCGACGGCCAGTTTTACGCAGGTCCCGGGAGGCTCGTGGTCCCGCTGGCAGCTTTACGACCGCACCAATCACCTGACCAACGGTGATAAACCAGCCGGCGCCAACATCCTGTTTGTCGATGGGCACAACGACTGGCGGCGATTTACTGAGATGGATGTGCGTATGTCGCCGCCCTATCATTGGTGGTAGTAAGTGACGCCATCCCGGTTCAGGCATTTCTTTATTTGCCGCCATATTATCTATTCGCCTCGATGGTCAGCCCGCAACCTGTGCGCTGGATTTTGCCCTTGCAAAATTGCCCTGTCGGCTTTAGAATCTTTGTTTCGTTGAGAAGTTTCTCAATTGCACTAAATTCCGGGCGACGCTGTGTTTGAGTCATTAACGGGAAAATTGAACTCGGTCTTCAGGTCTTTGGCCGGCCGGGGCAGAATCACCGAAGCAAATATTTCGGACGCCATGCACGACGTCCGCAAGGCCCTTTTGGAGG
>Ga0315274_10016309_pt1 | contig 10498 bp, 14 predicted proteins | sample YL17G02_20_MG_FD_203700 | JGI IMG/M metagenome (GOLD analysis project Ga0315274, IMG submission 203700) | Sediment microbial communities from Yellowstone Lake, YNP, Wyoming, USA - YL17G02_20 | ecosystem: Environmental > Aquatic > Freshwater > Lake > Sediment | place: USA: Wyoming | collected... | reverse complement strand
TTATTTCTTTTCTCCGTAGATCTTTCTCCTTATTGATTGCACAGAATTCTCGATGTCTCTCATGTTCAATTTGGTCTTCTTGAATGCCTCTTTTGCGATTTTAAATGCAGCATCAAGCCTGTCTTCTGGAGAAAGCACAGAAAGAATATAATCCTCAGGGTTTACCTTTTCAGCTGTAGCTTTCATCGTGACAATCCTCCTTTCCGATTGTCTCAATTATACCATAGATAGGAGGGAGGTATGGCAAGACCTTTGTCTGCCTTGAGCCGGTTTAACTGTTCTTTTGCCTCTTCAGTCAAGAATATATCGAACAAGAAAAATTCTTACAGTTCATTAAGATTTAGTTTTGAAATCTTGCCCTGAGCGGCTTCTTTTAATCCTTTGTGGACACTTTTGAGTGCAGCTTTATTTTTATAAAGCCATCTTTCGGAAGGTGGGATAGTTTCCAGAAGGGTTTCTAATCTGTCAAGCTCATCCATAGCAATAACAGCAGCCACTTTATGACCTTTTTTATCTGTTAAATACTGTTTGACTTTTATAAGTTCGCCTTCACTCTTTAATGCGGTCGGCATATATCCTCCTTCTGAAGTCTGTTTCTGAAATAAAGTATAACATAATAATAAATACATTCGTCCCAAAATCCGCTCGATGAGTCGTAGACTCTTCGAGCCGTAGGCCAACAGTTACAGATTCTGAGGGACAAGGGAATTCTCTACGAGTCGTAGACTTGAGTTCAGAGGAAAAGGGAGGTAAGGGGTCAGATAAAACAGAAGAGCAGAAGAGCGGAAGTTCGGAAGTGCAGTGATGAAGCTGGGAGGATATGACAATAATCTTCTATTCTTTAAATTTTAATGAGCTCATTTGGGGTTATAATCTTCAGGTCGAATGGCAGGCTGGTTATCTCGAGAAGGTCTTTGTCACCTGTTATTAAAATATCTGCCCCTGCAGACAGACAGCAGTTGAGGATCATATTATCTTTTGGATCTCTGCATACTGACACCCTTTTCGTTGGATGAACAATCTTGGCTCTTGTGACAAAAGTAGCGATACCGGAAATCAACGCTTTTAATTGTATGTGATCAATCTTCCCCTCGGCCTCAAGGGCCAAAGGCACTTCTCGATACTCTTTTAATAACTCAGGGGAAACGTATATTTCTGCGGATTGGAAAACCTTCTTAATTGCCTTTTCAGGAACACCGCCAAAGGCGAAGGCAGAGATAAGAACACCTGTATCAATAACTACTTTATTTCTTTTCTCCGTAGATCTTTCTCCTTATTGATTGCACAGAATTCTCGATGTCTCTCATGTTCAATTTGGTCTTCTTGAATGCCTCTTTTGCGATTTTAAATGCAGCATCAAGCCTGTCTTCCGGAGAAAGCACAGAAAGAATATAGTCCTCAGGGGTTACCTTTTCAGCTGTAGCTTTCATCGTGACAATCCTCCTTTCCGATTGTCTCAATTATACCATAGATAGTAGCGATATATGCTTTCTTGAATTTTGTATCTGAGACTTAACCGTGCTTGGTGAAGCGGACACAGTACAGAAGTGCAAAAGCGCGAAAGTTCGGAAGTCTGCAATGAACAGAAGAGCGAAAGAACAATAGCGAGAACAACCCTTTTACTTTATAGCACTGGTGCTATATAATGAACTATGCCATGGGAGATCGAAATAGCAGAGCAAAGGATGAAAGATTACCTTTCAAGAGAGGTGTGATATGAAAAAAGTTACTTATGAGAAGCATATAAAGGAATTGCTGAAAAAAAAGGTGGTAAGGAAGGAGTATGAAAATCTTCTTCCTGAATATGAACTTGCAAGAAGCATCATTGAACAGAGATTGAGGAAGAAAATGACTCAGGAAGAGATTGCTCATAAAGCCGGCATACCTCAGTCAACAGTATCGAGGATAGAAGGGCTTACCCACGGGTTGCCCAAACTTTCAACCCTTAAAAAGATAGCGGACGCTCTTGACGCAAATTTGATTATTAAACTTGAACCCAAAGATCCAATGGGGAAGTACATTCTTGCAGTAAAAGATGAAAAACCTCTTGCTATCGGTGAAGCAAAGAAACATTACGGCAGGCATTCAAGAAAGTAATTAACCATGATAACATTCATCGATAAAATATTATGTTCATGTGGAGGTAATCGCAGTGCTTAAAACCAAGACCAACAGGGTTTTGTCCAAAGATATAGTGAAGGCATGCAACTTTAGAAATGTCAAAGAAGCCTTGCTGAGACTTTATCCTGATCAAAAAAAGAATATCAAAGGATATAAGTATGTATTTCAGACTCTTAGGCTCATGAAACCCAGATACAATAAGGAAGGGATGATTATTGACATAAGGAAAGTTGGCAGAAGCAGGAATGCATATTTTTCTGTCAGTGGAGTGTGCAGAGAAAAAGGCATAAAACAGTCATTTGGCATAGAGTACATGCCATGGTCGAAATGGCTTGGGTGCGAAGTAGATAAACAGATTTTAAAGAAAATGACGAAGGATGAAATAGTAGCTCACTGCCTCTGGGAAATGACCTTTATGGGATTTACACAAAATAAAATTAGAAGAGAACTTAATGTTTTGAAAAGGCGGGTCAGAGATATCAAAGAGGGCAAGGTGAAAACTATTCCATTCGAAGAAGTGATGAAAAAACTTGAAGATAAAATAAAAGGCAAATAGCAATCCCCTCCGTCCCAAAAATCCGCCGCACAATAGTACGTAAGCGCGGTTATTATTATCTTGACTATCTGTTCGAGGACATGTTATTCTAAATACAGAATTTTAGAAGTTTTTGCAGTTTATGAGGCCACAAAGACTTTTGACTTGGTGGCCTTTTTTTATTGAGGCCTTCTAAGATTTTAGTTTATAGAGAAGGAGGTAAAGGAAATGGAACAAGGAACTGTGAAATGGTTTAACGACAGCAAAGGTTTTGGCTTTATTACAAGCGAAGACGGAAGTGATGCTTTTGTCCACCATACGTCCATCCAAGGCAATGGATTTAAATCCCTTGCAGAGGGCGACAAGGTCAGCTTTGATACTGAAAAAGGCCCGAAAGGCCCTAAGGCTATCAATGTAGTTAAACTGTAATTAAATGGAAAAGGCTCTCTCAGGCTGAGGGAGCCTTTTCATTTTGGAGGAATCATTAATAACAGCATGAACAGCAGAAAGAATGCGGCAAGGGCAGAGAGGCTGCAACGGAGAATTGATGCAGGCTTTGTAGATAAACACTTCCCCGAGGTTGCAAGCATAGTCATCAACATGATGTACAATCAGAAGGGGATACAAAAATCATTACCCCGAATCGTTAATTTCTTTCCCAGCAGTTATGCTCTCTTCAGGGTAGACTGTTTGAGCAGGGGCTGTGTTGATGGTGGGTTCGATTTAACACAGGTTATAACTGCGATGATCAAAAACCACAGAGAGACGGCAAAAGGAGATCTCAGTTGTGAAGGTGGTCCTTCCCACGACCACTCAGCTATTGCCTACGAAGTTACGATACAATACGCATAAAAAAAGTCTCCGAGAGAGATAATCGCCTACAATTCTGTTTATTTAAAATCACAATCTACTTCCCATATTTCATCTATAAAAAATATGATAGTCTGCGAGTGCAGAAGGGTTAGAGCCTGAGAGTGGCAGAACAGATTAAGCAAGTATCTTTTTTACACGCCCGATTTCCCCACTTTTCAGACAAACTTTGATTCCATGTGGATGTGCAGGTGAATGAGTTAAAATATCCTTTACAATTCCTTCAGTGAGTTTCCCTGTCTGCTGGTCTTTTTTCAGCACAATTGAAACACGTAATCCCGGTCTTATATCTGCGCGTCTGGTCCCATCCATAAAGTTCTCTCCTGTGAGTTATTTCTTTGATTCCACCATCTTACTTTTTCTTTCTGCTGCCTTCGTAGAGCTCATACTCGAGGAGCCTGCATTCTATCCTGCTGCTAAAAAATGGGATTCTCCTTTTCGCCCTCAGCCCCACCTTTTTTGCCAGATCAGGGTTTCCCGTGAACAGATATCCTGTGTATCCCCTGCACTTCTGCTTAAAAAAATCACCGATTCCCTCGTACACACCCTCAAGCTCCTTCATCTTCCCCATTCTTTCTCCGTATTCGGGGTTGAGGATTACAATCCCTCTGCCTTCAGGGACTGCGGTTTCTGAATAATCGGATACATCAAATTCGATCAGATGCTCCACGCCTGCAGTGGCGGCATTTTTCCTTGCTGCCTCAACAGCCTCTTTTTTTATATCAGTTGCAATAATCCTGCACCCTAAGGTCTTTTTTGATTTCTTTTTTGCCTCTGAGCGAAGCTCGTTCCAGAGAGGTTCATTAAATCCCTTCAGATGCATGAACCCGTAATTGCCTCGCAAAAGACCGGGCGCCCTGTCAAGGGTAATTAATGCAGCCTCGATTGCCAGGGTGCCGCTTCCGCACATAGGATTGATGAAATGACTCTCGGCTTTCCATCCGGTTGCCATGATAATAGCAGCGGCAAGTGTCTCCTGCATGGGCGCTGTCAAGGGTATCTTTCTGTAGCCGCGCCTCGAAAGGGATTCTCCTGATGTATCAAGATAAAGCGAGCATCTATCGTCTTTCCAATAGAGGTTTACTACGACCCTGTCCTGGGCAGGGCCTGAGTCAGGACGTTTTCCTCGCTTTTCCTTTATCCTGTCTGCAATCGCATCCTTGCACTTTACGTTTGCATAGCGCGAATCCCTGATAGTGGGGTTATCCACGCTGGAGGTTACGGAGAAATATCCATCCTCGTCTATATAATCCTCCCATACTATTTCGGAAACCGCCAGGTAGAGGGCATCGGCATCTGCTGCAATAAATTCCCTGAGGAGGAAAAGGACACGGTGTCCTGTTCTGAGATGGAGATTAAGCCTCATGGTATCGTCGATGGTGCCTTCTGTCTCTATGCCTGCCAATGTCTCAGAAAGAACGGGAAATCCGAGCTTAAGGAGTTCTTCTTTTAAAAAAGGCGGTATGCCCTTTGCGCAGGTGATAAGAATTTTTCTTTTTCCCATGCCCTTATCTTCTTTTTTTATCTGATGCATCTTTACGGGCAGTGCAGGTGATGATGAAATTTTCAGGCTTCAGATCATGATTTTTCTCAAGCTCCTCAACAAAGACATTGATTGCCTTTCGCATGAAGGCTGAGAAGTTTATGCCCCTCGGTAATGCATGGATCCTCTGACGCGTGTCTTCGTCGATTGATGCCGTGTACTTTGCCATAACCACTCCTTCTAAAACAAAAAAGCCCATTCTTTTTTTGAGAACAGGCTCTCGTTCTTTACCAAACATTCCTAAAGAATAATGTAACCCACTTCCCCCCTCACCTCAACGAGGATAATGTACTATATCCGAAACTGCCATGCCACTGCAACAGCAATGAGTCCGCCTAAGGCGGAAGCAAAGAAGCAAACGAGCAAGCTATCAACCTAAAAAGCGGATGAGATGGTTTTCTTTCTTAAAATGAGCGAGCCTGTTGCACCTATTAGGGATATGGCTGCGGAGAGCATAAATGCATAAGTAAATGTTCCTGTTGTGTCCTTGAGCCACCCACCGATTACCGGGCCCAATGCCTGACCTATTCCGAAAAAGAGGGTGATGAAACCAAGGCCGGCCGGAGCGAGCCTCCCTCCCACAGCGTCCCCTGATGCCGCAGCCATGATTGTCGGTACAGAAAAGGAAGCAATGCCGAATACAAAGGCAGATATGTAAAACCCGGTGTAATCTTTCCAGAAAGCAAAGATGATATAAGAAACTGTAAGGGTTACATAAGCGATTATTAAGCCGAATCTGCGTCCGAGCACATCAGAAATCCATCCGTAGATGACCCCGCAGAAGATGCTGACAATACCGAGGAGAGCAAATATCCTCCCTGCGGCGATAGAAGGAACCCCTATCTCTTTGGTGAGATATGCAACAAAAAAGGTAAGGTATATAATGTATGAGAAGCCGAACATAAAATAAACACAGCCCAGTTTCCATATTTCTGTTTCTCCAACAACGTCTTTGAATGCTGAAAAGAGCGTAACCTTCGGTCCTCCTCTTTGCTCCTCCTCACCGCCGTACATGGAGAGTCCCTTTTCTTTCGGGTTGTTCCTCAGGAATGCATAACAAACAAAGGAAAATATAAATACGGCAATGCCCAGTACAAACCATGCATACCTCCATCCGTCTTTCCCGAAGTAAGAGATGATAAGGGGGAGGATAATGCCGGACAGGAAGAGACCAATGCCTACACCGGCTGACACTATACCCGTTGCGAATCCTCTCTTCCTTGCCACAAACCAGGCAGCAGGGAGTGCCATAATCGGCACATAGCAGCCTCCGTTACCTGTTCCTGTAATGAGCCTCATGATAAAAGCAGACAGGAATGAATCTGAGAGGCCGGTGAAAAACAAGCTTATGCCGATCACGATGAGGGATATGAAAACTACCCGTCGGACCCCGAAACGGGCTGCAAGGAATCCCCCTATGATTGCAAGACAGAGGTATCCCACAAAATTTCCCATCGCAATAGACCCAAGTTGAGTATAGGTGAGCATTAAACCGTCTTTCATGGAGGGCAGTATGACAGAATAAGACATCCTTCCGAAACCGTGGGCAAGGATTGTCACGAGTGCTCCTGTAAATGCTATAATCCATGCGTAATGAATCATGTGACAACCCCTTTTTGACTATCTTTGCCTACCATAAATTTTTCAAGCATGCAAGCCGCAAAGCTAACAAACCGGTAAGCCCAATAAATATAACCATCAGGCTTTTTTATCCCTTACAGGTTTTAACACTAACACCCTTATTGCCTCAAAAATCAAAAGAACGCTCAGAATTAACAAAATAATTCCACAAATGCCCAGGATTAACGTATCGGGTTTAATGCTTACACCCGTAAACAAGTTAGGCAGTGAGTTTAAAAAGGGTTCAATCAAGAGTATCAAAGACCACAATGTCATCCCTATCATGAATATCATCGGGATGACAGAATAGAGAGCATTCTTACCACTCCTGATTAACCACACAGATATTGCCAAGAGTATCAGGCTGGCGAGCAATTGATTGCTTGTTCCAAAAATGGGCCAGGCTACCAGATATCCCTTTTCTTGAGTAAGTGTGAGGAATGCAAAAGGAATAACTAAACTGATTAACGCAGCAAAGAAACCACCAATTCTTGTTTCCCAGCCTGTGAGTTCCTGGAATATATATCGTGCAAGCCTTGTGCAAACGTCGAGGGTATCATAAACAAAAGTCGAGAAAGCAAGGAGAGCGAAAGGAAAAGCGATACTAAAACCCACTCCCATAAGACCCAGATAGCTGGCAATCCCATGAGCATAAATAAGATTCGGGTCTGTTTTTAGGATGTCTGCTCCCTTTGGTATCATTATTACTGTTGCGAGCGCCAGAACAGCAACTAAACCTTCAAGGAGCATTGCTCCGTAACCTATAGGGAGTGCATTTGACTCCTTAAGAAGCTGTTTGGAGGTGGTGCCAGAGCTTACTATTCCATGAAATCCTGAGCATGCACCACAGGCAATTGTGATGAAAAGGACAGGAAAGATTAACTTACCATTATCCAGACTTCTTAACCCTTCGGTATTCAATGCAGGATATTCTATTATGAACCCGCCAAATAAAGCTCCAATCAATCCAATAAATATTGTCAGATAGAGTAACCAGCCTCCAAGATAACCCCTTGGTTGGAGTAATAACCACATTGGAATTACTGATGCAATAAAACAATAAACTAAAAGAAAAATATCCCATTGTTTTATGGATATATCTGAGAGGAAAGAGATGATTGGCTGAGGTAATCGTGGACCAACCCATACAATAACCAATACAAGAGGTAAAAATATCAATGTAGCAAGCCAGAGTTTAAGCTTAAATCTATACAACAAGATTCCCATAATGATTCCAAGAAGCAGGTAAAGGATTGAAGATGCAGCTACACCAGGACCAAAAGCCATTCCTTCAGTGATCGTCTTAAATGTCTGGGCAGTGATATCAGTAAATGTAATGATGGCATAAATTAATGCGAACCAGACAAATATAAGAAAAAGAATATGCGATGTGCGGGACATATGATGTTTTACAATCTCGCCAATAGATGCTGCCTTATGTCTTATAGAGGCAACGAGACTTAAAAAATCGTGTACCCCGCCGATGAATACTGCGCCGATTATAATCCACAGTACCGCAGGCAACCAGCCGAACCAGATACATGCAAGAATTGGCCCTACAATAGGTCCTGCTGCTGAGATTGCAGAAAAATGCTGTCCTAAAAGAAGGGCAGGTTTTGCCGGAACAAAATCAACTCCGTCGTTTAACCGGCATGCAGGTGTCGGACGGGAATCGTCCAATCTCATCTGTTTTGATAAAAATCTGCCATAAAAAAGATAGCTTGCGAAGAATATCACTATCACAACAAGAACCAGGAGGCTAATCACAATCTATTATTCCCTTAATTACATCCATTTTTTCTTCTTGAAATAAATGAGCATGGAAATACCAATACTGAACATGAAGAGTAACACTATAGGATAACCCCAGTGCCACTCGAGTTCCGGCATATATTTGAAATTCATTCCATAAACTCCTGCAAAGAAAGTGAGCGGCATAAATATCGTTGCAATAATCGTCAGCACTTTCATTATCGAATTCAGTTTATTACTGATACTTGACAGATAGACATCGAGCATCCCGGAAAGCATTTCTCTGAATGTCTCTATTGTGTCGATTACATGAATTGTATGGTCGTAAACATCTCTCAGATATATGCCAGTCGTTTCCTGAACAAGTGGTGATTCTCCTCTTTCCATGACACTGATTACTTCCCGTAAAGGCCAGACCGACTTACGCAGAAATATCATGTCTCTTTTTAAATTGTGAATTATCTGTAAGGTTGCCGGAGTTGGATTCGTCACTAATTCGTCTTCAAGGAACTCTATTTTCTCTCCGAGTTTTTCAAGGATTATAAAATAGTTGTCAATTATTGTATCTAACAAAGTGTAAACAAGATAATCAGCTCCCATTTTTCTTATGCGACCTTTACCGTTTCTGATTCGCTCTCTCACTTGATTAAAAATATCTCCTTTTATCCCTTCTTGAAAAGAGAGGACAAAATTCTGTCCAAGGATCAGACTTATCTGCTCTGTAACCGTCTCAGTGCTTGAGTTGTTGTAATAAAGCATTTTCAAAACGATATAAATATAGTCACCGTAATCCTCTATTTTCGTGCGCTGGTCGGTATTGAGAATGTCTTCGAGAACAAGCGGATGAAGTCCAAAGCACTCACCGAGCTTTTCTAAAATTTCAATCTGATGCACACCATCTACATTAATCCATGTTATGGCAGGCTTGTCTTTGTAAGGAAAACATTCCACGATCGTCTTTAATTCTTTTTCCTGAAAAAGTGTCTCGTCGTAATCGACTGCTGTAATCTTTATTTCATCAGTCTTCTTCTCCCCGATATGAATAAGTGTCCCTGGAGGAAGACCAGCCTTTTTTGCTCTTTTCTTAATGAGTCTTTGCATGACAATTCACCTCTCTTGTATAGCTTAACCTGTATTTTCCTCAAGATAAAAACGCCACTGGCAGAACATATCCTTAGGGTGGGAATCAGGTGGTGCAAAGAGGCATTCAACACGAATACGCTCATCTATTTCCCTGGAAAAATTGATAAATTCACCCCGGTGCATTTCTTTGCATACAAACTCTTCCAGACCTCTCCGGAGCCTTGCCTCCTGTGTGGGACATGAGGGAACTGATATAATTACCTGATTCTTGTCTTCATGGATATGATAGCCTGCGATTATGCGCCAGGGGAAAAGATTCAGAGCCTGTACGAAACCTCTCAGGCCTTTTTCGTGAATCTGAAAGCGTGAGAGAATATCTTTTGCAGCCATTCCAGCGACACGTGCCCAGACTTGTTCATTGATACGCTCTGCAATTGGCTGACCAAATTGCTCTCCAACATAGATAAACCAGAAGGCGTCTACGACCCTGTAATGCCAGAGGAGAAATTCAAGGTAGCGACGAAGCTCCGGTGCTTCCATTTTATCAAAAATCTCCAAGTACATAATACCTCCATACCACTCCTCTTTTACTTTGCAAATACTTCTTTCAGGAGGTCAGTGACTCGTGCTGCCGGGTTTGTGCGGATCTTGCGCTCCTCCTCACCAAGCACAAGGAACAATCCATCAAGAGCCTTCGTCACCACGTAATGGTTAATGTCAAGTGTTTCGCTCTTCATGAATGGAATGGACTGAAAGCGTCCGACCAGTTCCTTATATTGTCTGTTGACGCCAACCTCGTTCATCGCCTGTTCGACAACAGGACTGAACGCGGTTGTGAGCTTATTGGTAGTCTTCGTCTTGAAATAATCTGTGGCCGACGTATCTCCGCCAGAGAGGATCTTTTGGGCATCGTCAAAAGTCATCTCACCAATTGCATTGAAGAAAATCTCTTTTGCAAGTGGTGCTGCCTGTTC
>Ga0315274_10016308_pt1 | contig 10498 bp, 2 predicted proteins | sample YL17G02_20_MG_FD_203700 | JGI IMG/M metagenome (GOLD analysis project Ga0315274, IMG submission 203700) | Sediment microbial communities from Yellowstone Lake, YNP, Wyoming, USA - YL17G02_20 | ecosystem: Environmental > Aquatic > Freshwater > Lake > Sediment | place: USA: Wyoming | collected... | reverse complement strand
GTCCTGGTCCGCGAAATGGTCCATCGGGTTTTCGTGGGGGCCGAACTCAAACGGGCGATCGCGCGGGAACTCATTGGCCCACCTTTGGTAGTCCCGGTATGCGTTGAGGGCCTCGTCGCTTCCGATTCGCCCAAGGGCCGGCAGGGCATGGAGCTTGACCTTGCGGCTGACGCGGGGGTCCGTCAGCGCTTCGTACAGGACCTGTACCGCCTCCGCCGACCCGATCTCCACAAGCCGCTCCACCGCCGGCAGGGACTTCTTGGGAAGCCCATATTCGGCCGGCCGGGCCAGCGACTGGCGCAGGGCCTTCAGTTCCTCCCCGGGCCTGTCCGCTTCCGGCCCCGTGGCGGGCAACTGCTTGGTGGGCGGCGGGGCGGGCGGCAGCAAGGCGCCGGCCTGGCGGAAGGCTTCGATCGCCTGGGCGTCGAACTTGCGGACGGCGTCCCAGTCGATGCTCCGGCCGAGGGACTTCTCCAGCTCGCGCCGGTGTTCAGCCGAGTCCACTGCGAACCGGGCGATCAGCGAGCCCTGAGCGGTTTTGATGAAGTCCTGCACGGATGCCATAGCCTCGCCGATGTCGGTGCCGCCCCGTGCGTCCAGCCGCTTCAGTTCCATCCGCGAGGCCAGGACCTCCAGGTCCGGCATCGAAAGAAGCGACGCCGGCACGGGTTGGTTAACCTGAATGTCCACCCGAAGGCCGGGCGCCTGCTGACCCTTGGCAGTTATTTCGAACCGCCGAACCGGATAGGCTGCCGATGCGTCCAGCACGGCCCGTGCCGTGTTGCCGCGGGCTGAGACGGCCTCGACCCACCTCTCGCCGTCCGGCTGCATACCGAAGGTGAGAGTGTTGCCCTCCAAGTTCAGCACGGAAGCCGCGTCCACCAGGATGGCCGGTTCACGGTCCTTGGTGGCATCGAGGGTGCCGAAATCCACCTTGAAGTCCTCGCCGATCTGGCGCAGACGAAAGGAGGGAACCTGTCGGGTGGGCATCACCGTGACCGACCGGTTGACCACGTCGTACAGCAGCGCCTTCCCTTCGGCCAGGACCAGCAGCGGGACGCCGCTCGCCGGGTCCACGATCCACAAAGCCCGGCGATCCGGCCTCTCATAGAGGACGCGCAGACCCAGCGGCGCCTGCCCCAACTGCACCGTGGCCGAAAGGTCCAGCGTGTTAATCCCCTGGTCGCCGTCCCTCAGGACGGGGATGTCCGAAACGATCTTCGTCGCCGGCGGCGCGGCGGTTCTGGCCTCCAGTTTATCAGCCCTCAACCGGTCATTGCCGGACTGCAAAACGACATCTCCGGTGGCATCAAGGCGGCCATCCTCGATGGTCAGGCGCTCACCTTCAACGGCGGTATCGCCGGACTGGAGCCGGACGCGCCCTTCGCCGACCTGAAGCGTCGCCGGCGTGGCGGGTTGGGTGGCGGGATCAGGCTCGGCGACGGACAGGGTGAGCTCGCCGGTGGTCAACTCTCCGGACCAGGTTGATTCCGGGTGGTCGGCGAAGCGGTACGTCTGGCTCACGCGGTAGGTTCCGGGCTTCAGGTCCGCCCTCAGGTCCGTGACGGAGTTGCGATTCAGCGGCAGGCCGCCGATTCGCAATCCGACAGTCCCGACGAGCATAGTTTGTCCCGGCATGACCTGCCGCTTGCGCGACATGACCGGGATGTCGAGCCTGGGCTGCTCGATGGGCACTCGATTCCCCTCGGCGTCATGTACCGTGGGCGCCCAGCCGATTAGCAAGGCATTGTCGCGAGGCGGATTGACGCCCACGAAATCTATGAGTTCCACCGCTTTCGGGCCGCGATTGCGGGCGTAGAGCCGGAAGCTCACGCTTTCGCCCACCTGATACGCTCGATCCTGCAGGTCGAAACTCAGTCCTGTTTGCAGGCCGTCCACCGCCTCGCCCCAGGCGATTTTTTCCGCCGGTTGCGCGGCGGGCTGGGTGGCCGGCGTTCCCTTGCCTAGTTCCTTCAGGACAACATCGGCGGCATCAGCGGCTTGGCCTGTCAAATCGGCGCGCAGCTCGCTCAGGATCTTGGCAACGGCCTCATCACCGCCCTCGCTGAGGTCCACAAAGGCATCACCTATCGTTGCCTTCCCGAGGACCAGAACGTGCAGGAGATAACCGGGCACTCGTTTCGGACGGGACGGTCCCCACTCAGGGACCGGACCACCCGCGCCGTACGTGTGATCCGTCAGCCCATCAAGGACGCCCAACTGCGCCAGCTTGGCGACGACCTGCCCGGCCTGCGCCTCGGAGATGGGCACGCTAAGCCATCCCTCCGGACTGAAACTTTCCGTCCCCCGCAGCGCCAGGCTCCTACGCGGCCCGCCGACGTTCGTCCCCTTCTCGTTCCAGTACTCCAGCACCAAGTCCACGCCGCCAATGTCGCTAACGACCTTGCGGAGAAGATCCCGGCCGTGCTCGGTCGTTGGGAGCGACTGCCCGTTCCCCGACTGGGTGCTTGCCTTGACGGCAGAATCGCCTGAAGCGGGCACCTCGGCGGCAACGGTTTTCGGCAACTTGCCGAGCGCAGCCAAGGCTTGGCGCAGGCGTGGATCGTTCCGGGTGTCCTGTTCCTGGGGCCGCTTCGGGTCCCAATAACCCATGGGACCGATGCGAATGGCGTTCTGGGGGAGGACCTGCTGGCGGCCCGTCCAGATGTAGCCGAGCGGAACCCTGGGAACGTAAGACGCAAGCCCGCTGGAGAAGGCTCCGAGGTAGCACCGCTGGCCGTCGGCCACCACGACGAAGGCCCTGCAACTCTGGGCCAGCCAGACTTCCCGCGTCCGCCGGAGGGTCTGGAATGCCTCGGGCGTGAGTTGGATGATGTGATCGCCCCAATAGTAGGCGACGATGTCCTTGTCAGTGAAAAGGGGCTTGGTCTGGAGTTTGAGGTCGGCTAATGGGATTTTCTCGGCTGCGCCCGCATACTGAGGATCGGCAACCAGGTAGAGGGCGACGCTCGACGGTTTCATGGCATCGGGCGGCGCCTCGGCGCCCGCCGCCTCTTCAGGCCCCGCCACCATCAGAAACGGGCTGCAGGCCGATATCTCAAACCGGTCGGCCTGGCCCGACTCCTTCACGCGGCCGGTCCAGTTGACGCGGTACTGGCCCGGCTCCAGGTAGATGTGCGGCCCGCCGGGCTTGTCTTCGGGGGTTGCGTCCAGTTTCAGTTGCACGGTGCCCACGAGCACCTTCTCGCTGGACGCCAAGGTGACCGTCCGCTCGGCCGGCGCGGGGTCGACGTTGAGCCCTTCCAACTCGCGGGCCACCTGCCCGCCTCTCTCCTTGTAAACGGTCGGTACCCAGGCCGCGGGCTCCTGGAACACGAGGGTCACGGGCTGATCCATGCAGTTACTCAGGTAGATTTTATAAGTCACAGTCTCTCCCGGCCGATACGGATAATGCGGCCGGCCGAAGACCGTACCCGCCTGCAGGCCCCTGACCAGCGGGCACCAGGCGATCGCCCACAAATCGTCGAGCCGCATCGAGGCTTCCTGGACCTTGTCGGAATCCGGGGCCGGCGGCGCGGCGGGCCGCGGCTCCTCGCCCTTCGCGTCCGGCACAGCCGTGGTCCGGCCCAACTTGCCGAGGGCCTCAAGGGTCTTGTGAAGGCGTTCGTCGTTGCGCGGGTCCGGCGCCACCCTCGCCGTCCGCCAGGGACTCGGGTTGATTTGGATGGCGTCCGCGGGCAAGCCGCGGTCTTTAACTGAGATATCGTCAACGTAACTGACGGGAACCCCCGGCATGTAGGAGGAGATGAGGGTCGAGAACGCGCCCAGGTATATTCGTTTGCCGTCACACAGGACGACAAACGCGGTGTGCAAATTGAACTGCCTCCGGAGCGCGGCCCTTACCCCGGGCCTCAAATGCAGCAGGTGCGTGTCCCAGTCATACGAAACCAGATCCTTTGCACCGATGACCGGCTTCGTCGCCAACTCCAACTTGTCGAGAGGCATGTTCTCGGCGTCCTGCAGGCCGGCCGGCGCCGTCACAAGGTAGATGCCGAAACTACCCGCTTGGGCTTCCTTCGGGAGGATTTCGATCTCGACCGGGTTGCTCACGGCCCGCGCGGGCGGCCCGGCGCTGCGGTCCTGGGGCGAGGCGATGAATGCGATGCGGACCGTGTGCCGCCCGGCCTCCAGGTGCAGCGGCTTTGCGCCCTCCTTGCTCTGCCATTTGTCGTCCAACACGACGGGCACGTCGCCGTACTCGCGGCCCGGCCCGAACGCTCCACTTATGACGCTGATCTCGCCAACCCACCGATGCCATTTGGCGTCCACTTCGAGTTCGCATAATTGCTGGGCCGCGGCGACGAACAGTTCACGCATGCCGAGGTTGCGGACGTCGGCACGGAAGGTGGGCGTCTCAGCCGCCTTCCAGGATGCCGAATCCGCGCGGAGCCGTGCCTGGACGCCGTCGTCGCTCAGGGGGCCCCAACCGTGCTGCGCCGCCTTCGCCGCCGCCACGGTCTTCTCCAGGAGGCGGACCATTGCCTGCTGGATGGCCAGGAGGGCGGGGGTCTGGCGGACCGTCCGCATCGGCCACTCGCCGGCCATGAGGTTGCCGGCCGAACTCAGCGACAGCGCGACCGTCGGCTCGTCGGGATACGCAGTCTCCTGCTTGACCGCGTGGAGGGCCCAGGCCCACTGCCGGTTCAGCAGGTCGGCCAGGGCGTCGAGGTCGGCCTTCGCGAGGACTATCTCGTGCCGCCCGAGCAGGGGGTCCTTGCCCCCGGTGACCGCGACGACCGTGACGCGGCCGTCTCCGTCAACGTGGATTGCGCGGTAGCCCCGCAGGTTGTTGGCCTCTCGATAGACGAGGTCCATGAAACCTTGCCATGTGCCGGGCACGTTGCCCGGCCCGAGGAGCGGCGGCCCCGAGGACTTGATGCCGAGCGTCACCCAGTTGCTCGCCAGGCCCCCCGCGCCGCCCAGCCGGACGCGGACGCGGAGCGTCGTATCCGGTCTCAGCGGGTCGAGAAAAGAGAACCGGTCGAACCAGAGCATCCACGGGACGGCAGCGCCGGGCGGGATGGCCCCGGCCTCCAGGCGGCCTTCCCATGGCGTGATGTCGATGAGGTCGCGCACGCGGACGGGCCGGCCGCCGGCGTCAACGGCCTCAATCGCCGGCGGGCCCCATCGGAGATCGGCCGGGGCGGCCTGCGCGTCGCCGACGTTCTTGAGCACCAGGAGGAGCGGCAGCGTCATCCGCCCGCCGTATTCCTTTTCGCAGGGAACGGTCAAACTCAGGCGCAGGCCGCCCACCGCTTCGCCTGCATCCGCCGGGGCCGCTTCCGTGTCGTCGGCTTCCTCGGCAGCGCCGATGGTCGAGAGGAGCATCAGGCCGCCCAGGCCCAGGGCGAACGCGCCGACGAGCGCCATCGCCGCCAGGTTCATCCGCGTCATCGTGTTCCGCTCTTTGCGCAAGAGGCCCCGGATGCGCTCCTCCAGGCCGCGCCGGGGTTCCTGCACGAGGCCGATGGCCGCCGTCAACCGTCGGCAGGCGGTCAACCGGCCGGCCATCCGGACCAGGAACTGCGCGAAGGGGAGCCCGTCGCCCTGGGCGCGGACGACGTAGTTGTCGCAGACCTCTTCCCGCGCGGCCGACAGGCGGTCCGAGAGCATCCGCACCAGCGGGTTCCACCAGAAAAGCGACAGCACCACGCGCTGCATCAGGCCCACCCAGTGGTCGCGATGGGCGATGTGGGCGGCTTCGTGCAGGACGACGGCCTCCAGGTCCGTGTCGGAAAGCGTTTCGGCGAGCCCTTCCGGCATGACGATCGCCGGCCGCGCCAGGCCCAGCGAGAGCGGGGCGGGAACAAGGTCCGACACGCAGATGCGCGGGAGTTTCAAAAGGCCGAGTGTGCATGCCGCCCGGATCGCCGCAGCGCCCAGGCGCGCATCCCGCGCCGGGCGCAGCGACCTGCGAAGACGCTGCACCAAGACGAGGCCTCGGACCAGGAAGACCAGACACACCGCCGTGCCCGCCGACCAGACGAGCGCCGCTGCGGCGAGGAGAATCTGCGGCCAGGGGAGGGGCACCGTCGGCGGCGCCGCTTCGAGCACCGGTTCCGCCGGAGGCGGGAGGACCGGCCCCAACGGCGCGGGCATCATCGGCGTTTCCGGTGTCGGCGGAAGCGCTATCGGTTCGACCATCGGCGCGACGGCTTCGGCGATCTTCTCCGGCACGGGCGCCGAGATGCAAAGCGGCGAGAGGCCGAGCGCCCGGGCCGTCCACGCCATGCCCGGCGACAAGAGCGCCAGAAGCATCGCCGCCAAGAGCACGCCGTAGCGCACCGGCGCAGGCCGCGACTTGAGAATCCGCGCCGCCGCCAGGGCCGACGCGCAGGCGAGCGTTGCGGCCGCGGCCACGTTCGCAAGATAGAGTCCCGAATCGAAGGTCCATGCGTCGAGCGGGTTCATCGGCCCCCCCTTTCCTGTGATTCACGGAGAACTTTCTGAAGGCGGGCGAGGTCTTCCGGACCGATTCGATTGGAACCCAGGAGGCTCATGACGAGTTCCGAAGCCGATCCGCCGAAGAACTCGTCCACGAATTCGCCGGCGATCCGGCCGGTCGCCTGGCCGCGGGTCCGCGCCGCCAGGTAGCGGTGGCCGCGACCGTCCTTCTTTCGCGTGAGCCAACCGCGCCGCGCCAGTCGCTGCACCAGCGTCAGGACCGTCGTCCGGGCGACGCGTCGGCCCTGGGAGACGCGGTCCCAAATCTCCGCGATGGTCATCCCCTCCTGTCCGCCGGCCCAGACGATCTGCATGATCTCCAACTGCGCTCCGGTCAAAGTTCCTTCGGGCCTGGCCATCTTCTTGCCTCCTCCTTGGCGTTCGGCGCCGGCGACTACGCCTGTCATCATACCCTGTGACTACACGAGTCGTCAAAAAGTTCCAGAAAAATCCGGGGATTTTTTTTGGGGGTTTTCGGCCTCGGCAGATGCCGGGGGAGGTTCCCAGGGCGTCCCGCCGTCGCGCTCTACAAGCGCCGCCCTGGGATTATTCTCGTCACCGCTCGCTAGAGGGGTTTGCCTCCGCCGGCGGCGAGCGATCCGACGACGAAGGCGGCTCCGGCTCCGGCCCGGGCCTGTAACTTCCCGTCGCGGCCGGATAGGCGCTGCGGAAACCCTCCACAAAACGCTTCACAGCCTCGTCGTCCGGCAACAGGTCGATGTCACGGATAAGGTAATCCTCGCCGACCCTTATCATCCCCAGGCCCAGTTTTGTGTCGCGGCCTAGGACCGGCGAGACAGGCGAGACCACGACACAGGCCGCCTCCATCGCCACACAGACCTGCACCGGCTTGGCCTTCGCCAGGTCCATGCGCTCGGCCAGCCGTTCCAGTCCGCCTTCGTGACCCCGGCGATACTCCTGCGTGGTGTGCGCATACGCTTCGGCAGGCTTCCCTTGCCGCAAAGACGCCAGGAACTCCTCCGCCCTTCGACAGGCGGTCTGAATCCAGTCGATCTGCGCGGCCGTCACGGCCGGTGCGGCCATCGGAGCATAGCGAATCCGAAGCCCGCCTTCCGAATCCACACCCAAAAGTTCCAATCGGAAGGTCCGGCCATCGCCCGTCTTCACAACCACTTCCCCCGACAACGGCATCAGGTCGTAGGCGGTTGCGTCCGCCTTGACCTCCTTTGGCGCCAATGGCTTGCCGTCCACAGAGAGCAACTTGCCGCCGCGCAAGAGGAAGATCATGCGATCAAAACCTACATCGCCCTGGCCGAGGCGGGTGAAGTAGGAAAAAGGCTCATTCTCTTTCCCGTCCGGCGGGGCCAGCATTTCACCGCTGGCCAGGTCTAGGATGACGGGAACACCTTTCGTATCCGTATCGGGGATCAGAACCTCCTTCCACCCCGAAGCCTCTCTCGCCGCCAGCGCGCTTGTCTCTTCGGGGGCGGGCTCCGCAGCGGACAGGGATTTCGGCCGTAGCGACACATGTGGGAAAGCCACCCATTCATACGGTCGGGCCTGAAAGTCAAACTGCTTGATGTCTTGGAGCGCTACGCCGTCAAAAACCACAGTTTGACTCCGCATGATTATTTTGTTTCTGTCCGCAGCAGCACCGCCAAACTCCATGCCGGTGATCTGCTTGCCTGTCTTATCGATGGCCCGCACACGGACTTCCAGTTTCTCCTGGTCCGGCGTGTTCCAGTCCACCTTTACGCGGACGCCTTTGGGATCTTCGGCGATTGTTATTGTTGAAGCGGATACGCGAGTTACGCGGTCGCCTTTGTGCTCTTCGGCGATTTTTGAAACGGAGAACGTCAAGCCGTCAACAGAGAACTCCTTCTTTTCGCTCCCGTCGAAATCGCCGATCGTTTTCCAAGGTCCTGCGGCAACCCCGACTTTCACTGTGGCATGATTCAGGGCCTCCGGCAAGATCGCCGCGGCGGAGCGGTCGTCTTCCAGGATCGTTACATAGCCGCCCCACTCGCTGCTTGGTTGTATATCAATCGCCCATTTGATGCTGGCCCGGTCCCGGGGCAGATTCTCCGTGCGGATCGCAAATTCCCTTCCCATCTGTCCCTTTTTGAAATAAATGTCCCCGATGAACCTGGCATAAGGCACTTGCGGCAATGGCGAACCATCCGGGCGCCACCAAGGTTTGCCCTCCGACGGATATTCCGACACACCGACCAACTCCACCGTGACGCCGCTGGGAAACGTGATGCGCCACGGATTCCCCTTCGCCAGTTCCGGTACGGGCTGGGACACTTGGTGTGGTATTGCTGTGGCTAACGTCTCGCCTGTAGAAGGTTCCCTCCAGATACGGTTGATAGCCAGCCCGGCCAAATACGCCCCGCCCATCAGGAACGCCACTATCACAGCCACCTTCGCTGGGGAAAGCGGCACAATCCGCCTGCCGCGCGGCGGGTTGCCGTCGTGTATTCGCTTGACGATCAACTCGGAGATAAGCGCGATGAATCCCCCGACGAATGCAATCCCCGCCGCAATCAACGGGCAGAAGATGAACCGCCACAAGTGCCCCCGGTCGTCGGGGTCCATGCCCAGGCCGAAGAACGGCCACATCGCCGCCAGCACCGCTATCACATAGATGACCCGGATGAACAGCACGATGATCGCAGGCAGTTTCACCGCCTGACGAGAATGATTTACCTGCTCATCGCCTGGCGCCACAACGTTGACTGCCCCTTCCTGCCGAGGCGACGTCTTGCCTGTGCTACCACCCGTCGCGACAATCGTCTCCACCTCGGTCTTGACCTCGCTGACCTGCTGGTAGCGGCGCTCCGGCTCTTTCTCCAGGGCCTTCAGGACGACCTCGTCCAGCCGCACGTCAATGAGCACTTTGCGCGAGGGCGGCTCGAACTTGCCGCAGGGCAGTTCGCCCGTGAGCATCTGGTAGAAGACCACTCCAAGGGAATAAATGTCCGCTCGGTGATCCACCTCGCCCGGGTGGTCGATCTGCTCGGGGGCCATGTACTGCGGCGTGCCCAACACGCGCTCGGTGGCGGCGGTAGCCTGTGGCGGGCGGAGGTCGCCCGCCGCTCCCGCGGCGGGCTCAGGGGCGGGCTTCAGGATCGGCGGGCCTATCAGTTTCGCCAGGCCGAAGTCAGCGATCTTCACCTGGCCCTGGCGGTTCAGCAGGATGTTCTCCGGCTTGATGTCGCGGTGGACGATGCCGCGGTCGTGGGCGTATTGGAGGGCATCGCAAATCTGCGGCACGATGGCCAGCGCCTCCTTCGGGCTGACGGCTCCTCGATCCAGCAATTGCCGCAGGCTCAGACCATCAATGTACTCCATAATGAAGAAGTACAGGGCCTCGCGCTGCCCGAAGTCGTGGATCGTGACGATGTGCGGATGGCCGAGTTTGGCCATCGCCTGGGCTTCGCGGGCGAAACGCTGGGCGAAACCGGCGTCCCGGCCGATCTCCGGCGGCAGAATCTTCAGCGCCACCAGACGGTCCAACTCCTTCTGCCTGGCCTTGTACACCGCCCCCATGCCGCCCCGGCCGATGAGTTCCAGGATGTCCAACTCCGGGAAGAGCGGCGCGAGTTGCTCGATGGCCGGCGGCGTCCAGCGGGCCCGGGTTTCGTCGGTGTAGCCGGCCGTATTGGGCTCCAAGCCGCGCTGGAGCAGGCAGGCCGGACACAATCCTCGCGGGCTGCCGGGCGGCAGCGGCTTGGAACATTCCGGACACCGGTTCTCTTCGGGCATGGATTTCGCGCCTTTCGTTTGCGTCGTCTCACCCTTCCAAGACGCAAACGCGGGGGATTGTTACAGGCAATTCAGCAAATAGGTGATTTCTTCCTCGATCTGCCCGGGCGAGTCCACCGTCTGGGCGATTTCTTCCTTCAGCAGGTCCCTATAGCGCCGGCGGAGACGGTGGACGGCTACCCGGACGGCCCCTTCGGTCATCTTCAACGCGCGCGAGACCTGGCCGTAGTTGACGGCCCCGGCCCCGCGGGTGAGGCAAGGCTCAATGGCTTCGTAGAGATTGGCTTTGCCGTCCTTGGCATAC
>Ga0315274_10016306_pt1 | contig 10499 bp, 6 predicted proteins | sample YL17G02_20_MG_FD_203700 | JGI IMG/M metagenome (GOLD analysis project Ga0315274, IMG submission 203700) | Sediment microbial communities from Yellowstone Lake, YNP, Wyoming, USA - YL17G02_20 | ecosystem: Environmental > Aquatic > Freshwater > Lake > Sediment | place: USA: Wyoming | collected... | reverse complement strand
ATTCTGGAGAATTGGCTGACAACGAGGGGTACAGATTCGGACTACTACTCCTTCAAGAGTAATCTGGAAGCCTCTTACCACATCCTGCTGGAGGACCGGGGGCTGGACGGAGAGTCGCAAGCCATGTTCCAGATTCTCGAGAACCTGCGCCAGGGGGAGTTGCTTTCCGGCGGTGAGGCAGGCAGTGGACAAAACGTGGCGATTTCCGGAAGCACGGCGCTTGAGGGGAAGCGCGTGCCAAGGGCAGCCCCGAGGGCCGCGGAGCTCGTGGGTGGGGGACCTGAAGGCTTCTTGCGTCTCTGTCCTGCTGCCAAGGATGCGGTCTATTTGACAATCCAACGCACGGTCGAAGGAACGCTCTTCACAATTCTCGATCGAGACGGCTTCCGCAGCTTTCGTGTAGGGGGCCGATGGAGCGAGGCCGCTGTGCGCTTGGTACGAGCCATCGGACAAGCCTTTAGAAATGGATCCCAAGCTTCGCGACTAGTGGCGTGCGCTGGAAAAGATCTTTGGGACGCCCTCCCTGATCAAGTCCAACAGTGCCTCGGTGCTCATACCGGCCCCGTTTACCTATCGCCAGACGATCTCAGCGTTAACTTGCCGTTGGAGTTCCTTTGTCCGAGCGGTGAACCAGACGATTTCCTCGGCCTGATCCATCTTCTTCCGAGGACACCAGGCGTGCTGCACTATAGCCGGGCCCTAAAGGCCCTGACGGTCGCCGCAGGACACCCACCAACGGCAATGATTTTCTGCAATCCCACGCACAGCGGCGTTTGCCCTCTTCCTGGAGCAGCGAGAGAGGCTTCGGTCGTAGGGAAAATGCTTAGCAGCGACTTTCAGTTGGCACCGGGCGGTCGCGTCTGTGTAGGCAGACAAGCGACGCTCGAGGCCTTCTTGAAGGCCCTGGCGAGTAACCCCTCTATTATCCATTTCTCAGGTCATGGAGATTATGCAAGCCGAGAACCGGTTCTCTTGTTTGCGGGGAACCACACCCTGACGCCCCGCGGACTTCCGGACGGTCCGCTGAACGCCAGACCGTTAGTGATGCTTAACGCCTGCATCGCTGGGATTACGGAGAACATGGGCGGCGCCTACCGGGGATTCCCTGAGGCCTTCCTGTCCCGCGGGGCCGCGGCAGTCATAGCCAGCGCGTTTCCCGTGAGCGACTGGGCTGCCAGCACCTTCAGTCAGCTGTTCTACGAAAGATTCTCGAACGGTGCCACTGTAGGAGAATCTATCCTTCATGCCCGGAAAGCCATCGGGCAGAGTGACCAGCCCAATCCGCTCCACTGGGGTCTTTACGTGGCCTGGGGAAACGTGAATGCCAGGCTGGAGCAGTCTGGAAGCTCGACGGGCTCATAACCCGTAGGTCGCAGGTTCGAATCCTGCCCCCGCTACCAACTCGAATCACACACCTGCCCCGAGGGGGGCAGGTTTTTCTTTTTGAGAGACCTGCGCAACTCTGGCGAGCTTTCTCATGGTTTCTGGGGTGCCTTCAGCGGGTTTCTGCCGAAGAGCCCGCAGTTCTTCGTTGACCCTTCGTGTCACGCGCCTCGTATCGGCTCAGGAGTTGAGAAGGCAGCCAACTTGCCCTCTGCTGTGAGAATCAGCATAATGAACGGTCAAATCCGCGGAGCGACGAGCCGCTACGGCTCAGTTGCCCCGAAGACGTACTTCGGAAGAAGGAGGATGTTATGTTTGATGGCGTTTTTCATGTTCCGACTCCAAAGAATGAACCGGTGCTATCCTATGTCCCTGGGTCATCCGAGCGCACCAGGCTTAAGGCTGCGTTAAAGGACATGCTTGCGACGCCGGTGGATGTGCCGATGGTCATCGGCGGGAAGGAAGTGAGGAGCGGCGATACCGTAGAGATGTGCTGTCCGCACAACCGCTCCAGCCTTCTTGGCGTGTATCACAGGGCCAACGCCAAGCACGCCGCAGCGGCTATTGCTGCCGCCAAGGCTGCCAAGGCGGAGTGGTCGTCACTGCCGTGGAGAGCGCGCGCTACGGTCTTTCTGAGGGCCGCCGAGTTGCTGTCCGGGAAATATCGCCCGATCCTGAACGCAGCCACCATGCTCGACATGAGCAAGACCTGTCACCAGGCGGAGATTGACGCCAGCGGCGAACTCATAGATTTCTGGCGCTTCAATCCGTATTTTATGGCGCAGATTTACGACGATCAGCCCCTGCCCGGCCCGGGCATTCTGAACTACATGGAGTATCGTCCGCTGGAGGGCTTCGTATTCGCGATTACGCCGTTTAACTTCACTTCCATAGCGGGCAACCTGCCAACGGCGCCAGTTCTGATGGGAAATACGGCGGTGTGGAAGCCGGCGTCTTCGGCCGTTCTTCCGGCGCACTTCATAATGCAGATTCTAAAGGAGGCCGGGTTGCCCGACGGAGTCATCAACATGATTCCCGGGCCGGGCGAATCCTTGGGGCCGGTGGTGCTTGAGAATGTTGACCTTGGCGGGGTTCACTTTACCGGCAGCACGTATGTGTTCTCCAGCATCTGGCTCACGATAGGGTCCGATATACGGAAGTACGCGTCGTATCCGCGGATTGTCGGCGAAACCGGCGGCAAGAACTTCATCTTTGCCCACACATCCACAGACATCGGGGCATTGGCAACTGCCCTGGTGCGCGGCGCATTCGAATATCAGGGCCAGAAGTGCTCGGCGGCGAGCCGCGCCTACGTCCCTGACACCATCTGGCCCGAACTGCGAGAGTGCCTGCTGGCGCAGGTGGCGGCCATCAAGATGGGCGACGTCTGCGATTTCACGAACTTCATGGGGGCCGTGATTGACGATAAAGCGTTCAAATCCATCTCCGGCTACCTGGAACTCGCGCGGAGCAGCCCTGGGCACGAGGTCATTTGTGGGGGCAACGCGGACGGCTCGGGGGGCTTTTTTATCGAGCCGACAATAGTGGTAGCCGAGGATCCCAAGTCCCGGATGATGACGGAGGAGATCTTCGGTCCTGTGTTGACCGTTCATATCTATCCCGAAGCGAAATACGAGGACGTTCTTCACCTTTGCGACCAGACAAGCCCCTACGGACTGACTGGGTCTATCTTTGCCCGTGACCGCACCGCCATCCAGCAAGCCGCCGATGTCCTCCGCAACGCTGCCGGCAACTTCTACATCAACGACAAGCCCACCGGGGCCGTGGTCGGCCAGCAGCCCTTCGGCGGCGCCCGTGCCTCTGGCACCAACGATAAGGCTGGCTCATGGCTGAACCTGCTCCGCTGGACGTCCCCCCGCGCGATAAAGGAAACCCTCGATCCACCTGCGGACTTCCGTTATCCTTTCATGGCGGAGGATTGACAGGGTTCAAAGTCAGTCGCAACCCTCCCCAAGGCGCATGATCCATCTGCGCCCAATCCCACCGCGGAGTTCGCCACGACCGAGATGCCCGGCGAATGGTGCGAGTTGGGAAAAGCCTACACCCTGGGGAAGAACTGGCCGCTCAATGTGGCCGTCAACAGCGTGGAATACTCGCCGGGACGCATCAAGGCCGACAATGAGTATCTCTGGCCCAAGCCGGACGTGAAGTTCCTGGTGGTGCACTACGCCATCCAGAACCCGCTGACCGAGGCGTATCGCGTCGGCACAAGGAGCATTGACTGGACGGCCGTGGATGCCCAGAATGAGAACCGGACGCAGGACTTTGTGGGGGTGGAAGGCACGAATGTCACGCTGGATCAGGACTTGAAGCCCATGCAGACCGTCCAGTGCTTTACGGAGATCGAGGTGCCCGCCAAGGGCCCGGTGCCGAAACTGATCGCGGCCATCCACGGAGACACGGAGGCGCTGGTGGCCCGCTATGACCTGACTGACAAGGTGCAACCGCTGGTGGCCCCGTATGCCGACCCCAACGATCCGTCCGGCGCAACGCTGGTGGATCAGGTCCAGGGCACGGTCGGGAACACCTATATGACCGGCCCCTATGACTTGAAGGTGGACGCGGTGAACTTCGCAACGGACAAGATCGGGGACGAGCCGCTGCCGTCAGACCAGGAGTATTGCCTGCTGACGCTGGAATACACGAACTTCGGCGACCCGGGCTACGGGCTGAGTCCGAACGCCACGTTGAAGGACACCGACGGGGTGAGTTACGACCCTGAGTTCGGCACCCTCGCGGCCACTTCATATCGCGAAATCGAGCTGAAGCCCGGCAGGGGCGAGACCGCTAAGTTCCGGCTGGCCTTTGCCGTCCCGAAAGGCGTCGCGCTGCAGAGCCTCACCCTCCAAGACGAGGAGGGGGGACGCCCGGTTGTGCTTGATTTGAGCGCATACAAAGCGCCATGACTCTCGGATTGCGGTCGGTCAGAACCGAGGCGTGGGCATGCGTCTTGCCAATAAGTGCAGGGCGGTCTCTGCGTCTCTGTGCGACGGCCACTCCTGCCTCGCGCACGTTTCGCCTAGAGGCTCAAGCGGGTTGCTCCGGCACTTGCTCGATGTAAACGCCGTCCTCGCGCAGGACTGATTGCAACTTGCGGATGTCCACTTGGGCCATGTCCACGCTCGCACTGAGCGCGAGCGTAGCACAGGTGCCGACGCCCTGGCCCATGACCATGCAGTGCGACTGGAGTCGCACCGAGGCGTGGGCCTCGTGCGTGGAGGACGCGCAACGGCCCACGACAGCGAGGTTCGGAATCTGGCGGTTGAGGCACATGCCGAGCGGGATGTGATAACTGTCGCCCGCTGGCGGCATCATCTCGGCCGTCTGGTCGCTCCACGTCGTGTAGCCACTGCCTTTCGGGTCGTGGATGTCTATCATCCAGAAGCCGTGGCCGATGGCGTCGGGCTGTTTCACCGCCTTGACCACCATCTGTGCGTCGAGTGTCTTCAGCCCGCGGATGCGGCGCGATTCGCGGACGCCGATGCTGAAACCCATCTGCTCGATCTCCGCATTGCTGAACCCGCACATCTCGCGCCGCCAAAGGTCGAGATACTGGAGCACGTGCCGGCGCGCTTCCGCCGAAAGCCGCGTCAGTTCCTCCTCGTCGAGCGCATTTCCGGCCGCCGGGCACATGTTCTGGGGCAGATGATTCCTACCGGAGCGCAGGTAGTGCATCACCGCGTTCTCGTTGAACTGCGGAAACTGGCCCTTGTCGCGCAGTTCTTTCATCAGCTCACGGACCCGCCGGGCTTCTTCCGGAGGCGCCGAACGCACGGCGTCGGTGTCAACCTCCCGCAGGCAGAATATCATCGTCATCCCCTGCGCGCGACCGTCGCTCGCGCGCCCGAAGTCAAACGGCACGCCCGCGTTGGCCGCCACGTCGCCGTCGCCGCTCGCGTCAATGACGATGCGGCCCAGTACCGCTTTGCGCCCGGTCTTAGTGTCCACCAGCACGCCTCGCAGCCGGTCTCCCTCGACGATGGACTCGACCGCCTTCAGGTCGCAGAACACGCGCACGCCAGCCTCCGCGAGCATTTCGTGGAACACCACCCGAATCCCTTCCGGCTCGAACCAGTGCGTCTCCGGGTGCTTCGGGAAATCCCTGTCGCGATGCACGAACGTCCCTCCGCGTTCGATCGCCTCCTGCGCGAAGCCGAAGATGACCTGCTTGGTGCGGTCGCTGGTGTGCCAGATGTTGACCAACGCGTTCGTGGCCATGCCGCCGATGCTGGGCCAACGCTCCAGCAACACCACCTTCGCGCCGTGCCGCGCCGCACAAAATGCCGCCGAGATTCCGGCTGTGCCGCCGCCGCAGACCACCACGTCGGCTTCGGCGAGCACGGGCACCTTGCGTTCGGGGAGCACGACCTGGCCGGCGTCCTTGAGTTCGTCGGGCATGCTTTTGTCGGTGAACTTGAAGTGACGACTGGGTTCCTCGAATGGCGAGTTAAGAACCGGGTTCTCGATGATGGGGTGTCTCATCGGACTCCTCCCTTTGCACCGCGCACGCGGCTAATCTGCCCTGTGGAACTGCACAGGAGCACCGACGAGTATAGCAGCCCTCACACTCCGTCGTCACTTGAGTGTACGGGTCCATAACACTTGGAACTGGCGGATCCTCTTGACCCGATCCCCGTGTCTGAAACATACTGAGCTGAGCATGTTCGGAAACGCGACCAACTGAGCATCCAGTTCCGATCTCGGCCTTAGGATGCCCAGCACCCGGGGGCCGCGCGGCCGACCACGAGCGACGAGGAGACGCAGATGCCATTCAAGTGCGAATATGTATTCGAGGGCGACCGACCCTTCACCCAGTGCCACGCATCAACCTGTCGTGCAGTTGAGCGGCGGTGGATTCCTGGTTGCCTGGTTCGGTGGAACACACGAAGGCCACGATGACGTGGCCATCTGGGCGGCAGATCGGTCCGATGGCGGCTGGGTCGGTTGAAAGTCACGCCGTCTGCGAACGACCCGCTGGAAGCCTAATCGCTTTCAATGAAGTCCTGCATTCTGTCCACGGGATTATAGCCGATGGTCTTACGGGCGTGCTCGAGGTCATACCGACTTGGGGAGTTATTGGACACCCCAAAGACGATCTCATACTTGATAGCAGGCTGAATGAGGCACCGCTCGAAGAGATGAACGCAATCCCGATGGCTGAGGAAGTGACCGGTGGGACTGAGCTTCGTTCCCTTTGGTCGCATTAGCTCAGGCTTTATGTTGGTTACGCGGACACAGACTACCTCAATGTCGAAGCGAGAAGAGTACATATACCCAAGTTGCTCTCCGAACACCTTGCTCACGGTGTAGTAAGAGTCTGACCGAGGCGCGAGGTCAGCGGTGAGCGTCACCGATTGAGGATACGCACACACTACGCAGGCCCGGCTGGCAAAGACAATACGGCGGACGCCGTTCTGTTTTGACGCCTCGAAGACGTTATATGTCCCTACGATGTTGCTCGGCAGAACCTTCTCCCAGGGTTGATCGCCCCCGGCGGCCGCGCCGAGATGGATAATTGCCTCTACGCCTTCGGTCGCCTTGAAGACAGCATTAAAATCTGCCAGATCACCAACCATGAAGTCTTCGAGCCCAGGGGTCGGTATCAGGTCAAAGCCACGCAACTCAAACTTGTCCTTCAGTCCTCGGACCAGGATCTGGCCGATGTTACCCGCACTTCCAGTCATCAATACTCGCATGAGTTCTATCCTTTCTGTTTGAAACGGCTCGCCGAGGAGTCTAGGCTCTTGCAGACGTCACATGCCGGATTGTATCAGGCCGTTTGCTCCCCCACAAGGCTGACTGCCGCTGGGCTGGAGGAGCCGGGCTCGGAAAAGCGGGGGAGATCCTCCGGCGGCCAACGACGGCGGTCGTCTCAGCTCCAGGCCATTGACTCGGGTGAGGACAGGCTCAGACCCCCAGGGGCCTGAGCCTGGAGACGCCTTCGATGCCCTCGGGACGCACGAAGTCTTTGTAACGGGTCTGGATCTCCACGCCGTTTATGGAGCGGGTGAAGCCGGCGGTCTTCTCGAACCTCTTGACTTCAACCTCGAGTGTGTTCTCGCCGGGTTTGAGCAGGTCAATGTCCAGCCGCCAGCGGAACCAATGAGCGGAGAAACTCAAGGGTGCGTCTATCGGGCGCTGTTGCAGTGGTATGCGCAGGGCGCGCTCGTCCGTCACCTCCGCTTCCTCGAGAGGCAGCACCTGGCCATTGAAGCGAAATTCCACCTCATCCTCAACACAGAAGAAAGAGAAGCGAATGGTCAATACCGGCTTGCGCATCTCGCCGTCTTTCCTGGCGCTTTCAAGATCGTCGGAGACCAGAATAGTGACCTTAGCCGTCTCGCCCTCCCCGAGGGCCAAGGGAAGTTGGCGCTGGGGCGGCTCAGCGAAGCCCGTGCCCAACTCGCGGGGCTGGAGAAGATAGCGCTTGTCACGGCGGCCGTTTGATTCGGGGTGGGCTACCTCCCGGAGGATCTGGTATTCCCTCTCGCTGAAAGGCCAGGAGAGGTAGCCGAGAAACATGCCGGCGAAGCCCTGCCGGAGGAGAGTCTGGCCGAGGGCACGATACATCTCGATGCTGGGGAAGCCAGTCCGTTCGTCATAGACCGCCAAGGGGGGCCGAATGTAAGCGGCTACGCCGGCAGCGTTGGCGGTATCGGCCAGCCAATGTGCTTGAAGTCCCGTGTCGAAGAGGACGTCTCTAACCTGGCCCACAACGTAGTCTATGTTCTTATCCTTGAGCCAGGTTTCCACGTCGAGGCCGATCCTCAGGTTTTCTTCCCGGCGGTAATGGACCCGGGCGCAGATCGGGATTGTCCTGCCCTGCTTCCTTCCGACCTCATTGGCCAACTCCTTGACCTGGGCGACGAACTGGTTCATCAGAGGGATGTTCTTCTCCACCTCGGCATTCCTGAAATAGGCGGGAAAGAACATGAAGTCGAGTTCCATCCCATCAGCCTGGTAGTCGTCCAGCATCTCCCGGATGAGGCTCAGTTTCTCCTGGCGAACCAGTTCGTTCGAGAAGTCGTAGCACCATTCCCAGCGGGCGTCTCGCTCGTCCTTCTGGCCCAGGCATACGGCCCTCCCGTGCTCCCATTTGAGCCAGCCGCATCGCTCCCCTCCTGGCTCCGACATGTCCTGGAGCTTGAGGCTGGGGAACACGGGAAGCCCTTTCTCGCGCCCGCGCTTGATGATCTCACGCACCTGGTCGGTGCCCATCTCCTTGGCGTCGCGCACCATTCGCATTATGCGCCAGTCAATGAACTCCTCCCACACTTCCTTCTTCTCCCCGACCGTGCGTCCTATCTTGCTTTGGTGGAAATACACGTCGCCGTAGCCGAGCCCCAAAACCAGGAGGTCCACCCCCGTGCCGAGAACTTCATCCACTGGCCATTGCAGTTTGTGGATGCTGGTGGGTGGGTCTATCCTCTTTGCGTTGAAGTGATGCGCATCATTGTAACAAATGAGTCGGGGCTTGTTCATTTTTTCCTTTTCCTTAGGCTCTGATAGCGGCACTCGCTGCTTGCTACTGCGGGGACTGCTGCTTGGTCCATCTGCCAATTTGCTGAGCATACCACTCTCTCCCGTGCACCTCTTTCTTGTTCAGCCAGCGGGCCGGGACAGGCATTATCATGAGTTTGCGGTCTTCGAGAGGCATCTTAACGGGCTGGAAACTCCTGCGGTGTGATTCCCTCAAGGCTATGGCGATCTCCAGCGAGGTCCGCATGTTCTCGCCGGTGCAGGAAGGCTCCTGTCCCTTTTCGAGAGCATCAACCATTGACTGGACGCCGTGCATGTTCCTCGTTCCCGGGGTAAGCCAACCAGACTCGTCGTAGAAGTTCTCGCCGATGCCGGCGCCAGGGAAGAGGCCCTCCACTTCCTTCAAGTCGGCGAACCTCGCTGAGGGTTTATCCCCCGACTTCCAGAGGCGGAACGTGTACCAGTCGCTGAAAAAGACCCCTTTGGAGCACAGCACCTCGATTCCCTGCTTGGCGCAAGCCTTGCAGTGGATGAAGCATTCTATCCCGTTCTTGAAGCGCACGCATCCACCCATCCCCTGGTCGTCATCGCTGTGGGGATCGTCCTTAACCCAGCCGACTACCCAGTCCACCTCATCATCCCAGGCGAACATCTGCATGACGCAAAGTCCCTGGCAACCGCCGCCGGAGATCTCGGTGGTTGATTGATAGAGGTTGATGCTTTGCAGTTCGCCCAACTCTCCGGCCTCGATCATCTCCCTCGCCTTCCACAACTGCGGGAAACTCACGTAAGCGTCCCCGCAGGCGAAAAGAATCCCTCGGGAGCGGCATGCCTCCACCATTCGGTCGGCATCCGCGAGGGTGGCGGAGATGGGCTTCTCGCAGAAGACGGCCTTGACTCCTGCCTCGGCGCAGGCAACCACGGCGTCAGGGTTGGCGATGACCGGAAGGATGGGCGCTGCAATGTCAATCTTCTCTTTTTCCAGCATCTCTCGATAACTGGCATAGCCGGGGACATTGAAGCGCTTGCAGAAGAGTTCCAGATTCTCGGGGTCGGTGTCAGCCGCCGCGACCACCTCAGTCTTGGGGTTAAGTTGGTAGGTGCGGGCGTGTCCAGTGCCCTTCCGCCCGCAGCCTATGATTCCGACTCGGTATTTGGGCATTTCAAAGCCTCCTTTGGCAGTATAGACGCATCATCTTTCACCAAACGCCGACATCCCAGGCGACCGTGTCGGGGGTGATCACTTCTCCTGGAACTTCCATATCTGCAGCGCCGTCTTGCTGAAGAGCCACTCCTTGTCTGCGTCGGCAAGGAAGTTCACGTGTGTTAGGAAGAGTTCAAGCGCCCGGCCATAGCCTATTGTCTTGAGGACGCCGGGGAAGTTGGTGCCCCACATGAGGCGATGTGGCCCGAAGGCGTCGTATATCCTGCGAAACGTAGGGAAGGTATCGGGGTGAGGATAGGGCAACTTTGACTTGTGAGGCTGGGGAGTGAACTTCACATGCACGTTCGGATACTCGGCCATGCGCAGGACGTTGCTGAGCAAGGGATAAGGCGGCTCCTCGTCCGTGGGCGCTCCCCCGATGTGGTCTAAGACGACCTTGACCTTGGCGAAG
>Ga0315274_10016305_pt1 | contig 10499 bp, 9 predicted proteins | sample YL17G02_20_MG_FD_203700 | JGI IMG/M metagenome (GOLD analysis project Ga0315274, IMG submission 203700) | Sediment microbial communities from Yellowstone Lake, YNP, Wyoming, USA - YL17G02_20 | ecosystem: Environmental > Aquatic > Freshwater > Lake > Sediment | place: USA: Wyoming | collected... | reverse complement strand
GTCGCTGCATCAGGGTTTCCCCCATTGTGCAAGATTCCCCACTGCTGCCTCCCGTAGGAGTCTGGCCCGTGTTTCAGTGCCAGTGTGGCCGTGTGCCCTCTCAGGCCGGCTACCGATCTTCGCCTTGGTAGGCCTTTACCCTCCCAACTAGCTAATCGGCCGCGGGCTCCTCTTCCGGCGTCTTGCGACTTTCCCCTCTCAGGCTCATGCGGTATTAGCCCCGGTTTCCCAGGGTTATTCCCCACCCGAAGGCAGATTACCCACGTGTTACTCACCCGTACGCCACTGTACTCATGGGTTGCCCCACTTTCCCGTTCGACTTGCATGTGTTAAGCGCGCCGCCAGCGTTGATTCTGAGCCGGGATCAAACTCTCATTTGATCTGTTAGAGTCTCGGCCCCGTCGCTGACTCAAATCTCGACGAGTATCACTTTGCGTCCAACCAGATTGTCAAAGATCCTCGCGACCCCCACCGGCATCCCAAAGGAAACCGCCAGAGCCGCAGGCCTCGAAAAGCTGCCCTAGAGCCGAATCCTCACTTACAATCAACTCGAAGTCAGGCTCGCTCCAGAGAAAGGAACTTGAAAGAACCGCTGAAGGCGGATAACCTCAGTCTCTTTCAGCCATCACCCAGTATAGCGGACAAACCTGCTCTTGGCAAGCCCCGTCCACTCCTGTGGGCAACCTATTAAGAATACCAAAGCCCGCCCGCCAATGCAAGAAGAATCCGCAACTTATTGAAAAGCTTAGCCGTGCCGGATGAGCAGGACATCTCCATCCTGGACGATGTAGTCCTTTCCCTCCAGCCGCAGCACGCCTCTCTCCCTGGCGCCTCCATAGCCGCCCAAATCCACCAGATCCTTCCAGTTCGCCACCTCCGCCCGGATGAACTTCTTTTCGAAGTCGGTGTGGACAATCCCGGCCGCCACCACCGCCTTGCTGTTCACCGGGACGGTCCACGCCCGGACCTCGGTCTCGCTGGCCGTGAGAAACGACATCAGCCCCAGCAGCGCGTAGGTATCGGTGACGATCCGATCCAGCCCCGAGCCTGGCAGCCCGAAGCTGGCCAGGAAGTCCTTCGCCTCTTCCGGCGGCAACTCCACCAGCTCCGCTTCGATCTTCCCGCAGATCGCGGAAATACCCGCGCCCCTGTGTCCCGCCAGCGGCCCCTTCCGCCACTGCTCCTCGATCTCCACCAACCGCGGCGCGTCCGACTCGCCCAGGTTCAACACGTACAAAATCGGCTTCAGAGACAGAAACTGAAAACCGCGGATCCGCTTTTCTTCCTCGGGAGAAACCTCCAGGCTCCGCAACGGCGTGTTGGCCTCCAGCGCGGACTTGCACCGTTCGAGCACCTCGAACTCGTGGTCCAGTTCGGGGCTTTTGATCTTCTTCAGGTCCTTTTCCAGGCGCTCGAGCCGCTTCTCGACCACGACCAGGTCGGTCAAAACCAGCTCCATATCCACGTCTTCCATGTCGCGGACCGGATCCACTGAGCCCTTCTCGTGGGGCACCGAATCGCTCTCGAAGACGCGGAGCACGTGGGCCATCGCGTCCACCACGCGGAGGCTCGCCAGGTAGCCCGGGTCGCGCAGGGCCTCCTTCGAAATGGCCGGGAAGTCGAGGTACTCGACGGTGGCGTGAGTCACTTTGGGCGGCTGGAAGACCGCAGCCAGCGCTTCGGCGCGCGGGTCCGGCACTCTGGTGACGCCCACGCGGGCCTCCATCGCGCCAACGCGGGTGGCCTCGTGGATGCCGGTGAGAATCGTGAACAGGCTGGTCTTGCCCACCATGGGCAGGCCGATAATTGCAGTTTTCATGAGGAGGAGAGGGGGAAAACGTGGATCACAGCGGCACCTCGATCTCGGTGAGGATCTCTTCCAGTATCCGGTCGCTCATGTCGGAGGTGCGCTGCGACAAAGCGACTCGGGTGTTAACCACCACGCGGTGGGCGAAGATGGGCACCACCAGCCGCTTCACATCGTCCGGAATGGCGTATTCGCGGCCTTCGACCAGCGCCAGCGCCTGCGCCGCGCGGTACAGGGACTGCGCCCCGCGCGGGCTCACGCCCAGCGCCAGGGAATCGTGGTTTCGTGTCCTTTCGACCACGGCCATCATGTAGTCGACGAGGGAGTCGTCCACCCGAACCTCGCCGATCCGCTCCTGAAAGTGCAGCAGCTCATCCACGGCAAGCACCGGCTGCGCCGGCTGGGCGGTCGCGGAGTCCTTCAGGATTTCCCGCTCGCTCATCGAGTCCGGGTAGCCGATGCGAATGCGCATCAGGAACCGGTCGAGCTGGGATTCGGGCAGCGGATAGGTGCCGTGGTGTTCCACCGGGTTCTGGGTGGCGATTACCATGAAGGGCCTGGCCAGCGGGTAGGAACGGCCGTCGATGGACACCTGGCGTTCGTTCATCGCCTCCAGCAGCGCCGATTGCGTTTTCGGCGTGGCGCGGTTGATCTCATCCGCCAGCAGGAAATTGGTGAAAACCGGCCCCCGCTTGAACTCGAACTCCCGGGTGTGGGCGTTGTAGATGGTCACGCCCAGGACATCGCTGGGGAGCATGTCGGAAGTGAACTGAAGGCGGTGGAACTCGCACCGTACGGAGCGGGCCAGGGCCTGCGCCAGCGTGGTCTTGCCCACTCCCGGCACGTCTTCGACCAGCAGGTGTCCCCTGGCCAGGAGGCAGACCAGCGAGAGGCGAATCGCCTCCGGCTTGCCTCGCAGGCCGAGCGCGAGGCTGGCTTCGAGATCGCCGAGCCGCGCCAGCGCCGCAGGGAGGGCCTCCACTGAATCCCGCCGGACCATCCATAGCCATCATATCGAAAATCGGGAGGGACACCTCTTTTGACTAAGCCTGAGCTGTCCACACCGCCGCCAGGCACATGCCGCACCAGCCCGCCACGCCCAGGGCCAGCGGCAGGTCGCCGAACAGCGCGTCCGCCGCGGTCGCCAGCTTCGGGTTGGTCTCCGAGACGTACCAATATCGGAAGACGCTGAACAGCACCGCCACGATGCTGTAGGCCAGCGCCGGGCGAACCATGAACACCCAGAGCGAGTAGAAGCACAGGGCGCCGGCCGCCGCCACTGCGGCGTAGCCGTCGAGCAGCCGGGCGGTGTAGATGACGGATGCGGGGGGCGCGGCCGTGTCCAGCGCCTCCATGTCCTGCCGCCGCTCCAGCGCCTTGATGAACAGGGCCAGGCTGAGGGTGCTGATGAACATCCAGAAAGACAGCGGCGCCCCGATGGCCTGCGCGCCCGCCAGCGGCCGCAGCACCAGGCCGAAGGCGCCCGAGAAGAGGTCGACCACCGGAAGCTGTTTCAGCTTGAAGTCGTAGGCGACGTTCAGCGTGAGGTAGGCCCAGACAGGGGCGGCGAACTCCCGGGCGTAGAGAAGATTGGTCAGCAGGATGGCGCAGCAGACGCCGAACAGCGCCTGCGCGCTGCGGAGGTTCACCGTGCCCGCGGCCAGCGGCCGCAAATGCCTCTTTACCGGGTGCAGCGAGTCCGCTGAACGGTCCCAGATGTCGTTGAGGATGTACACCGCCGCGCTGGCCACGGTGAAGTAGAAAACGGCGAGAAGCGCCCGCGGCCACAGGCCGCCGTAGCGCGACCAGGGCGAGAAGACCAGGGGCGCCAGAACGAGAAGGTTCTTGGTCCAGTGCTTCGGACGCATCAGGCGGAGTGCGGGCATGGTGTCAGAACGCCATGCTAGCATAAGAGGTTGCCAGGCTTCGGGCTCCGTGCAATGGGCGGTCGTAAACCCCGCCAGGTCCGGAAGGAAGCAACGGTAGCGATTTAACCCGTGTGCCGCGGATCACCCGGGGTCTGGCATGGTTCGCTTCCCTTCTCCATGTACCAGGTCATCGCCAGAAAGTATCGTCCCCAGGTTTTCTCCGAGCTGATCGGCCAGGAGCACGTCCGGACCACGCTCGAGAACGCCATCGCGCAGGGACGGATCGCGCACGGCTACATCTTCTCCGGGCAGCGCGGAACGGGCAAGACCTCGGTGGCGCGGATCGTGGCGCGGTGCCTCAACTGCATCGACGGCCCGACCGTGGCGCCCTGCGGCCGGTGCGCCAGTTGCCGGGAGGTCAGCGCCAGCGGCGCGGTGGACGTCATCGAGATCGACGCCGCCTCCAACCGCGGCATCAACGAAATGCGCGAGCTGCGGGAGAACGTGCGCTACCGCCCGGCGCGCGACCGCTACAAGGTTTTCATCATCGACGAAGCGCACCAGATCACCAGCGAGGCGTTCAACGCGCTCCTGAAGACGCTGGAAGAGCCTCCCGAGTGGGTGGTCTTCATCCTGTGCACCACCGAGGCTCACAAGATTCCGACCACCATCGCCTCCCGCTGCCAGCAGTTCAGCTTCCGCTCGGTGGACTTCAAGGAACTCATTGCCCGCCTGGAGTGGATCTCGACCCAGGAAGGCATTCAAGCCGACGCTGAATCGCTGGCCGTGCTCGCGCAGGCGGGCGAGGGAAGCGTGCGCGATTCTCTGTCGGCGCTCGACCAGGTGATTGCCTGCTTCGGCTCGCCGCTCACCGGCGCGGAGGTGCGCGCGCTGCTCGGCATGTTTTCGCTCGAGTCGCTGCACGAGGTGACCAAGGCGCTCGCCGCCGGGAGCTCCGAACGGATGCTGGAGATCGTCGACGAGCTGGAGCGAAACGGGCGGCACCTGCAACACTTCTGCCGCGAGCTGGCGCGCTACTTCCGCAACCTCCTGGTGGTGAAGATCGCCGGCCAGGAAACGCGGCTCATCGCCGCCACCGGCGCCGAGCAGGAGCTGATGGCGCAGATCGCCGCGGAATTCAGCGAGGAGGACCTCACGCGCTATCTCCAGTTGACGCTGGACCTGTTCCGCGACCTCCAGTTCTCGCTGCAGCCGCGGCTGCATCTGGAAGTGGGGTTGCTGAAGCTGGTGCACGCCGGAAGGCTGCTGCCGATCGAGCAGGCGCTCGCGATGCTGGAGTCCGGCGGGGGAGCGGCGCCGCTTGTCCCCAAGAAGCCGGAACCCGCGCCGCCGGCGGCTCCCCCACGCATGGGGCCGTCGCCGTTTGCCAGGGACGCCGCGCGCAAGAGCGCTCCGGCGCCTTCGCCCGACGCCGCCGCGGGCACGCTGAAAGAGCGCCTGCACGCCTGGCTCACGGCGCGCGGCATGAGCTTCATTGCGGACGCCGTGGAGCATGCCGGGATCAGCGAGGCGCCGAATGCGCTGGTCTTCAGCGCCCCTCGCGAGTTCTCGCTCAGCCTTCGTTCCAGCGATCTGAAACAGGCCGTGGAAGCCGTGCTCGGCAAGCCCGTGAAGATCACCGTGGAATCCGTCCAAGGATCGGGCGCGCCCGTTCCGGCCCCGTCCGCGAACGCGGGCGCAGACCAGGCCGCCGCGCGGGCGCTGGCAAACCCCGAGGTGCAGCGCTTCCTGGAGGCTTTCGCCGGAAGCCAGGTGCGCGTGGTTCGAAATCTGAAAGAATAGCGAGGGGGGCGAGCGCCCCCTCTCCTTACTGGAAGGAACACAACCGTGAAACTACCCGGCAACATGCAGGCGATGATGAAGCAGGCGCAGCAGATGCAGCAGCGGCTTCAGGATGAGATTGCGCAGATCCGCGTGGAAGCATCGGCGGGCGGCGGCATGGTCACCGTGAAGATGGACGGCCAGAAGAAAGTGCTGGGCGTCAAGATCGACCCCGAGGCGGCGGGCGACGTCGAGATGCTCCAGGACATGGTGATGGCCGCCTGCAACGAGGCCCACAAGAAAGTGGAAGACGAGACGCAGCAGAAGATGGGCGGCATGCTGGGAGGACTCGGCCTGCCGCCGGGATTGTTCTAGCCATGCCGGACTTCGCGCTGCCCCTGGCCAACCTGATCCAGGAGTTCAAGCGACTCCCGGGCATCGGCCAGAAGTCCGCGCAGCGGCTCGCGTTCCACGTCCTGCGCGCCGGCCGGGAGGACGCCGAGCGCCTGGCACAGGCCCTGCTCGACGTCAAGGACAAGCTCGGCCTGTGCGCAGTCTGCAACAACGTCAGCGAGGCGGAGCTGTGCCCCTATTGCAGCAATCCGCGGCGCGACCCCGCGGTGATCTGCGTGGTGGAGGAGGCGCACAACATCGTGCCGGTCGAAACCACGCGCCAGTACGAAGGGCTCTATCACGTTCTGCACGGCACTATCTCTCCCCTGAAGGGCATCGGGCCGGAACAGTTGCGGATCAAGAACCTGGTGGAGCGCCTGCACTCGGGCCAGGTGAAAGAGATCATCCTGGCCACCAATCCCACGGTGGAAGGCGAAGCCACGGCGGCTTACCTTTCGCGCCTGCTGAAACCGCTGGGGGTGAAGGTCACGCGCATCGCGATGGGCGTCCCGGTGGGCAGCGACCTGGAGTACGCCGACGAAGTGACCATGTGGAAGTCGCTCGAGAACCGCCGCGAGCTATGAGCCGCTCAGGACCGCCAGCGGGTTTCTCTCCCGCAGGCCGGCGGGCGTGACCGCGTCCACCTCGACCTCCACCAGTCGATTGGCGGCTCGCGGCGCGGCCAGCTCCACCTTCAGATAGTTGCCGCTCAGCGCGATGCGCTCCCGCTCGAGCGTCACTACCGAGAGCGTGCGGCCCAGCATGCTCTCGCGGAAGGCCAGGTTCTTCCCGGCGGCCAGGTCGCGCAGAATCCGGTTGCGCTGCTTGCGGACGCGCATCGGCACCTGGTCCGGCGCCGCCGCCGCCGGGGTTCCCGGCCGCTCCGAATAGGTAAACACATGCAGGTAGGTGAAGGGCAGCGACTCGATGAACCGCCGGTTCTCTTCGAACTCCCGCTCGGTCTCGCCGGGGAAGCCGGCCATGACGTCGGCGCCGATGGCGGCGTCCGGCATCAGGGCGCGGGCCTTCAGGATGCGGTCCGCGTAGTGCCGTGGGCGGTACCTCCGGTGCATGCGGCGCAGCACGCTGTCCGAGCCGGTCTGCAGCGGCGCGTGCACGTGGCGGGCCATGCGCGGCGACTCCGCCATCAGCGCCAGCAGTTCGTCGGAGAAGTCCATCGGCTCGACCGAGCTCAGGCGCAGGCGCTCGACTCCGGTCTCCGCCAGCAGACGGCGCAGCAGGCCGGCCAGCCGCATCCGCAGGCCCGGCTCCCGGCCCCACCGGCCCAGGTTGATGCCGCTGAGCACCACCTCGCGGTACTTCCGCCCCAGGGCGCGCACCTGCTCCACCACCTGGTCCGGCGGCGCGCTGCGGCCGCGGCCCCGCACGAAGGGGATGATGCAGAACGAGCAGCGCTGGTTGCAGCCGTCCTGGATTTTGAGATTGGGGCGGGTGCGGTCGCCCGCTCCTTCCCCCACGGGCGCGGCCAGGAATTCCTGCTGGGCGAAGATGTCACCCACGTGGATCTGTCCATGGCACGGCGTGGGTCCGGCCTCGAAGAGCAAGCTCGGAATCTGGGCCTGGTGCGAGTTGCCGACCACCCAGGCGACGCCGGGCATGCCGGCCAGCTCCTCCGGCGCCCGCTGCGCGTAGCAGCCCGTCACCAGAATCTGCGCCTCCGGGTTCTCGCGATGCACACGCCGCACCACCTGCCGCACGTCTTCGTCGGCGGCCGCTGTGACCGTGCAGGTGTTGAGGATGACCACGTCGGCCTGGGAGGCGCCCGGCGCGGCAGCCATGCCACTGGTTGCCAGCATGGATTCCAGTGCTGCCCCGTCCGCCTGCGTAGCCCGGCACCCGAAGTTCTGGATGTGGAACTTGCGCACTCTGATGTCATTCTACCGCACGGCCTTCTACTCCCTCGGTGATAGAAGGTGCTAAGGTGTTGGTCCCGCTAAAGATCCGCCGCCATTGTCCGATTGTCAATCAGGCGCCCGCGCCGTACCATATGGGTCTCGATCGCGTCCTCTCACAGCGGGAAATCGACAGCGTCTTTCGCAATCTGCGTGAGGCCGACAAGGATGATGATCCGGCCAAGAAGGCGCAACCGTACGATTTCCGGCGGCCGGACCGCATCGCGAAAGACCAGTTGCGGGCCATCCATTTGCTCCACGACAACTTCGCCCGGACGCTGGGGTCCAGCCTGTCGGCGTACTTGCGGGCGTACGTGATCGTGAACCTGGTTTCGGTGGAGCAACTGTCGTTTCTCGAGTTCTCCCAGTGTCTTCCCTCTCCGACCTGCCTGGTTTCTCTGGGAATGAGGCCCTACGAAGGGAACGCGATTCTGGAGCTCAACCCGGCGCTGGTATTCCCGATCATCGAAATGCTGCTGGGGGGATCGGGCAAAACCAACACCCAGATGAAGCGCGAGATCACGGAGATCGAGCAGAGCATCATGGAAGGCTTCATCCGGATCATCCTCCACGATCTCAAAGAAGCCTGGCGGGCCGTCACTTCGATCGACTTCTCGGTGGAGGATTTCGAGACCGAGCCGCAGTTGCTACAGATACTCTCCCCGAACGAGGCGGTGGTGGCCATCAGCATCGAAGTTCGCATCGCCGAGAGCTCGGGGATGATGAACCTCGGGATGCCGTCGATCATCATCAAGATGCTGCGTCAGAAATTCGACCAGCAGTGGTCCGTCCGAAAGACGGAGTCGACGGAGTCCGAGCAGGAGCGGATGATGAAGCTGATAGGGCCCGTGGAGGTCCATCTCGACGCCAGGCTGCGGGGCGCTTCCCTCTCTGTCGCGGACCTGATGGAACTTCAGGCGGGTGATGTGCTCTCGCTGGACCTTCCGGTAGAGCGACCCATTGATTTGCTCCTCAACGGCAGACTGAAGTATCAGGGTCAGGTGGTCAGCAACGGCCGGAACCGGTCGCTGCTTGTCGACCAGGTGCACGTGATTTGAGACCCCGGATTCCCTGCCACAGATCGATACTTACGTTTTTCGGGCGGGGGCAGTGGATCGTATGATGCCGATCCGCCGGAGCAGGAGGAACTCCGACAGATTCTCGGTCGTCAGGATGCCTACCAGAGCGCCCTCTTTCACCACCAGCGCGCAGGCGCCGGCTTGGGCCAGTTTCGGAAGGGCGGCGGCCAGATCGTCATCCGGTGCGAGGGCGAGATATTCCCTCTCCATGGCGCTGGAGACGTAGCCCTCGGGCCCCTCCGAGACCATGGCCCGTATCAAGGAGGTGCGGCCCAGCAATCCCGTCACGCGCTCCCCCAGGACGACGGGAAAGTCCTGCTGCGAGGTGGAGATCAGAAGATTGGCGGCATCGCGGATGGTGTCGCCGTGGGAAAGCGTGCGGAAGTCGGTGATCATGGCCTCCCGCACCGGAATGCCGTGCGTGAGGGCCCGGCCCTCGGCGGCGCTGCTCTCCTGGCTTGCTCCCAGGTAGACGAAGAAGGCCACGAACAGGAGCATGAAGTTCATCGACAGGAGGCCGTACAGCCCCATGAAGCCCGCGAACACGCGGCCCGTGCGGGCGGCGATCCGGGTGGCGTCCTCTTCGGAGCGGAAGCGCGCGATGATGGAGCGCAGGACGCGGCCGCCGTCCATGGGATAGGCGGGAAGCAGGTTGAACAGCGCCAGGACGAAATTGCCGAAGGCGATCCGCTCCAGCAGGTTCTCGTCGGTGGCCTCCATCAGCTCCTTCAGCCCCACCAGGGAATGCTGCCAGGCCAGGTAGCCCAGAATGGCGCTGGCGATCAGGAGGTTGACCACGGGCCCGGCCAGCGCGATCCACAGCTCCTCGCCGGCTTTCAGGATGCGCTCCGGCCGGGCGACTCCCCCGATCGGGTACAGCACGATTTCGAGCGTCCGCACCCCGTGGCGCTTCGCCACCGCCGCGTGCCCCAGCTCGTGGAGCAACACCGAGGTGAACAGCACCAGCACGTAGATCACGTTCACCGCCGCCGACTGGCGTCCGGTCACTCCCAGGAAGATGAGAAATGCGAGCAACAGAAGAAACGTGAAGTGAAAGCGAATCGGGACCCCGAAGACCAGCACCATTCCGATGGACCCGGGGGCTCGTCTGCTTTGCGTTACACCGGACGATTCCTGGGGCTCCGTGGGCGTCATCGTGCCGATAGTCGCTCTGTTGTCCTAGTGTACTCGCAGCGCTCCCGCTGGTGGAAGCTCCGCGTGACGGCGCCGGGCGGAAACCCCATACAATGTGGTTGGTGGCGGCGGCCCGGATGCGGATGGAGTTCACGCTCGCGGCCGGCCACATTCTGGGGGCCGCGCAACTGCTCATCGAGTGGCGCGGAGAGCGCGTCGTCTACACCGGGGACATCAAGCTCCGGCCCCCTCTGTGCGGCGTGGAGGCGCGTCCCGTGCCCTGCGACCGCCTGATCACGGAATGCACCTTCGGGTTGCCTGTCTATCATTTCCTCACGCGCGAGGAGGCGCGCCGGGGGATCCTCTCCTTCGCTCGCGAGTGCCTGGAGGACGGCATCGTGCCCGCGTTCCTTGCCTATCCTCTGGGGCGCGGCCAGGAGATTGTGCACGTGCTGTGCCAGGCGGGCATCCGGACCGGGGTCCACGGCGCCATCGCCAGGTACGTCCCGGTGTACGAGGCGGC
>Ga0315274_10016304_pt1 | contig 10499 bp, 11 predicted proteins | sample YL17G02_20_MG_FD_203700 | JGI IMG/M metagenome (GOLD analysis project Ga0315274, IMG submission 203700) | Sediment microbial communities from Yellowstone Lake, YNP, Wyoming, USA - YL17G02_20 | ecosystem: Environmental > Aquatic > Freshwater > Lake > Sediment | place: USA: Wyoming | collected... | reverse complement strand
TTGGAGGATTTGCTGCGTCTTATTCACCTGTTACAGAGAAATTTGATGGCAGTGTATGGAATACTTCAAGTTCTTGGAATTTAAATACACAAAGAGTTTTTTTAGCAGGATGTGGTACTCAATCAGCAGCTTTATCATTTGGTGGTGATACTAGTTCATACTCTGCTGTAACAGAAAAATTTAATGGAGCATCTTGGGAATCTGGATTTACAGGACTTACGGCTAGAGCTGGACTAGCAGGGGCAGGTATTCAGTTAGCAGCATTGAGTTTTGGAGGTACTACTGGTTCACCTGTAACAACATCACAAAAATTCAATGGAACATCTTGGTCTTCTGCAGGAAGCTTAAACATAGCTAGGGTATATCTTGCTGGTTGTGGCATTCAATTAGCAGCTTTGAGCATTGGAGGAAGTATACTAGGATCAGCTTCAGCAGTAACAGAAAAATTTGATGGAAGTACTTGGTCTATCTTAAAAAGTTTAATTGTAGCAAGATATGGTTTAGCAAGTTGTGGAACTCAATCTTCTGCACTAAGTTTTGGTGGTCAAGTAGCATCAGCACTAGGAACTACTGAAGTATTTAATGGTGTTGAATGGTTTACAAATGCTAACTGGAATTTAAATGTTGTTAGATTTTATTTAGCTGGAAATGGTGTTAAAAATACATCTTTGAGTTTTGGTGGTAATAATGGAAGTACAAATTTAGCTACTACAGAAAAATTTAATACTGTTAATACTACATATACTGGTGCTTGGGCTACTACAGGAAGTTTAAACACACCTCGATCTTCGTTAGCAGGATCCGGAATTCAAACTGCTGCATTAAGTTTTGGAGGAACTACTGGTTCAGATTCTGCAGTAACAGAAAAATTTAATGGATCTACATGGACTTCTGGATTTACTGGACTTGCAGCAAGATGGGGATTAGCAGGATGTGGTTTACAAAATTCAGCATTAAGTTTTGGAGGGTATATTGCTACCTACTCTGCAGTTACACAAAAATTTGATGGAAATGTTTGGGCATCTGGATTTACCGGATTAACAGCTCGTGTAACACTTGCAGGATGTGGAGCACAAAATGCAGCATTAAGTTTTGGAGGAACTACTGGATCTGAGTCAGCAGTAACTGAAAAATTTAATGGAACTAATTGGTCATCTGGAGGAACAGGGCTTACAGCTAGAAAAGAATTAGCAGGAAGTGGTATTCAAAATGCTGCATTAAGTTTCGGAGGACGTATTGTTGCAACATATTCACCAGTTACAGAAAAATTTAATGGAAGTGTTTGGGCAACAAGTGCTTCTTGGAATTTAAATGTAGATCGGAATATATTAGGAGGAGTTGGTACACAAAATTCAGCATTAAGTTTTGGAGGGGAGAGAGGTTCATTTACTCCACATACAGAAAAATTTAATGGAAGTACATGGATATTAAGTTCTTCTTGGTATTTAAATACAGCACGGGGTGCATTAGCAGGAGCAGGTACTCAAATAGCAGCTTTAAGTTCTGGAGGGGGTACTGGGTCACCTTCAGCAGTAACAGAATCTTTTAATACATATCCAGATAAAACTACAGCTCCTACTATAACTGCATGGTCTATAGAAAGTAACTTAAGTGCTTCAGTTATGTTTTCTGCAGCAGCTGGAACACAATCTTCTGCGTTAAGTTTTGGTGGTACTATTACTGGAGCAGAATATCCGACTTCTTGTGAAAAGTTTAATGGAATTATTTGGTCAGCAGCTTCAGGGAGTTTGAACACAGGAAGATATGGTTTAGCAGGTTGTGGAGTTCAAGCAGCTGCTTTAAGTTTTGGTGGTTGGTGGGGTGGGGCTAGTGCAGTAACAGAAAAATTCAATGGTTCTGCGTGGTCAACTTTACTTGCCTGGAATTTAACTACAGCAAGGAATTATTTAGCTGGTGCTGGAATTCAATCAGCTGCATTAAGTTTTGGAGGAACTACTGGATCAGTTTCAGCAGTAACAGAAAAATTTGATGGTTCCACATGGTTAACCTCAGGAAATTTGAATGTAGCCCAAGTGAGATTAGCTGGATGTGGGTTACAGAGTGCAGCTCTTGCTTTTGGAGGAGGTACTTCAGCAGTATCTGAAAAGTTTGATGGAAGTGTATGGTCAACAACAGGAAGTTTAAATAACAGTCGTGGCTATTTAGCTGGGTGTGGTACACAATTAGCTGCTATAAACTTTGGAGGTTCTGGAACAGCATTAGCAATAACGGAAAAATTTGATGGGAGTTCTTGGGCTACTACAGCTATTTGGAATTTAAATATAGCACGGGGAAGTTTAGCAGGAACTGGTATACAATCTGCTAATTTAAGTATTGGTGGTACAACAACGGGTTCTAGTGGTGGAAAGATAACAGAATCTTTTAATACTTTATCAACTACAATAGAACCTAATTATCTATATTCCTGGTCAGTTACAGGAAGTTTAAATAGTCCAAAAAGACAATTAGCAGGTTGTGGAAGTCAAAATGCTGCGTTAAGCTTTGGTGGTTTTAATGTGACTAGTTTGGCAACCACAGAAAAATTTAATGGATCTACTTGGACAACTTCAGGAAGTATAAATCCAGCAAGATATGCATTAGCAGGTGCAGGGGTACAATCAGCAGCTTTAAGTTTTGGAGGTACAACCGGAGGGTATTTAGCAGTTACAGAAAAATTTAATGATAGTGCTTGGTCTACTTCAACTTCTTGGAATTTAAATATTGGTAGATCTAATCTTGCAGGATGTGGTACTCAGAGTGCTGCATTATCTATTGGCGGTATTGCTTCTGGGGGAGGGTATCAGTCTATAACTGAAGTATTTGATGGAACAACTTGGACTATCACTGGAAGTTTAAATATAGCAAGAAGAGATCCAGCAGGTGCAGGGGTACAATCGGCTGCTTTATCTTTTGGAGGTTCTACTACTGCTGGATCAGCATCAGCAGTAACAGAAAAGTTTGATGGATATACCTGGGCTACTGATTTTGGGTGGAACTTAATCTATGGAAGATATTTTTTAGCGGGATCTGGAACTTCATCATCTGCTTTGAGTTTTGGAGGATGGGATGGGAGTTCCTATTTTAATAATACTGAAAAATTTAATTATGGTACAAATACACCATATATAGCATATTTATATGCTTGGTATACTACATCTTCTTTGAATACAGCACGATATAGTTTGGCAAGTGCGGGAATTCAATCTGCAGCTTTAAGTTTTGGGGGAACTACAACAGGATCTGATTATCTTACAACTACTGAAAAATTTAATGGATCTGTTTGGATTGCAACTGGAAGTTTAAATACAGCACGATATCAATTAGCAGGAGCTGGAACTCAAATAGCAGCTTTAAGTTTTGGAGGTTACACTGGATCATATTCTTTAGTAACAGAAAAATTTGATGGAAGTGTTTGGACTCCTACAGGAAGTATGAATGTTCCAGCAAGACTTGGAATTGCAGGATGTGGAATTCAATCAGCAGCTTTAAGTTTTGGAGGAAATACTGGATCACCTTCAGCAGTTACAGAAAAATTTAATGGAAGTTCCTGGACAAATACAGGAAGTTTAAATATAGCGAGATATGACTTAGCAGGATGTGGAGTACAAAGTGCTGCATTAAGTTTTGGAGGAAATACTGGATCAGCTTCAGCAATAACAGAAAAATTCAATGGATCAACTTGGGCAAACTCAGGAAGTTTAAATAAAGCTCGATATTCATTTGCGGGAGCTGGAACTCAAAGTTCTGCATTAAGTTTTGGAGGTTATACTGGATCAGCATCAGCAGTAACAGAAAAATTTAATGGAACAATTTGGACAACAAATGCTTCTTGGAATTTAAATACTGAAAAATATGGAATTGCTGGTTGTGGTATTCAATCAGCTGCATTAAGTTTTGGAGGTTATACTGGATCAGCTTCAGCAGTAACAGAAAAATTTACCTCTCGAGTACTGGCAGATTACGGATTGATACGTCCAGGAACAGATAAATATCAAGTTGATTATACAATAGATTTTAATACTACAATTACAATATTGGATGTGTATGAATCATGAGTTACAATGCAACAATAGTATTCTCGGCCTTACCAGGAAGCTCACGACAGGAACAGTATAAGTTATTTATCTCTAAAGATAACATTAGTTGGGAAGATACTTTTCCTGATATAGGAACATCTCCAATAACTATTACACCTACATTTGATGGTAAGTACAATAGTTATGTATTAACTGGATTAGAGAACTATACTAAATATTATTTTAAGATAGCTGGTATAGATCAGTTTAATAACCAAGCAGGTTCTTCTGTCGCTAAAGATGTTACTATTTATACTCCTGATTATACATTTGAGAATTATTATAGAACTGCTGGTGGACTTCTTACTGGTATATATCCTATTTCAAGTAATACAGGCAGTGGAACAATACTTGCGGGTACTGTTACGTATGATGATTTAAATTATGGTGCAGGTTTATATGAAATTTCATCTGTGTATGATTCTTATATATTATATGCTGCTGATGGAATTTCCAGTATTGTATTTACTGGCATAGGTAATGCAGGAGATATTACTATTTATTATAGAGAGTATATTCAAGGTGTTCCTGGAGCATGGTCCGCTGGTCAAAGTGGGATAGGAGTAGGAGTAACTCTTACTTTAGCAGGACAGCAGTTTATACAATTACGATATATATTTAAAAATACATTATGGGTTACGTCAGATAATATAACAGTTACCCAAGTTAACGAATTATAAGGGAGGTGTTTAAAACATGCCATTTACAATTGTACCGACAAGAACAACAGCAGATCCTAATAGTGCTGCTGATGTTAATACGTTAATGGAAAATTCTACTTTTACTAAATCGTCAAGGAATCGTGTTGATGGTTTATTATTATCAAATAGTCCCGGGGATACACCACATGATATTACAATTGCTGCTGGTATTTGTAAGGATAGTACATTTGTATATACATTAGAACTAACATTAGCACTTACTAAGAGAATTGATGCTGCTTGGTCTGCTGGTGATAATGGTGGTTTCTTAGATACAGGATCTGTTGCTATTAATACTCAATACGCTGTGTGGCTTATAAGAAAAGATTCAGATGGTACTTCTGACGCTATAGCAAGTACTTCCTTTACATCTCCTAGTATGCCTGGTGGTTATACATATAAGAGATTACTTAGAGGGTTTGCTACTGATGGAAGTGCTAATATTGTAAATAACCAATGGTTAATAACCGATGTGGTTAATGATCGGAGTGCAAGAATAGTTGTTACACATGAAGTTGCAAACACTACCGCCGGTGGAACTTATACAGCAGGGGCTTGGCGAACACGGCCTCTTACAACTGTTTATATAAATGAAATACCAGAAGCGTCACTTGATACAAACCAAATTTTATTACCAGCTGGATGGTATTCAGTTTACAGCAATCAGATGATGCAAGCTCAAAATTATCTGCAAGCTAGAATTTACGATGTGACAAATTCAGCTATTTTATTATTAGGGCCAAGCACTCAATCCGCTGGCTCTGCTGGGATGACTATATCAACTATGGGGAGTTTTTATTTAGCAGCTCATGCACATGTTGAATTACAAATGCGCGGTTCTGAAACGGTCAATACAATAGGGATGGGGTCTCCAACCAGTTTCGGGACGAATGAATGTTACGCAAATATTAAAATTATTAAAGTAGGGTAAAAAATTATGGACGTAGCACTTTGTATAGATAAACTTTTACCAGCAGCACAATATGGTGGAGTACCGGGATCAACGGAAGAAGAATATAATTCTTTGAGATGGGAAGATGAAAGAACAAAACCAACATGGTCTGAATTAGTAGCAGTATGGCCTACTGTTGAATTGTCTCACTATAAGGAAACAAAGTTTAGAGAATTAAACTCAAAAGTTCAATCTAAACTTATGTTTATTAAAAAAATAAAGAAATTAGATACTGTACGAGATTCTTTTGTAGATGAATATAAAAAGTCTCATATATCAAAAGAAGAAGTAGATATTTCTATTGCAGCTATTGAAACAGACCTATTTGAAGTATAGCATTTTCCGGCATAACCGCAATTTTTAGTTGCATATATTATTAATTCTACCCTAGTATCTCTAAGGTAGAAGATATATTTATCTAATATAAATCAAAATGATATTAAAGGAGATTTTTACATGGCTGTAGTCAAAATCGATGAGAAAAAGGAACAACAAGCAGGTCATTACGATGTAGTAGCTCAGGACGGTCTTACTGGAATGCTTGATACTATTAAAAATTATCAAGTATTCAAAGTAGAAGATATCAGGTTCCTGGCTGAAAACAAAGAACATCTTTCCAAAGTGTTTGCCAATGTTCATATGTGGCGAACTGAGTCTCAGAAGCGGTCTATTGTATCAGATGATTATCATCCTACATTACATAGCAAGTTTCATCAAGCTATGTGTGAACAGAAAGTACAACTTGACCAGGCTTTTTATCTTGCAAAGGACTTTGAGCTTAAGAAGCTTGAGATAGAAGAACTCATGTGCGATATAGAAGAACTTACTGAATCTAAGTCCAAGCGAGATGATATTAAAAAAAGAAAAGCTGAAATAGAAGCTCAATTTAAAAATTATGAGCTTAAACAGATTCAAATAGCAATGCATTATCGCATGTCTGAGGTAATGGGCTGGCAAGTAATTGAAAATGAAATCATTGAAAAGATGCATGCTGAAGGCATGGATGACGAATCTATCTGGAACAAGAGTGCTGGAGAGATTGAATCAATGTTCTTCATGTTTCTTACTAATCTTCAAGGTCTTAAGAACTCTACCGATGGTGCTGAAGCTAATAATCTTGTTAGCCTTGCTCGGTTTGGTATTAGACAAGCTAAGGAAGCTGGGATTTTTCACAAGCTTATTGCACGATGTGATTCCAGACAGCTTGATTCGCTTGCTATGCTTGGTGAAATTAAACTGACCCCGAAAGAAAATCCGAAGGTTGTTGTCTAATGGCTATAACAATATATCCCTGGATATTTGCTACGAAAGAAGAGAAACAAGATAAAATCCTTATGAATCATGAGAATATTCATATAGTCCAGCAAAAGGAACTTTTGGTTATTGGAGGAATGTTGGCATATCTGTTTCATGGTCTTTATCTGGCTCTCAAATTAATGAATATATCAAGGGCATATGACTACAACATATTTGAAGTAGAGGCAAAAGCTCATGAGAAAGATTTGGATTATTTAAAGAATCGTAAGAGTTTTGCTTGTTTTAAGAAAGATGATTTTATGGAAAAGAGAATAAAGGAATTAGATAACAAATACTATGACTTTTCTGGAAGAGCTGGGGCAGTGTTTTTGATACTGTCCTTAGCTCTCTTTATAATAGGGTTGTCTTTAATAGTGGTTTATAGTCTTAAATTGTCTTTTCTCTAATAGAATTATTATAGAATGTCCTTAAAAAAAGGTCAATAAAACTTATTATTATAATAAAGGGGTGTATAATGTTGAACCAGTTACAAGACATTTTCGGTGGTACTACTAAATGGGTTCTTATTGGTATTATTGCCTTTCTTGCTATCTTGGCACTTGTACTATTTGTCTTTGTTGTTGAGAACATACAGTGGATCCTTTTAGGTTGTGGTATCGCTCTTGTTCTTGCTGTTATTGGCATAGTAGTTTATAAAAAGGTAATAGTAAAGAAAGCTTAATTTTGTAATGAGGATTCTAGATGGCCAGTTTAATAAATAGATTAATTGGAAACTGGTTTAAAGATTCTTTTAGACCGGATTCTTACAAACGCTTATCTGACGAAATGTATCAAGTGTTTAAAAGCAAAGGTGAGGGTTTGTACTACTCTTGTCTTAAATCGGAAGACAACACTTTCCTGTCTAAGATGATACCTTACATTATAGAATTGTACAACAAACCAGAGAAAGAGGACATTTCTCTTTCCCATTGTGTTGCTATATTTTACTCTGAAAATCTTAAGTTACATTTTACCCCAAACGAATGGAATATAATAACAAAGAGCTGGAATAATTTTTATGGGAATGCTTATCCTTTAGATGATTCCATAAAAGTTCTAGTTATGGCCAGTGCTGATGATAATGGTATGAACTATTTTAATTTCTCACAATACCAAAGTCGTGATTTTTCTTTAAGGAAAGTAGAGCTTCCAGAATCTGAAAAGTCTAAAGTTCTAAGATTCTTAGTATCTATAGCACCTTTATATTATGACTATACGGGTTTTGTTTTTTGGTGGTTATACAGGTTGTTTTCCTGGTTTAAATTTCTAGATGATCAAGAATCATTGTATTGTAGCGAAAATATGTATGAAGCTTTCAAATGTGCTAATTTTAAGATAGCAGATAACGAGGAACCCAGTCCTTTAGATATTGAAAACTACAATATGGGGTTACGATTTTATGTAACTCCTAATTTTCTTACATAATATGGTTAATCCAAAGGGATGCCTTGAACCTGGTTTTGATTGGAATAGACTAGAAAAGGAACTTACAAAAAATAATAGGAACGGTGTTAGATATTATAAATTAGCCTGATCTTTTCATAGAGGGGGGATATGTATGAATAAGATTATGTGCTTGTTATCGAACAACACTTCTACAGAACTGAGTCTTTCTAATTTTAAGATGACCTTGGGAAAAGTAATAACTAGTTCTAAGAAAATTTATCCATGTTCTTTTGTTTCTTTATTTGAATGTCGAAGTGGTTCTTTACTATCAAATGGTCTCATTAGTGGAATGGTTACATATTCTATTCAGAGCAGTGATCCTGAAGAAAATACTAAGGTGACTACCCTGAATATTCCTTTTATATTAGAAGATAGAGGTGGAAATCTTTTTTTAAATATAGATCCTCAGATCGTAGGATCCAGTAAATTTAGATGTGAAAGCATCTTTACTTCTAGTGAGCATAATTATTCAGAAGTTTTTCTAAACCTTACAAATAATGATAACTACAATGAATAATTATTTTAAGTTTCTATTAAAATCTCTTACCCACAATAATATAACAGCCATTTTTCTATGGCTACTATCATACAAACTGCTTTTGTATTATGGAGGTAATCATAATGCATATTGATGATCTTCAGAATATAATGCTAGAAATTCGGGATTTTCGAAAGGAAACAGTAGATTCTATATATAAAATTTTAGATAAGCTGGACATCCAAAGTGAAAGAATAACTTCAGTTGAGAAAGACATTGAATACTTATCAGAAAAATTAAATGAAAAAGATGGGCATGCTCACAAGGATATTGATGCTTGTATTGAAGCGTTACAGAAATTCAAAAAAGAGGAAGTTTGTGAATTAGTAGTAAGAACGGTTAAAGAAGAGTCATTAAACATAAAATTCTGGGTTGCAATAAATTTTGTAGGCGTTGTATGTTTTCTACTCTGGTCACTAAGAGATTTCATTTCAGCTATACTTACTAAGTAAAGGGGGATGCTGTGGAAATTCATAGTAACAATTTAACAGATTCTGATATAGAAATAGCTGTTCTGGTTGCCCCTTCAATTTTTGATAAATTACGCCTTGATAGGTTTCTCCCAGCTCCAGCCTTACAGGAAGCCCAGGTTATTTATTATATAAGGTTGATACTAAGTAGTATTGTAGCAGTAACAATGACATTCTTGCTTATTTTTATATTGGTGGGCATAAACGAAAGTAATGCACTTCTAAAAGAACAGAGCAGAATTTTAGAAGAGCAACGTAGGGCATTAGACAGACAAAATATTATTTTGTCTATCGATAAAACTAAATAAGGGAGGAAAGCATGAGTATGACTACGATGGGTTTCGATGAAGCATTAAAAAAGATAAAGGAGGATATGAAGGCATATCGTATTGGCTGGGCGGTTCCTGGTAAATATGTTATTCTTTATAAGCCAACTAGTGGAGATCCAATACGCAAACCGTATATTGCGCAATGGAGTCCATATAGCGAGCTGACTCCTTGGGTTCCATCAACGACTGATGTGTTGGCAAATGATTGGGTTGTCGGAGAACCGGTTCGAGAAGATTAATAAATTAAATTTTTTAAGGGGGTACGTCATGACATTAGAAGAATTAAAAGCATTAAGGGACAAAATAAAAGCTGCAACAGAAGCTCTTCAGGCTCAGAATGAGCAGTTGGTGAATGAGAATGCAAGTCTCACTGCAGATATCGCTAACTTAAACTTGAAAATTAGTGAGTTAGAGGGAGAGCTTATGCAAAAAGATGCGGAGATTGCTGCAAAAGAAAGTGAATGCGCTTTAATTATTCAGCAAAAAGAAGCTGATTTTGCTCTAAAAGAAAGTCAATTCGCTATAGTTATCCAGCAAAAAGACATAGAGATTGCTGCAAAGGAAGGTCAATGCGCTTTAGAGATTCAATCAAAGGATCTAGAGATTGAAGCACTGAAGCAAGCACAAGCTTTTGAAATTGCTGCAAAGGACCAAGAACTTGAAGCACGTAGGGCGCAGGTTGATGCAGCAC
>Ga0315274_10016303_pt1 | contig 10500 bp, 4 predicted proteins | sample YL17G02_20_MG_FD_203700 | JGI IMG/M metagenome (GOLD analysis project Ga0315274, IMG submission 203700) | Sediment microbial communities from Yellowstone Lake, YNP, Wyoming, USA - YL17G02_20 | ecosystem: Environmental > Aquatic > Freshwater > Lake > Sediment | place: USA: Wyoming | collected... | reverse complement strand
TCGGTGCGGACGAGGCCCGGAGGCGCAGGGCAGTCGACGCCGCGTCGTTCGCCGTCGAGGTCGGGGTCGGGGGCCGCGTGGAGGGGGCGCCGCCGCTCGTGCAGGGCCGCTCGTTCGAGGTGAGCTTTGTTTCGCAGGCCGTGGATTACGGCGAGCGGGTGGAGGAGGCCAGGAGGGAAATCGCCAGGGAGGAGGAGGAAGAAAGAGGAGCAGGGCGCGAGAGAAAGAAGGAAATGAAAAAGTAAAACACACACAGAGAACTCCGATCTCCTCCTTTCTCTCGCCTTCGCTCTCTCTCCCCCTCGCGTGCTTCTCCTCCTTTCTCTCGCCTTCGCTCTCTCTCCCCCTCGCGTGCTCCTCCTCCTTCTCCGCGCTCCTCGAACCAGGCAATCGCCTCGCCCCGCCTCTTGAGCGAGCGTGCCAACTTCTTCGCAGCCGCAAAAAGAGCGAGAAAGAAATGGCGACCAACACCACCGCCGTCGTCAATGCCGCCGCGGGCCCTCGATCGCTCACCACGCCGGCGGGCGACCTCGTCGAGATCATCCCTCTCGGGGCCGGGCAAGAAGTGGGCCGCTCATGTGTCGTGCTCAAGTACCAGTGCGTTTCGTCGCTTTGTTGGCGTGGAGAGAGAGAGCGCGATGGCAAAAGACTTTCATCGCCGGCTTGAGAAACGCGAGACCTCCCGACCTCACTCTCTTCAACCCCAACCCCCTCAAAAAACCCTCGAAACCCAGGGGCAAGACCCTCATGTTCGACTGCGGCATCCACCCGGGCCTCTCCGGCATGGCCTCGCTCCCCTTCTTCGACGAGGTCGACCTCGAGACCGTCGACGCGATTTTAGTTACTCACTTCCACCTCGACCACTGCGCAGCTCTGCCCTACGTCGTCGGCCTCACGCGCTTTGACGGACGGATTTTCATGACGCACCCCACGAAAGCGATCACCGCGTCGCTGCTTCGCGACTTTGTCCGCGTCAGCAAGGGAGGCCAGGGCAACCAGCAGCACCAGGGCAGCGCGGGAGCGGGGCAAGCCTTGTACACCGAGGCGCACCTCGACGCCGCGATGGCCAAGACGGAGCTGCTCGACTTCCACGCGACGGTCGACCTCGGCGGCGGCGTGCGCGTCACGGCGTACCGCGCCGGCCACGTCCTCGGGGCCGCGATGTTCATGGTCGAGGTCGCCGGGCTGCGGGTGCTCTACACGGGCGACTACTCGAGGCTCGCGGACCGGCACCTGCCCGCGGCGGACCTCCCGAGCCCGCCGCCGCACGTCCTGATCGTCGAGGCGACCTACGGCGTCTCGAGGCACGTGCCCCGGCGCGAGCGCGAGGCGCGCTTCCTGGCCAAGGTCCGGGAGATCCTCGCGCGCGGCGGGCGCGTGCTGCTGCCCGTCGTCGCTCTGGGCCGGGCGCAGGAGCTGCTGCTGATCCTGGAGGAGCACTGGGCGGCCAACCCGCGCCTCGCGGCGTCGGTCCCCGTCTACCAGGCCTCGGGGCTGGCGCGCCGCGCGATGGGCGTGTACCAGACGTACATCGAGATGATGAACGACGCGATCAAGAGGGCGTTCGCGGCCGGCAACCCGTTCGTCTTCAAGCACGTGCGCCACCTCCGGAGCCCCGCGGAGCTGGACGACTGCGGCGCGTGCGTCGTGCTGGCGACCCCCTCGATGCTGCAGTCGGGCCTGTCGCGCGAGCTCTTCGAGGCGTGGTGCGAGGACTCGCGCAACGGCGTCGTGATCGCCGACTTCGCCGTGGCCGGGACGCTCGCGCGCGAGATCCTGTCCGCCCCGGAGACGGTCGTCTCGCGCCACGGCCAGCGCCTGCACCTGCGCTGCTCGGTCGACGCCATCTCCTTCTCCGCGCACGCCGACTTCGACCAGACGGCGGAATTCGTCGACGCGCTGGCGCCGCCCGACGTGGTCCTGGTCCACGGCGAGGCCACGGAGATGCTGCGGCTGAAGCGCGCGCTCGAGGCGCGGGCCGCTGCGGCGAGCGCTGCTGCGGCTTCGGCGGGCGGCGCCTCGTCCCCCTCCTCGGCGGCGGCGCTCCGCCGCGTCTTCGCGCCCAAGGTCGGGCAGCCCGTGCACGTGCGCCACGCCGCGAGCCACGTCGCCCGCGTCGTCGGCGGGCTCGCGGGCGGCGGAGGGGACGCCAAAGCCGCTCCCCGGCCGGGGCAGGCGGTCCGCGGCCTCCTCGTCGCGCCGCTGACGGCGGCCGCGCGCGCCGCCGCCGCCGCCGAGGGGGACGCCGCCGGCGCCTCCGCCCCGCCGCTCTCCGCCGCGTCCATGGCCGCCCCGCCGATCATCGTCGCCGCGGCGGACCTGCCCGCGTACACGCGCCTCCGCGTCGGCCGCGTCCGGCAGCGGCAGGCCGTCCCCCTGGGGAAGGGCGTCGGCTTCGGCGACGTGAGGCTGGCTCTCGAGGTGCTCTTCGACGGCGCCGGGGGCGCCGCGGAGCTCGGCGGGGTCGAGGCCGTCCCCGCCCCCGGCGCCGCCGGCGGGGCCGCCGGGGGGGGGCGGACGGCGGCGGGGCGAGGCGAGCGCGGCGAGGCGGCCCCCGCCGCCACGACGCTCCGCGTCGGGAGGCTGGTCAGCCTGTCGCACGACCCCTCCCTCGCGCCCCCGTCGGTGCTCCTGGCCTGGGAGGGCGGCCCCCTCGCGGACGCGGTCGCCGACGCGTGCGTCGCGGCGGTGCTGTCGGCCTCGCGCGAGGCCGGCGAGGGGGGCCCCGCCGCCGTCGCCGAGGCCGCCGCGGCGCGGGAGCGCGAGGCGTCGTCGCCCGAGCTCGAGGACGACGGCAAGGGCGGCGAGGGGGCGAGGAGGAGGAGGGGGGCCAGGCTCGCCGAGGCGGACGCGAGGCTGCTGGCGGCGGTGCTCGCGAGCCAGTTCGGGACCGCCAAGGTGGTCTCTGCCTCCTCGGCGGCGGTCCTGCTTTCTTCGATGGAGGAGGCCGAGGGCGAGGCGAAAGCGGGCGCCGTCGTCGCTGCCGACGACGGCGAAAAGGCAAAGGCAGCCGCCGCTCTCGCCCTCCTCCCCCCCGGCGGCGACGGCGAACCACCCTCCTTCATCGTCGAGGTCGAGAGCGACGGCGTGAGGGTGCGCGTGGACGCGGCGACGGGCGAGCTCGTCGCCGGAGCCGGAGAGGGAGAGAAGGAGGAGCAAGAGGGCGAGGGCAAGCAAGTCAAAGGGAAGGAAGGCGTCGAGAGGGCGAAGAAGCAGCGTCTCCTCCCTTCTCCTTCTTCCCGCGCCGCGGCCCTCGGCTCGCGCGTCGTCGCCGCGGCGAGGAGGCTCCGCGCGGCTCTGGACCCTCTGCCCCTCGACGCTTGAAAGGAGAGGAAGAGAGGCGTTTTAGTTGTAACCCACGAGGATTTGAAGGCGAGAGATTTTTTCCATTCGTTTTTTTTTTTTTTTTTTACAGCAGCTGAGCTGAAAAAGTCCGGCCCAGGCTTCCCCTTTTTTTAGCTCTCCCGAGGCGCCGTCGCCGCGAGCGCCCCGCCCGCCACGATCAGCAGCCCGCCAGCCCACCCGGCCGCGCCCGTCCGCTCCCCGAGCGCGACGCCCGCGAGCGCCGCCGACCAGAGCGGCACCGTCGCGAACAGCGCCTGGGCCCTGCCCGCCGCGACCCGCGCCTGGGCCCCCGACTGCAGCACCGCGGCGAGGGCCCCCGGGCCCAGGGCGGCCCAGGCGAGCACCAGCGGGGCCGCGAAGCTGAGGGGCGGCTCTCCCCCGGCGGCCGCGGCGGTGGCGGCGGCGGCGGCGCCGGCGGCGGCGGCGGCGGGGGCCGAGGGGAGCAGCGACGCGGGCCCCCCGTGGCCCGCCCCGAGGAACAGGTCCCCCGAGGCCGCCGCCCAGAGGACGGCGCCGGCGGCGAACGCGGCGGACTTGGCCGCGGCCAGCGCCTGCGGCGAGGACGCGGAGCCGCTGGCGCCCGAGGCGTGCACCGGGGCCAGCACGGAGAGCCTGAACGTGGCGGCGGAGTAGAAGGCGGCGGCGCAGAGGACGAAGCCGTCTCCCGCCAGAGACGAGGAGGACGGGGACGGGGAGCCCGCCGCCGCCGCCGCCCCGCCGCTGAGCACGCCGCTCTTGTCGAGCGAGAGCGCGAGGGCGCCGAGCAGCGCGACGCCGCACCCCGTCCAAACCCTCTGGCCCTGCTTCTCTCCCGCGACGGCGGCGTACACGGGGGTCAGGATCCCGGTGGCGCAGACGACGAACGCCGCCTCGGTGGCCGACGTCCTCTGCAGCCCCGCGGCGTGGAGGGCCGCGGCCGCCAGGTTCCAGCTCCCGAGCTCGACCCCGGCCGTGAGCAGGCTCGGGGAGGGCGCTCTCATGAGCCTGGCCAGAGCTGAGGGGAAGGAGCCGGCAGGAGCAGCGACAGCGGGAGCAGCGGCGGGGGCAGCGACAGCGGGAGCAGCGGCAGCGGCGGGGGCAGCGACAGCGGGAGCAGCGGCAGCGGCGGGGGCAGCCGCCGCAGGAGCAGCGGCAGGAGGCGCCGCCGCGGAGGAGGCCGCGACGCAGGCCACGAGGAGCCCGGCCTGCAAGACCGCCCTCGCGGCCGTGAGCGTCGCCGGGCTCGGGGGCTCTTCCAGCGAGAAGAGGAAGCGCAGGGCCGGGGCGTAGGAGCCCCAGAGGGCGGCGGTGAGGAGCAGGGAGAGCTCCGGGGCGCCGATGGCCGGCTGGGAGGTCGAGGTCGGGGTCGGAGAGGTTTTCGGTGCTCTTTCCGTCGGCGGCGGCACCGCCTCGGCAATCAATCGGCGTCGAATCGTAGGCCTCGGCCGCTGCTGATTCCGCCCGCCCTGGGACGCGAATTTCCTCGCAGCGCAGGGAAAGAGCGTTCTCATTGCAATAATGACCGTATCGGAACGCGCCAGCCGCAGCCCCTGATGCGTGACCGAGAGGGAAACGAACGGAGTGTCAACGAGCCTCGATTTCTTTTTTTTCTTCTTCGAATCTCTGCTAGCCGAGTGGACACAACGTCCGAGTTTTTTTGTTTCTCCCTCTCTGTGAATCGGGCCTCTCTTACAGGGCGCCTGTTCCGGACCAGCGATGCGCCTTTCCCTGAGCCGAGCAGGCGCAGCAAGCAGCGCCCGCGATGCTGTGCCGGCTGCAGCAACAGCACCATCAGCAGCGCCGCTGAGGCGACGACGAGACGGCAGCCTCGCGTCCTCGGTGGCGCTCCGATGGCGACAACCAACAACGAACAAAAACTCGACCTCTTCTTCTCTCGTCGCCTTGGCAGCAGCAGCCAGCCCGCCCGACGACGAAGGAGAATCCTCCTCCTCCGACGAGGAGAAGGAAGCCATCGAGGCCGCCCGCGCCCGTCTCCTCGCCGGCAACAGCGCCTCGACCTCCGGGGGAGGAGGAGACGACGACCTCCCCCCCTCGTCCTCGAACACAACCTCGACCACCACGGCGACCTCGAAACAAACCATCTCGGGAGCCGAGCTCCGCGCCCTCGTCTTCAAGAAGTTCGGCCGCGACTACGAGGTCCGCCTCGTGCGCCGCGGCGACCGCATGTTCCTGCACGTGATGTGGGCTTCCCTCGAGCAGAAGAGCTACGGCATGGGCGAGGACGAGCACCAGCTGCAGCTCGACGCGGTCGCGGCCTGCCTCTCGGACTGGCGCGTCGCGGCGGTTGTGCGGCGGGGGGTCAGGGCCGCGAAGTACCGGCCTGGGTTCACGGTCGGGGGGGGGGCGAGGGCCGTGTCGATCCCGCTCGGGGTGGAGGTCGGGAGCGGCGGGAGGGCGAGCGAGTGGCTGTGAGGGGTGGTTGTTGGGAGGGGGAGGAAAAGGAAGGGGGGGAGAGAGTTTTTTTTTTTTTGTGTCTTCGTTTTTTTTCATTTTGCAGTTTTTCCCGAAATGTATGCAGAGGAATTCATTCGTTCTCTCCCTCGCCCTCTCTCCCCCTCTCGCTGGCAGTCAGAGTTGTATTTTGCGCTCTCTTTGGGGGGGCACTTTCACTCCCCCGGGGGGGAAGGGAAGAGCGCGCCAAAGGGCCTCGGCCCGAGCGGCGCCGCCGCCGGCGCGGCGGCGGCGGCGGCGGCGCCGTGGGCCCCGCCGGGCCTCGCCTGCGGCGGCCCCGCCAGCCACGAGTCCCCGGGGGCCCCCAGCAGCGAGCCCAGCTCCCCCAGCGACTCGAAGGCCTGGGCGGTCGCGGCGCCCAGAGCTCCCACGCCTCCCCCTGCCGGAGCTGCTCCTCCTCCTCCTGCTGCCGGGGCGCCGCTCGCCGCCGCCGCCGCGTCTTCCTCTTTGCCTCCTCCTCTCCCTCCTGCTCCTCCTCCTCCTCCGGCGATGGGGGGCATCGAGATGCCGCCTCCTCTCGTTCCGCCCGGGAGAGCTCCCAGCAGCGACATCGGCGGGGGAGGGGGAGCCTCGGAGACCCCCGCGGCAGAGGCGTGGGGAGGAGGAGCAGCAGCGGCGTCGGCGGAGCAAGCCAGCGGCGGTGCGGCGACGCCGGCGTCAACGGCCGCCTGCAGCCGTGCCTCGAACGACAATCTTGGCGGGTTCCCGTTTGCTCCTCCCGCTCCCGCGCCCCCGCCTCCGTTGGGCTTAAGAAGTCCCGCGATCAGCCCCGCGAAGGTCGTGGGACCGGAGGCGTCGGCTCCGGACGCGCGGAGCATCGACCCGAGAGAGAGGTCGGGGGCGAAGAGCGAGTGCGGGGCGGGGTGGTGGTTGTCGTTCGCCGCCGCCGCCGCCCCCGCCGCCGCTGTGTCTCCGCCTCCGTTGTCTCCGCCTCCGTTCTCCTCCTCGACTCCCGGGTGCAGGGAGGGCACCCCCATCGTCATCCCCTTGAAAGCGTTGTCCTGCAGGTAGGCCAGGAAGGTGGAGACCTGCTGCGCCCCCGAGTGCGGCGGCGGTGGGTGGGTGGCGGGGTTGTTGTCGTCGCCGTCGTCGTCCTCAAAGGGGGTCGAGGCCGCCGCCGCCGCTCCTGCGTTCCCTCCTCCGGGAGTCTCGTGCTGCTGCAGATGCTGCTGGTGGTGCAGCGACGACGACGGGGGAGGGTTCATCCACCCGGGGCCATGCGCGGGATGCGCGGCAGCAGCAGCAGAAGCGGGAAGAGGAGCCGGCTGCCCGTGGCGGTAGTCGAGGACGGGCGCAGCAGCAGCCGCCGCGGCGGGAGCGGCAGCCGCGGCGGGGGCCTCCAGCAGCGCGTAGGTGACCCGGAACGGGTTGGGCCTCCCCAGGCGCTCGAAGAGCTCCCCGACGGTCATCCCGGTCGTGTCGAGCCTCCACGAGCGCGGAGGGGCGCCCGAAGCCGCGGAGTTTGGCGACGAAGGCAGCGGCAGCGCGAGGGCGACGCCGCTCGTCTGCATCGCCGTTGTCGCCGCTGCTGCCGCCGCCGCCGTCGCTCCATCCTTCTTCTTCCTCTTGTTGGGAGCAGCAGCCGCAGCCGCAGCAGCCGCCGCAGGAACGGGCACCCTCCACTTGGCGGCCAAGTGCCCCGCGACTGTCGACAGCGCCTTCCTCGGCCTGCAGATCAGCTCGAGCATCGGCACGCCGCCCGCTGCGGCGACGGCGTCGCCCGAGGCCGCATCGGCCGGGACGAGCTGCAGGCCGAGCTTCTCGCCGCGGCAGGCCGATCCAGGAACGGTCGAGGAGGAGGGGGCGGGGCCCGCGGAGCCGGTGGGGCTAGCGCCGGCGGAGCGGGGGAGCTGGTGGAAGTTAACCGCCGTTGCTCCCCCTGCTTGGCGTTGGGGCGTCGCTGCTGCCGTCGCCGTGGGCCCGGAAGCGACCGGGGGAGGGCGGAACCGCTGCAAGACCGCAGCCGCTGCCATCTCTGCCTTCGGCCTGCCGCGGCCCTTGCTGCTCTTGCCGCTCTTGGGGGGACGCGGAGGAGACGCGTTCTCCTTGTTCCCTCGGCCTCCTGTTGTTCCTCCTCCTCCTCCTCCCGCTGCCACCCACGCCGCCGCGGCCGCCGCCGCGGCAGCGGCCTTCTCGGCGTTCGCCGCGGCCAGCGACTTTTCGAGGCCCGTGCTCAGCTTCTGCCGCTTCCCGGGGCGGCGGCCGAGGATGTGCGTCGAGGAGCCCTTGAGCCCCTGCGCGCAGAAGGTGTCCCAGAAGGCCAGCATGGTCCTGTGAAGCCCCTCCGGATCGTCGCGGCGGAGCTTTTTGCGCGGCGGGAGGAGGGCGTCGATGCGCTTGACGAGGCGGTAGTAGTAGAAGCGGACCTGGGCGTCGGGTTTTCCGTTTTTTTTTATGATCGAGGAGACGAGGTTGAGGAAAAAAAAGAAAAGAGAGAAGAAAGGGAAAAAAACTTGCGCGCGAACGAACGCTTGAAAAAAAAAAATTTGAGAGATTTTTCGCGATTCGCATCCCTCGCTCGGGCTCTCACCTGGTCCACGTCCTTGGTCCCGATGGCCCGCGAGATGGCGGTCGAGATCGCGGTGACGCCGCCCCTGCGATCGTCACCCTCGCCCGCGCTTCGGAGGATGCGCAGCGAGTCGAAAAACTGCTCCTCCTCGGAGGGCAGCCACTGCTCTCGCTTCCTCTTTGCGGCTGTCGAACGATAGATTGAAAAAAGGAAAGAAAAGGTTTTGCCGTTTTTTTTATGGGGGTGGAGGGAGCGTTGGAATGTGAGCTGTTACCGATAAAGAATACGACATCCACCTCGCTGGATGTCGAGCAGAGCCCGTATTCTTGAGCCCACAACGAGAACAAGGAAGATCGGATGGCACAGATATGGAGAGCGAGAGCGAGCGGAGCGACAAGACACGCGTCGATGGGTCAGTCGTTCTTTCAACAGCTCTCTCTCTCTCTCGTCGACGACGACGACAGAAGAGGCAGGCATTTCTTTGCTTCTCTTCTTCCTCTCTCGCTTCTTCCCTACCTGAGTCACCCGGCGTCGCCGACTCTCCGGCGCCTCCCCCATGCAGCGTCGCCATGGAGAGAGAGAAGAGGAACAGAAAGCAGAAGAACGAGTAGAGAGAACGAGAACGGAAGTGAAAAAAAAAACGCCCCTCGTTGCGTTCCCCGGCGACCGCTTCGAAAAAAAATGAAGAGAAGAGAGGTTTTCCGTTTCTTACAAAAACAAAAAAGGTAGAAACTACTTCGACTTGTGCCGCAGCAGCTTGCGCCGCTTGCGGTGCTTGTGCTTATTCATCTTGTGCTTGCGCTTGCGGCGGACGGAGTCGGCGCGGAGGGGGACGAGAGGAGTCCCCCCCTCTCCCTGCCCCTGCCGCCCTCCAGGAGGAGGTCTCGTCGTCGTCGCGGGCGACAGAGGCGAAGGCGGAGTCGCCCAAGGGAGGGTCGGCGTCGAACGTGCCGGGGAAAGAGGCAGCAGCCTCCAGGGAACTGCTGCTGCTGCTGTCGAATTCGCCTCCGACGCTGCTGCTGCCGACCCTTGTATCCTCGAGTACCACGCGAATGCCATCTGCTGCTGCGGCGAACAGGCCCTCGGCCGCAGCGCTGCTGTTAGTTTTTGGAAGACGAAGAAAAAAGAGAGGGGGTCGTGAGGCGTCGACGGGGTCGAGGTTGAGGAAAGTCTTGATCGTCTTCTTTTGTTTTTTTTTGCTCGTCTCATAAGCAACACTCTTCAATCTTTGCCAATTCCACCGCCTACAACTCCTCACAAACCTGAAGTAGACGCGTGCCGCAGGAAAAAAGCAGAAGAGGTTGTCCCTGACGAATCACGGAGCAGCAAAGAGACGATGCCCTTGCCGCCGTCGCCGCTGCTGATTCGATCAAACACTCCGCTGCTCCATCTTCCGCCGCTCGTGCTGCACGCCGCGCCGCTGGCTGTCCGCGACGCCAAAGTGGCAACAGCCGCGGTCGCCTCGAGGGCGCACGCTGCTGCGCGCCGGAGCATGTTTTGAATCAAAAGCGGACGAGAGAGAGAGGCGAATTCTCTCTCACAACGAAGAAAAAAAGTGACAACTCTCGAGAATCACTCTCGCTTTGAATTGTTTTCTTTTGTTTTCGCTCTCGGGGTCGATGCGAGCCGTCCTCGCCGCGGCTTCCAGGGTACACAGGGGCAGATTACAAAACAGCAGCAGCAATACTATGCTCCTCTTTTCTTCGATCTCTACCGCTTCGGCTGCCGCGAGCAGGCGAGCGAGCTCTCTGTCGGCTTCGACGTCGAGGACGTCGTCAGCTTCTGGCCAATGCTTGCTGTTGCCTCCTCTTCGTCCTCGTTCTCGCCCCCCCTCTTCGCAGCATCTGCTTCCGCGATATAGGAACGCGCGTCCTCTCTCTTCTTTGCTTCGAGCGACAGCAACGACAGATTCGTCGTCGTCCTCGAGCCAGCAGCAGCAGCAGCAGCAGCAAAAGCGCCAGGCATCATCGCCGACAGGGACGACGCTGCAACAAGGTTCATCATCTGCAGCCTCTGCCACAGCGTCTGCGTCGTCGTCTTCTCCTTCAGCTTTCGGAACACCAGCAGCAGGTAAGATAACGTCGATATGCGAACTGTGGCGACCTCTCTGGCAACAGAATGCGATCAAAAACAGCACGAAAGAAACGTCGAATTTCGTTTCTCGAGACAGCGGACAACGAAGTAAAAGAAAAAAC
>Ga0315274_10016302_pt1 | contig 10500 bp, 9 predicted proteins | sample YL17G02_20_MG_FD_203700 | JGI IMG/M metagenome (GOLD analysis project Ga0315274, IMG submission 203700) | Sediment microbial communities from Yellowstone Lake, YNP, Wyoming, USA - YL17G02_20 | ecosystem: Environmental > Aquatic > Freshwater > Lake > Sediment | place: USA: Wyoming | collected... | reverse complement strand
GGAAGGCAAATGTGCTTGCGGATGAATTCAGACGTTGGTTTGTCGGCTTATGGTGCGGGAAATCACTCGCATTCACAGTAGGCTGCATTTCCATTCTTACATCCTTTGGAGTCTTCTACGCTGCCGGTCACTTGCCATCCCGCCTAAAATCCGATGCCCCGAGTGAAAACAATCGGGACGGGACCGACTAAAAATCTAATAGCCCGTTCCGTTTCCGTCAGAATAAGTGGTAGCCCTAGGACAGCACTCATCGTTTATTTCACCAATGTATTGATGAAGGTGAAGAATTCATTCTGGTCAACGAGCCCGTCTCCATTGGCATCAATTGTTTTGAACAGACCGACCCATCTTTTTTCTCCAAAGGATATGATGAGCTTTTCCGCCAGGGTGGAACCTGCCGGTTCCTGTGCGGTATTCCGATTTCAGGTTCAAGGGTTATCAGATAGGGTTTCGCATCTTTCCCTCCATAAGCTGCAGTATGGAGGAAACCCCATCGTCTTCTCGTATGCACCTCAACCAGATAACTTGGTAAATGGAAACTGGTGGATAACCGACAGGTTTGGGACATATTTGGACCCCCAAAAAATCCTTGACAGAAATACCACTTACTTTGTAAACTTTGTCATCCAGGACAACGACCAGGCCGGTTATGACCAGGATCCAACTTCAGGCGTAATTCTTGACCCGCTAGTCCTGAGCAAAAGGATAGGGTCGCCATGGGTTAGCAGGATCGATAGATACCCCATATGGAAATACGTCCGGTCGAACAGAGGTGAAGGTAATCGGATTTATGAGCAGAAGATAGGAGTCATCTCACTTCTCTTCAACTCGCAGGGACTTCCTTGCGAGACTAAGTGCCGGCGCGGCGCCTTTGGGCGAAGCCCTCGTGATGACAGCTTGCCCAATGATTCTCGATCGCTGCCCCTCGCGCGATAGTTTGACGCCCTAGGCCGCAAGGTGGCTTACGTGCGAACATTAGGTGCATAGATTCCTTGCAGGAGCCTTTAGGGGTATGAACTATTTTGGGGAGGTGGACTATGCGTAGATTGACGAAACACGTTTTGATGCCCCTCGTGCTGATCCTGATGGCCGCGGCCGGCATCCTGTGGCTGGGGCAGGGGCTTTGGCCGATCCACGCCGCGCCGGGCCTCTGGCAGGTTGAGGCCGCCGACACGGCCGTGCGCCTGAGGGGTGCTTTCAGGGAAGAGCAAGACGGCTGGACCTTCGTCCATATCCACGGGGGTCCCGGCGAGCGGGGATTCCAGTACGGCTACCTTATGGCGCCGGAGATCGACGGGTTCATCCAGTTCATGAAAGTGTACCTGCAGAAGGGAACGGGCAAGGACTGGAGCTTCTTCCGCGACCAGGCGCGTCTCCTATTGCAGAGTAAGCTCGAACCCGAGTACCGCCATGAGATCGACGGAATCGCAAAGGGCCTTCAGAAGCGGGGAATGAGCGAGGACGCCTTGGATGTCCTGACGGTAAACGCCTTCTTCGAGCTCCTGGGGGCCCTCGAGGAGAGTGACCGTCGCCAGGGCATCGCGCCTTCCTCCTTCTCGCGCCTCCGCCACATGCGCTGCTCCGCCTTCGTGGCCACCGGCGAGTGGACGAAAGACGGGAGGATCGTCATGGCGCACAACTCTTGGGACGACTACGTCCTCGGACAGCACTGGAACGTGGTCCTGGATGTGAAGCCGTCGATGGGACAGCGAATTCTTCTGCAGACGGCACCCGGGCTCATCCACAGCGGGACGGACTTCGCCATCAACTCCGCAGGGATCCTCATCACCGAGACCACGATCGCGTACTTCGTGGGCTTCGATCCAAACGGTCTTCCCGAGTTCATGAGGGCGCGGAAGGCGGCCCAGTACAGCAAGAGCCTGGACGACTTCGTGAAAATCATGAGCGAGGGGAACAATGGCGGTTACGCCAACACCTGGCTCATCGCGGACATCAAGACGAACGAGATCGGGAAGTTAGAGCTGGGGCTTTTGAACGTGACCTTCTCACGATCTAAGGTCGGCTACTACGACGGCGAGAACTACGTGGATGATTCCAAGATGATCCGCGAGGAGTGCAGCCCCACGCTCTGGGGCACGCTGACCAACTGGCCCAACGACCTGGACGGCGCCAACTGCGTGACCGCAAGGCGTCTCAGGTGGCACGCGCTGATGGCCGAGCACAAGGCAAAAATCGACGCTGATCTGGCCAAGGAGTTCCTTGGGGACCAATATGAGCAGAGGCTCGGAGGGATCAACCCAGGCGGGATGGTCCTCATGGCCCGAATGGAACTCACGGACGTTCCGGAAATTCCGGGCGTGGCGGCTCCCAGGCTCTTCGGCGCCAACGACGGGAAGGTCGTCACCTCCGAACTCGCAAAGGACATGAGCTTCTGGGTGCGCATCGGCCATCCCGACGGATCGCCCTACGCCTTCGGTCCTTTCCTTGCGGAGCACCCCGAGTTCGCCTGGCAGGCGCCGTACTTGAAGGACCTCGTTGACAGTCCCTGGTCCCTGTTTAAGAGCAAGGACAAACCGTAGGGGAAAAGGGGCCGGGAGTTAAAGTCCCTTTTTAAACTCCTTTTTCCGTCATGCCGGACTTGAGGAGTCTGCCTCAGCTTGTCCCGTGCTTGACATGGGGTACCCTGATACGGGAGCATCCAATCTGGCCTGTCTGGGCATAAGCAACTTTTATCTCACTGACTATCATCTGTTAAGTCAATTCAGAAACGACGTCCCCGTCCCTCAATCAATGCGGTATCGGCTTGTTTGACCTGCCAGCCTTCATGTCTTTTTGCCATGTGGGACAAGAATTGATTGCTTTGCTCACTTGTCAGGCGGTTGGATAGGGGTTCGTTGAGAAAGGCGTAACAATCTGAGACCCACTTCAAATAGAAAGGGATATATTGGGATCTTACATTCCCTTTTTTTGTTAAGAACGCCTCATAGGGCCTTAACATAATAAAATCCTAAATTATACGCCTTCCGTATAATAGTTGGATTTTAATCATTATACAGAAAATATGCCCCCAATTCAACGGTTTTGAGCCCCCAAAAACCCAAAAATGCCTTGACACCTTTCCCTCACGTACATATAATGCTACCAAATATAGAATAAACTTAAAAGATAATGTTAGGCATGGAGGGATAAATGACGATAACTGAACTGGCCGAGCTATTCCTTGTAAAACTATATGAGCACGGCGAGGCGAATGGCTACCGCCATTATCTAAATCTCGACAAAGTCGCGGCGGAATTTGGAGAAGAAAGTGGCCAGAAGGTTCTCCAAGCCGCGAAGGTGCTTGAACACCGAGGTCTCATAAAGCCCGTCTACGTCCAGGATGTCCTTGCGAGGGCAAGGTCTGGCTGTCAGGGGTCCCCTGGAATGGGTGAGCGGTCGTTGCAGGAAAGAACGGGTGTGTGCAGCACGTTACTCCCTCTGAAGGCTCTCCTTTGGCCGGGCGGAATGCGGCGGCAGGATTTAGGACTGTGTGAGGAGGCTTCGTCATGAGACAAAAGAAGGATCGACTCTTGCGGTGTACCGTGATCTCATTCAAATGCAAGGCCATTCTGATAGGTCTGTTGCTTGCGCTGGCCATCGCGGGCCCGGTTATGGCACAGACCCCGAGGGCAGATGACGGCACGACCCTTAAGCAGATCATCATCTTCGGCCGCCACAGCATCCGCTCATCCACGGTGGACCCGGCCGTCCTGGCCACGTTTTCATCGAATATCTACCCCCCTTTCACTGGGGTCCCGGTTGGCTACCTGACCCCCAACGGACAGAAGGCCGCACGTCTGCTTGGCTCCTACTTCCACGACTACCTGCTCCAGGAGGGGCTTCTCACGGGCAGCGCGGCGACGGATCTGTCCCGCTCGTATTTCCGCTCGAATTCCATTGAGCGCTCTTTCGTGACCGCCACCAAGTTTGGAGAGGGGTTGATCCCGGATGCGACCATACCGGTTCACTCCTATGCGATTGCCGATCCCAATACCGGCACGCCCGCCGTGCCCGACCCGGTGTTCGACCCCATCGTGACCGATGTGGCGACGATCGATCCTGATCGCGCCGAGACGGAGGTCCTGGGCGTCTATGGGAGCGGGGCGGCGCTGGCGTCCGCTTGCAGCGGCGAGCTTGCTCTCGTTCGCGGCGTGCTCGCTCCGCCAGGCACGGTCGATCCGACCTCTCAAGACACCAATCCGTTTACGCTCACCGCCATCGTGCCTGTAACGAAGGCTGGAGTTTCCATCAATCTCGGTGGACTGGACATGACGACAGCTGCCACCGACCCGTTCGTCATGCAGTACGCCGACGGCTTCGCGCCTGAGGATGTGGCCTGGGGTAAGCTCACGCCGGATACTCTTTCCCAGCTGACCCGGCTCTGGGTCCTGCATATCGCGATCGAGATGCGCATGCCCTACGTCGACCAGGTGCAGAGCTCGAACGCCGCCTCGCACGTGCTTCGCTCCATGATGCAGGCCATTTCGGGCAAGAACCTTCGCGGAGCGTTCGGGGACCACAAATCGCGGATCGTCGTCGTGATCAGTTCCGACAGCTACATGGCCGGACTGGCGGGACTCCTCGGCCTTCACTGGACGCTGCAGGGCTATCAGACGGATTTCACCTCTCCGGGAGGAGCGCTCGTTTTCGAACTGCGGCAGTCGAACAAATCGAAGGAGTATCTCGTCCGCGCCTTCTACACCTCACAGACCTTCGATCAGCTTCGCAATCTGACCCCCCTGACCTTCGAAGCCCCTCCCGCGACTATGCAGCTCATGGTTCCGGGGGGCAGCAACTCGGCCACGGATCTGGACGTCATGTGGCCCATCTTCAAGAAGCTACTGAGCGGGGCCATCGACCAGAAATGCGTGCAGCCTTACGGGAAGGAGGTCCCGCCCGGGGTGTTGACCAACGTTCCCCAAGTATTCGTCCCCAACTATTTTCCGGTTAACGGCATTCGGGCCGACCCAATGCCGTCAATATTAACACCATGATTGCTATCACCTCCCCTGATTTCCGAAACTGGATGCCTTTTGACTCTACAGATACGACAACCACCAGTCGTTCCGGTGTGTCTTCACTTGAGCGAACCGCCGGCACAGCGGATAGAACAAAACCAAGACGACGAGCCAAGCGATATAGGTCTGCGGCAGGTCCCACCCCGGCTGATAGATCCCCGTAGGCACTGCGGCCTCGGACCACGCGAGCAGCCCGGTGGGGGTCGGATCGGTTAACAGCCATTCGTACTGGCCGAAGCGGAGCTTAAAATAGATCACCGCCGTCAGGTGCAGCACGAAGATGTGCAGCACATAAAAAAAGAACGGCACCTGCCCGAAGGTTGCCACCACCCGGCCCCATAAGCCAAACCGACGCTCAAGGAGGACCCCTAACATCACGATCAATGGCGCAAGGCACAGCCCTAGGTAGAGGAGCGATGGCGGATACTTGTGGCCGTTTGCGAAGTCGGCCAGTGTACGCCAAGTTTCAGGCCAGACCTTCCACGGCGTCGGATTGCCGTAAATGTTGCCGACGCGCAAGAGGAAGGCCAATGTGAACAACCCAAGTCCCATCCCGATAAAAGCACGCCGCGGCTTCGCCTTCGACTTGGTCCATTTGCCCATGAGATAACCGAGTGTGATGACGCCGACCCAGGGGACCAAGGGGTACACAACATGAACCGTCATCCCCTCCCAGGGCGACAGCGCACCGCCGACATGAAGGAATATCCAGATCCGACCGAAACCGCCGAAGGTTCGCGGCGAGATACCGTCCAAGAGGTTATGACCACAGATCAGACCTATGGCCACCAACCACATGGCCCAGCGCGGCAGATATGCCACAGCTGCGAGAAAGATCATCGACCATCCGATGGCCCACAGCACGTTGAGCCGCACGAAGTGGGTCAGATCGTCGTTGAAAAACCAGAGCAAGTTCATTACCGTGACCTGTAGGAAGAGGAGCCACAGACCACGCGTCACGAGAAAACTGGACCGCCTGGTTGGATCCTGCTTTGACGACAGCGACATGCCCATGCCTGCGAGGAAAATGAAGACGGGCGCACAGATGTTGGTGATCCAACGCGTGATGAAATAGGCCGGAGTGGTCATGGCGATGTCCGTGGGGGAAAAGTGCATTTGGGCCAGCGAGAAGAAGTCACGCGAATGGTCCAAGGCCATCACGATCATCACCAAACCGCGTAGGATATCGACGGATTCAAGGCGGGGTCCTTTCAGACGTGTACCGGCATCTGAAGTGATTTGGACTGGCGAAGATAGTTGTACTGACGACACTCTATCGGTCATATTAGCTTCTCCAGAAGACGATCCACGTTCAGCCCGAGCTGGAAAATGGTTCTCATCAACGTTCCCCAAAATTCCGCATTCCCGGGCGAAAAGGGCCAGATTCTCCGCCCGGGTACTTCCGTTCGCTGCCTTCCCGACATCTTGTGCGCACGATCCTCAGTCGTACTGCACGTTGATGGTTCCAAAGAGATAGATGAAAACCATCGGCGTGCTGCAGTGCAGAGTAGGATCGGAACCATTCTTGTTCACGCTGACCGATTCTTTGTAGGTCGAGGGATAAACGAGGATCGCGTCCCCCGTCCGGGCCGCGTCCACCGCCGACTGGATGGTCGCGTACTGCTGGCCGGGGCCCACTCGTAACACCACCTGAGACCACGCTCCCACCGCCGCGCAGCACACCACGACGAAAGAAAGAAGAACTACTCGAAACCAGTAGATTGAATCGCTTTTTCCTTTCATGGCAAGACCTCCTCTTCGAGTAGACCGGTTTCTTCCGATACTATGGGTTGATGTTTGTTTTCTCTGTTTTCCGCCTGGTTTCCCGGCGGTGGCATAATATTCCAACCCTATATCCGTTGGCCCGGTTCTCAACCAAGCAGATTCTTCAGACTTTGCCTGGTGCACTAAGAACTTGCTTTGGGATGAATTGTGAATTGAATGTATTAAAACGGAAGTTAAATGTCAACAACAAAAATACCATCGATGATTACCGATTCAAATCAAGCATGCTTCGCTAAAATGACGGGTTGTGGATTACAAGGAAGAACTGCTCGACCGGACGCCCTCTAATGTCCGCTTGAAAGGCAGTTGATCGGTCCAAGAATTGATGGAACGCGCCAAAAGGATTGAAGAGTTCTAACGATAATTGGTGAGATCATACTTCCGACCTACCCATCTCCCAAGGAGTTTCATTAGGGTCAGCATCTTGACTTCGGACCGTAATCGACAGAACCACCCCTGAAAGTCGCAGGATTCTTTCATGAGACAGTGGGGCCATTGCACATGCCACATGGAGGGATGAAGCACAAGCTGGCCTGATTGGAGGTATCTGTTTCAAAAAGAGGAAACAAAGGGGAGGCAACCACATCAATCTTTGAAAATGGCAGTGGGAGACCCTACTCACGTCGAGGATTGCACCTACTAATCCTTGATCTTGATAAGAGCAAGGGACTAATGATTATGGATAAAAATCACCGATCACTTTAGTCCAGAGGGATTTGAAGCAGCCAGAAAATCTGAGCGATTCGTTACACGTGCGGTCCGGCTTTATAAGCAAGAGCAGGGGGAGCCTTTCGGTTCCCCCTTTCCTTGGACTGTACGTGAGGCGGTGGTATATGTGGGCTACGGCAGGCTTCTCTAACTATGCACTCAATACCCCCCCACTTTTTTGTCTTGACAATAGAGAGGGGTTCATGGTCACAGATAGCAACATATCATATCTCCTGCACAAATCAGATTATAGTTATCATTATAAACAGTGCAGGACAAATGACCTAAATCGGGGCCTGAGATGTATACATCTCCATGAGCCGTCACCTCACATGGACAGTAGACGAAATCCGCAGGGGAAGTACGGTAAACATATATCAACGTCGTCCCTCCACACCCGGAATCCTGACCAGGACAACATGCGGTGTCGAGACTGTAAATGATTCCGTTATAACAACGGTTACAAAATTCACCGCTTACTTGAAGAGTCATAGAGGTAAGATTATGTACACAATAGGCGTTCCCGATTTCTGCAAAACCAAAAAAACAAAACATCATCAAGAAAACCAATGGCAAAACTTTATATAATCTTTCCATCGTCATCCCCTCCTCCTTTCTCAGAGGGTCTACGGCTACTTAGGCGTATAGTAGGACGAAGTAAGGGGCGTGGGGGTAACAAGACCACTTCCCGCCGAATTCCCATTGGCATCGTAAACCTCATACGTCATTGAACTCACTTCCTTCTGACCCTTGATGATCACGATCCCATTTGTGGGGACCTGATCCGCGACGTCATAAAAAGGTTCTCCCAAGGGAGAATAAATATAGGCCTCGGTAAAGGTAACAGAGGCTGGACCTGTGCATGGACCACCTAACTTTGTAGTTTTAGGGTGCTTTTTACTTTGGTACTTTTCGGTGCAACAATTAAAGTTGCCATGGTCGACGTAAAATTTGGCGTCGGTCTCTAGGGGCCCGCCCCAGATCCTTAAAGGGATGTCTGTGTAATTATACACACACCAGGCATCAGCCAACGGAGCAATTATGCCCAGATACAGTAAAAGCATGAAACACAATCCCAAAACCTTGAATAATGTTTTCATAAAATGTCCCCCTTTCTTCTTAACTTGTTAGATCTTTCTATTGATTGAATTTAAGAAAGACTCGATCATACTTGAAGCAAGCTCTTTTTGTTCTATCTATCCCACTTGCAAAAAGTTTTATTTCATTAATCTTTCATTGGTCCTTCACAAATTTGATTCCCGTTATCGTCATACACATGGGCATATAAATGATTTAAATCATGACCTGTGATGTATACATCTCCATGAGCGGTTACTTTACATGGGGAGTTATGGAACAGAGGGGGCACATCGCTAAATACGACAGATATCATCGTCGTCCCTCTGCAACCTGCATCCGCACCAGGACAACATCCCGAGTCACCGCTATGAAGGATTCCGTCATAACAACGCGAACACGTTTCCCCAGCTACCTCAAGAGTTATAGAACTATTATTATGGACACAATAGGCGTTCCCGATTTCTGCAAAACCAAAAAAACAAAACATCATCAAGAAAATAAATGAAAAGCTTTTACATAATTTCTTCATCGTCATCCCCTCCTCCAATAATTTTGTCCAAAAAGGTGAATGCTAATTATGAAAGAATTATCATGACACAAAAGGAAAGTCAAGAGAAATTTTTACCAAATAGGGATCACTCTTTGAGGAGGGTCTCGCCGAGGATTTGCGTTTGAAAGGTTGTATTGTGGGGCAAAAGCATAAAAACGATACTTCAGGAAGAAGTCAATGAGGCAAACGTTCAATATGTTGGGGGTGGTTTTGGATCCGCTAAAACCGAGGGTTTCTTGCCAATACCAAACTCCCCGAAAGGAATAAAGAAATACCTCTATTTGATCTTCATACCCTCGGTCTTTGGTTCTTGAAAAACACTCACTTCATGGCAGCTATTGCAACCATCAGAGTCACGCCGTGCGGTTTTGAAATCCTATGGGAATCCCTCAGAAAATCGGGGCCTGGACAAAAGGTAGGACCAGAAAATGGAATCTGGGAATCTGAATCATCGATGGAAATCGTTACCGAGGGCGCCTTCGCCGAATATTCCCAACCAGAGCAGGATACAGATATATTTTTCCATTTCAATCCCCCTTCCCGCGTTCCTCCGTTCTTAGCTCCTCCTGATCTCTTCATCCGCCCCCAAACTCGTGACACAGAGCAAACATGATGATCGGCCATCCGTGTGGCGCGGGAGCGTTGAAGAGATAACAAATCTCCACACACCTTTAAGCAGCGAGGTATGTCGTCTTTGGATCAAGGAGGAACGTTTTAGCGAATTCCCTAAAATATGGCTCCTGGGAGGCAAGAAAACGATCGAGATCCCCCTGTGGCTGTGAAGTAATATCCTTCAGGAGGCTGGCTTCTTCCCCGGAAGTTGGTTGCGCGAAAAGGCGCGATTCCGACATCATGATAAGTGTCCCGACTGCGCCTACACCGGCCTGTTGAAGAAAATCTCTCCTGGTGATTCTGTTGGGATCTCTCTTGTCGTTCATGCTCCCCTCCACGTAGCGGCCACAGGCAACCAGATACTCATCCTGTCATTTCATTACCCCTCCCCTTTCTAGAAATGATAATTTACACCCAATACGATCGGGACAGTCCATGAAGAATCGGCCTTCGAAGGAGGTCCCAGGTATGAATCCGGCTTTCCCAGGTAACGGAGCTTGGCATCCAGGGATACCCCCCAGTTCTTCCAGCGATACTCCACGCCTGCTCCGCCATCAAGAAGAAAGACCCACGAAGAATCCCAGTATTTTCCTTTGAGGGTATAGTAGGATACATGCACCGATGAAAGATATGCAGCTCCGATATCCATCCTGAAATAGAGGTCCCACTTGGTGCCGTCAGGGAAGATATGAAATTTGCCGCCCAAATAGACCGGGATGACCTCAAGGTCGTCAAAGGAGATTCCCT
>Ga0315274_10016301_pt1 | contig 10501 bp, 1 predicted proteins | sample YL17G02_20_MG_FD_203700 | JGI IMG/M metagenome (GOLD analysis project Ga0315274, IMG submission 203700) | Sediment microbial communities from Yellowstone Lake, YNP, Wyoming, USA - YL17G02_20 | ecosystem: Environmental > Aquatic > Freshwater > Lake > Sediment | place: USA: Wyoming | collected... | reverse complement strand
GGGGCTGGCCTGCTTCTGGTTGGCCCCACCCCAACCCCCTCCCCCCGCCGACCCCGCCGAGACCGCCGCCCAGGCGGTCCACCGGATCAGCCAGTTCTACCAGCCATACACGACCGATCCGTCTTCGCCGAACTACGTCTCGCTGGAGATCGCCGGGCAGAACTTCACCGATCCGATGTCTTCGTACGCCTATCGCAGTTTCGCCTCCACGCCGCTGTTCGTCGACGGCCCGCAGTACGACGACATCGCCCAGGGCGCGGTGGGCGACTGCTACTACCTGGCCGCCCTGGCGAGCGTGGCCGACACCGATCCGAACGTCATCCAGCAGATGGTGGCCCCGATGGGCGACGGGACGTTTGCCGTCAGGTTCTACAGCGGCGGCAGCGAGGTTTACCTGCGGCTGGACGCCGATCTCCCGGCCTACGGCAACGGTCTGGCTTATGCCAAGCTTGGCAGGGACGGGGAACTGTGGGTTCCCATCGTGGAAAAGGCCTACGCCTACTTCCGCTATGGGCAGAACTCCTATTCCTCCCTCAGCGGCGGGTGGATGAGCACCGTCTACAACCAGGTGGCCAACTGTGCGACCCCGTGGCGGTACACCACTGGCACGGCTGCGGACCTTTACAGCTACCTTGCCTCCAACCTGGCCGCGGGCCATCCCCTGACGATGGGGAGCTACTCCAACGCCTCCGGCCCGGTCGTCGGCAGCCACGCGTACATGGTCAAATCCGTTGCGACCAGCGAGAGCGGCTCATACGTGACGGTGTACAACCCCTGGAGCTACGACGGCCGCACGTGGGACTCAAGTCCCTACGACGGGCTTCTGACGCTGTCAATCGCACAGGTACAGCAATACTTCCAGGCGGTGGCCGTGGGCCTGGTCTAGCGCGGTGGGCCTGCGGTGACGCAGGACCACAAAGGGCGACGCTTAGCCCCCGGCGCGCCGCTTCGCGCGGCGGCCCGGGGCCGTCGCTCTTTCCGGTACGCCCCCTCATGAGTTCAGGATGGTGAAGTCGCCGTCAAGCGGCGGCGGACCAAGGCCGGACCAGGCATGCTTGCCGGTCGTGCTCAAGTAGGTCACCTTGGTGAAGCCCAGCCCCGAGAGGCCGAAGGGCAGGTTGTTGTTCGAGGTCTTGACCATCGACAGGCTTGCCTTGCCGATCGTGACGGCGGCGATGTTGGAGTTGATGAAGCTGTCGACCAGGACCCGGCCGACCCTCATGCCCCCTATCGCGATGCTCCTGACGCAGGCCATGACATCGAACTGGGTCGGATCGCCGACGCTCGGCAGCCCTGACACGCCTTCCGGCGGACCCTTATAGCCACCGTAGAAGCTGCTGCCTTCCATGCCGCCTGCCTTGACGGAGTTGATCGACCCGGACGAGGAAACCTGGCTGTGACTGATCCAGCCGCCGACGGTCATCTTATTCAGGGCGAAGACCTTGCCGGCCGGGTCAACGTCCTGGCTCAGGACGAACGTCATGTTCGTGACGTCGCCCCGGACTTTCAGGGTGTCAATCCGCTGGAGGTCCCAGTAGGCGTTCTGAAGATCGCCAGTAAAGGACGCGCTTGCAAGGGCGCCGCTCAGCGTCAGCCCCGCGGCGAAGTTGCCCAGACCCGAAGTCGGCTTGCCCGTGATCTTCAGCTTGCCCATCGAAGGCGCACTGATCTGGTCGGACGGGCCGGTCGTGTCGCGCCAGTCGGCAGCCGTCAGCGAGGCAATCGGCGAGGCCGAGTGTATCTGTAGGTCCGCGACCTGGTCGAACTTCAGCGTCACGGGCACGCCATTGTCCTTGATGGTGATCGTCCTGCCACCGGTCACGTCGTCCAGTTGCAGGTATCGAAGGGTGTCGTCGATAGTGACGTTGCCCTCAAGGTCGGTCGTGGCGCCGACAAGCTTGCCCAGCGCACCGTGGACGACGATGTTGTCGACCGTCACGCGGGGCTTGGCCACGATGGTCAGCGACGACTGGGCCGTGGTGCCTTCCAGCACGATCATGCTGACGTCCCGCTTGTCCTGGTCGGTGCGGTACAGGAAGCCCTGCCCGGGGCCTTTGAGGATGAAGTACGCCGGCGAGTTGACGGAGGTGTAGACGATCCCCTTGGTCTTGGCGTCGAAGGTCTCGAAGGAGGGCGACGCGACGCTGATCTCACCGGGGGCGCTGGTGGCCGCAGGCCCGCCCATCCCAGGCGGGTCACCGGTGTCGGTGACGACATATCTGAAGGTGTCCTGCCCGTACCAGCCGATCGCCGGGACATAGGTGGCGACGTTGCCGATCAGCGTCACCGTTCCGTGCGAAGGCTGGACGGCTATCTGGTAGGTGAGGTTCGCGTCATCCGTCTCCACATCGCTGCCGAACAGCTCGATTGCCTCGCCGTCGCGGTCCAGGACCACCACCAACTGATCATCGGCCAGCGGGACGTCATTGACGGGCCGGACGGTGATGCTGACCGTCGCCGGCGCACTGGTCAGTCCGCCACCGCTGCCGGCAGGGTCCCCGCTGTCGCGGACGGTGAAGGCGAAGCTGTCGGGCCCGCTGTAATTGGCGTTGGGCCTGTAGGTGGCCACGTTGCCGCTGACGGTCGCCGTTCCATGGGCAGGCTGAGTGGCAATCTGACCGATCAGGTTGCCCGCAGGGGTCTCCACGTCGCTGCCGCCGAGTGCGATATGCTCCTGCCCGTCTTCATCCATTGTCACCGGCCCAACCGCGTTGGCGGTGGGGGGATCGTTCACCGGCGTCACCGTGATGCCCACGGTCCTGGCGGCAGAATCGACGTAGCCGTCGTTGGCGACGAAGGTGAAGCTGTCGGGGCCGTTGTAGTTCGCACCGGGCGTATACGTGAAGCTTCCGTCGCCGGCCAGGACGACCAGTCCATGGCCGGGCTGGGTCTTCAGCGAGAACGTGACCGCTCCGCCTTCGCCATCGCTGCCCGTCACGGCGCCGAGCAGGAGCGTGTCTTCCGGCGTCTGCGCGGTGAGGCCATTAGCGGTCGGGATCATCTGGTTGCCGAAGTCCAGGGTCTCGGCCCGGCCGCTCATCAGGGCGACGCTGGTGGAAGTCTCAGCCGGGTGGGTCCTGACCCATCCGCTGGGGACCACCTCGGCCAGGACGTAGTTGCCCGGCTTGAGGGCGGCAAACGAGTAGGTCCCGTCGGACACCGTGGTGGCCTTGATGACCGGCTCATTCAGGTCCTGCGTGCCGTTGGCGTTGAGGTCCAGGAACATCCTGACCTGCCAGCCGCTCAGGCCCGCTTCGCCGCCCTCGCGGAGGCCGTTCCAGTTCAGGTCATGCCACACCGTACCCTGGATCGCCCCCGATCGATAATTGCCGAAGTTCCGGTCTGTTATGACCGTGCCGTCGGAGATGCGAAGGGTATAGGTGCGGTTGGTCGGGTAGCTTTGAGCCCAGCCCGAAGGAACCTCCTCGGCCAGGACGTGCGAGCCGGGCCTGAGGTACAGCAGCGTGTAAGTGCCGTCGCCTCCCGTGAACACCCAGGGGTCGCCGGTATCGACGTTGTGGTCAAATACCCCGTTGCCGTTGACGTCGGTCCAATTGCGACTCCCGCTGTTATCGCTGTCTATGTAGACGATCCAACCGGCCAGACCGGGCTCGCCGAAATCCTTGACGCTGTCGGCGTCCTGGTCGTCCCAGACCGTCCCACTGACCCGGCCGTAGCGGTACACGCCGAAGTCGTTGCCCATGTGCGGCGGATCGGCGCTGACCAGGGTGACCGTGTGCGTCTCGCCGGCGGGCGTGCTGACGACCCAGCCGTCGGGAAGCTGCAAGGCGACGGTGTAGTTGCCGGGCTTGAGATCAGCCAGGTGAAAGTCGCCTAACGAATCCGTGGTGGTCGTCGGCTCGCCTAGGTTGATCTTCCCGTCCTTGTTCTGGTCGAGGTAGACCGTCCAGCCTTGCAGGCCGTCGTCGAAGAAATCGCGGGTGCCATCGCCGTTGACGTCGCGCCACACCGCGCCCCAAATCGAGCTGCGCTGGTAGGCCCCGAAATCCTGGTTCACCACCGTGCCGCTGGCAATCTGCACCGGCACGCCGTAAAGGGTGCTGTCATTGGCCGAGAGCAACCAGGGGGGAGTTACCTCGCAATAGACCTTGTAGACCCCAAGAGGGATTTGCCCCAACAGATAGCTGCCGTCCCATTCGGATGAAAACACCCACGGGTCGCCTGTATCGACGCCGGGGTCCCAGACGTCGTTATTGTTGGTGTCGTCCCAGTTGAAGTAGCCGTTATTGTCGAAGTCCAGGAACACGCGCTGTCCGCCCAGGCCAGGTTCGTCGGCGGGCTTGCGAACCGCATCCGCGTCCAGGTCGTGCCAGACGTATCCCCAAATGGTCCCATACTGGTAATTACCGAAGTTGACGTTCTCCTTGACGTAGCCTGTCTTCAGGCGGTCGTACAGCGTGACAGACCATAATCCCCCCGGCGGGGCGGTCTGGTTCCAGTGAGGTTTCCCTTGCTGGTCCTGTTTGGCGTTTTCCGATGCGAGGTCCTCCTCGACGACATAGGTCCCCGGCGGCAGGCCGTCGAAGGTGTAGTTGCCCTGGAAGTCGGTCGTGCCCATGACCGTAATCTCGAGCAAGTTGTTCCGCGCCATCACGGCGAAGTGCGGGATGCCCGGCTCACCGCTTTCCTTCACCCCGTTGCCGTTCATGTCGTGCCAGACGGCGCCCTTGATCGTCACGCCGTGGGCGCTGAAGAAGTCCTTGTGCCCGATCAGCTGCGCGCTTCTGATAGTGATGGGGATGTTGCCGCTCTTGGGGTTGGTGCCTACCCAGCCTCGCGGCAAGGCGTCGAAGATCAGGTAGTCGCCCGGAGGTATCCCGGGAAGGTTGTACGTGTCATTTGTGAAAGTGGTGAAATACCACTCGCCGGCGTCAAGTCGCCCGTTACCGTTGTCGTCCCTGAACAAGGTTATCGGACGCCCGTGTAACGTGGTCTCGCTCTCCGGCTCGGGCAGGTGGATACCTTCCGCAGTCCCGTTGCCGTTCTCGTCATGTACGGCGTACCCCCCGATCGTGCTGAGCAGGACGTTGCCGAAGTGGGCATTCGAGATGACCAGCTCGTCCTCGGGAACGCCGACCGAATGCCGACCGCTGGTTGGACTGGTCTGCTGCCACCCGCTGCGAACCACTTCGCGGAGGAAGTAGTTCCCGGCGGCCAGATTGGAAAACGAATACACCCCGCTAGAGTCGGTTCTGGCGTAAGGTTCTCCGCGATCCAGCCCACCGCTGTCGTCTAGGTCGGCGAAGACCACCCAACCCGGAAGCGACGGTTCGCCGGAATCCTTCACGCTGTCGCCGTCGATGTCCTGCCACACGCTGCCGCAGAACCCCGTCACGGTCAGCGGGAAGGCCTCGGCGGTGGCGGAGTTGTTGTTCTTGTTCTGCTCCTGGACGTTGTTTCCGGGATCGATCTGAGTGTTGACGTAGTACTCCCCGGCTGGGATGCCGGGGAAGGCGAACAGCGAAAGGTCAATCCTCGTGGTACTGTTGGCCGCCAGGGAGGGCACCCATGTCCGCCCAAGGAGCCAATCCATTGAGCCCGGATCGTTACCGGCATAGAGTTCGACAAAGAAGCTGCCAACGCTGGCGGAGCCGGTGTTGGTGACATTCCACCAGGCATGCCACCTGTCGCCGGCGGTGACGGTGGCGGGAGCGTACCCGCTGGAGGTAAGCGCGACGCCGCTGCTGCTCAGGTCTGCCTCGTGGGTCACCTGGAGAAGCTTGTCGGTGTCCCGGTCCATGCCCGTGTTGTTGAACTCGTTCGACTCGGCCACCTGGTCCAGCGAATCGATGATGACCCCGACGTAGTAGCTCCCTTCCGGAATGAGCGGGAAGCGAAGAAGCGGCAACTGGACGTTGACGGAGGTCCACGGCGGCGCACCGGGCACGACCGCGTATCCGAGGAAGTAGTTGTCGGCCGTGGTGGCCAGGCTCTCGTCAACGGAGGCATAGAAGTCAACGTGGAATTCCCCGGCCGAGACAGGCCCGGAGTTGAGGATGTCCCACCAGATGTCGCAGCGGTCCACGAGCGCCACGACCTGCTGCGGCGAGATCCTGCTGTAGAGGTCGCTGTCGTCCTGGAGGTCCGGCAGCACGGGCCTGTAGTTGCCGAAGTTCCTGCCGGATGCCAGTTCGCTGGACGCGTAGGCGACCGTAAAGGTGCCCGGGAATGGCGGGGTGCTTCGCAGCCAGCCGACCTGGAGCGCCTCGCTGACCGTGTACGTTCCCGGCGCCAGGCCTGTGAAGGAATAGTTGCCGGCGGCATCGGTTACGGTGGACCTGTTTATCCCGGCTCCCTGGATGTACACGGTCCAAGCGGACAGCCCAGCCTCGCTGACGTCTCTGACGGCGTCCCCGTCGCGGTCGTCCCAGACCGTTCCGCGAATGCCGGGGACCGTGAGCGGATAGGCGTCGTCCACGGCGGTATTATCGTCCTCGTTGGTTTCCGCCACCGCCTTGGCCGAGTCGATGATGACCCCGACGCGGTAGTTCCCTGCCATCACCGCCGGGAAGCTCGACAGCGACAGGGTGATATCCTTGCTCTGACCGGCGGCCAGGCCGGTCACGGGGACCGCACCGAGCAGGTAGTTGTCCGCAGTCGTCAACAGGCTGGCGTCCGCCGAGGCATAGAACGACACCGCAAACCCGCCCGCCGGTCCGCCGCCGGTGTTGGTGATGCGCCACGAGGCGGTCCATTGAGCGCCTGGGGAAACTATCGCCGGTGAGTAGCTGCTGAAGGCGCTGCCCCCATCGGTCAGGTTGGGCACGTTCGCCTGGGAGTCACCGAAGTCCTTGCCCGTGACGTTGTCGCCACTGGCGATCGTGACCACGTGCTTGCCGGGCAGCGGGACCGAAAGCTGCCAACCGTATTGGAGCACTTCCCTGACGGTGTGGGCCCCCGGGGCCAGGCCTGCGAATTCATAGTCGCCGCCCGCGTTGGTGTCGATCCACCTCTCGCCCTCGCCCGGATCGAAGGCGCCGTTGCCGTCGGAATCGGTCCAGTCCAGCGTGCCGTCGTCATCCAGATCGAGAAAGACGCGCCATCCCGCAAGGCCGGTTTCCCCGCCCTGGCGGAGGCCGTCGGCGTTGGCGTCGTTCCACACCGTTCCGGCGATTCGCCCGGCCTGGTAGATTCCGAAGTCCAGGCCGGTAAGCTCCTGGCCCTGGAGGTTCCCGCTCCAGACTCCGCCGGCAGGGGTGGTGACGACCCAGTTGGCCGGCAGATTCACCCTGACGTTGCGCATCCCGGGCCACAAGTTGGGCAATGAGAAGTTGCCTGCCGCGTCGGTGGCGATCCACCTCTCGCCCTCGCCCGGATCGAAGGCGCCGTTGCCGTCGGAATCGGTCCAGTCCAGCGTGCTGTCCAGATCGTCGTCGAGGAAGACGGTCATGCCCCCCAGGCCGGTCTCGGCGGCGCCCCGCGCGCCGTTGCCGTCGGCATCCAGGTAGACCGCACCGCTCAGCGTGCCCCTAAGCCCGCTGGTCAGATAGGCGTACTCCGTGTGGCCTGCGGAGACGTACGTGTCCACATTTCCGGTGAACCAGCGGTAGTCACCGTAGCGGACCTGGAAGTCCATGATGTAGGCGCTCCCGCTGGTACCGCTCACTTTCACGTACCAATCTTCGGTCTTGCCCAGGGCGGTCATCGCCGCGGGGGGCAACTGGATGTCGGTCAGAACCAGGTTCGTCTGGTTGTACCCCGTAGCCAGGTCGCCGCTTTGCCACTCCGGGTTGGCCGGGTCGCCCAGGCCGATGAAGACATCCACGTTCGAGGTCTGCCCGCAGGAGATGGCGACGTAGGCCGTCGGCTGGCCGGTGACCCTCGTCGGTCTGGAGACAGTGACCATGTTCTCCAGGACGAACTGGAATTCAACACCGTCAATGGTGATCGCCCGGCCGACGGGGTTTCCGTTGTCATCGGTCGTGGGGAATGGCCACTCCTCCAGCCCGGTGTGCCAGGTGGTGTAGAGGAGGGCGTAGTCCTCCACCGGCTCGTTTGGGTCGGATGGGGTCACCACGTAGTGGCCCACCCCCAGGGCTGTGTGCCCCCCGACACGGAACGGCTGGTCTATCTCCTGACTGGGATCATTGGGGTCCGGTGCACTTACCATCTTGTACACGCCGTAGAGGAGCAGAACGGGACACCTTCGCTGAGTCTGAGCGTCAAGGATCGTCGGATCAGGGGATACCAGGTTGGCTGTGACTGTCCAGGACTCGTTTTCGCTCGTCCTGGGGTCGTCCCAGGCCAGGAAATTCATCACTCCTGGGGGGATGTCCGCGACGGATGTCTCCCCTTGGTGCTCGATGATGAGGCTTTGCCCGCCCGGGTCCGTCACGTAGTCCGGCGAGCTTTCAGTCAGGAGGAAATCGGCCAGTGAATCTGGGACGTGCCAGCGCCAAGTCTCATGGCAGAACCGGCGGTCGTACTCGCCGCCACTGTTGTTCCCGCCCATGAAGGGATAGAAGAGGTACCACCCCGCCGTGTACGCGTGGGCCCAGCCGCCAACCACCCCGTTGGCGAACTCAGGCACGGAGAACGGGTCGGAGTTGATCTGCTCCGTGGGATTGACGATCAATGGTCCGATGATATCTGGCTCTTCCGTATATGCCCCATACAGCCAGTTTGTCGGATCGCCTGGGAAGACGTCCAAGTCGTAGTTGCCCATGCTGACCTTAAGGTAGTGGTCCCAGTAGGCCGTCAGCATCCCCGCCGCAGTCGGCGCACAGCCGTACCACCAGTCGTAGTCCGCGTTCTCCTCGATCCACTTGTACTCAGGGATGAGGGCAGCACCGCCCAGGTTGGCAGGCCCCTGCGGGTTGTAGTTGGCCGGCGGGCCCGGAAACGCAACCGTAAGCCCCTCCCAGTTGGCGCCCTGTGCGTAGTCACCGGCGTTAACCCACTGCGGGTCGCTGTAGAGCGTCTGGCTCAGTCCCAGCGGCCAGCAGTCTCCCGTCAGAAGCGTGCGAGTCTCCAATGGTTCAAACACAGGAGACTTCGCGGAAGGCTCAGGGGTCATAGCGTCTACTCCCGTGCAAGAGGATACAAACTCTTCGCCCCAACGCCATATTCCAGCCGGTCTTCAAATCTTAACGGATGTCTCGTTGACGCGGCAGGCCGGCGCCATCCCGGGAACGTACTGTTCGTTTCTCGAAGCGCGGCTTTGCCCTTGTCAACGCCACCTCCCGCAAGGTTTGGCTTGCGTCCAACCCCTATATTACCGCGCAGCCCCACAGCGTCAAGCACAGTTCTTGCCCCGCCATGCCAGAGGCTTCAAGTGGCGGTGTATTGCAGCTTGGAGACATCGAATGGCTGAGGGACGCAACCATTGCACTTCGCACAGTCAATGCAACACTTCGTGGGAGGTTTGGCCTGTCCCCTGGCAGCAACCCGCCGCAGGCGGGTTGCATCGGCAACGCGAAGATCAATAAGAACAGGCGCACGCATTACCGCACCCGGAGGAGGGGGACTCCCCGGCCAGTCGCAGGGGATCAGTCGGCCTTCCACATCAGCAGGATACGCGGAGACTGAAGCCGCTCCAGCATGTCTGCGTCCAGTTGCAGCGACGGCGGGGCCTTGGCCTCCAGCATCCGCTGGAATAAGGACTTATACGGCCTGTATAGGACCACCTTTGCCCCTGGTGCCCCAGCCAGCTCCTTGGCCATATCGATGGCCTTGTCCCGGTAGCCGATCTCGTCGATCAGGCCCAACTCCTTGGCCTGGCGGGACAGGTAGACTTTGCCGTTGAACGGTTCCAGGTCGGTTCGCTGCTCCTCGCGCTGGTCCTCAGCGTCGGGAACCTTCACGGTGTATTGCTCCAGGCGGGTCTTGAGCCTCTTGCCCCGGCCTTCTTTGACGACCTGCTCAAACCGCTTCTGCATGTCATTGAGCATGGCCTGAAGATGCGCTCGCTGACGCTGATCAGGCCGGTGGAAGAGGCTGACCTCGTCCTTCCAACCCTCGGCACGGTCGGACTTGATCACCACAGACTCTACCCCGATCTTCTCCAACGTTCCCTTCACGACCATCCAGGCCATGAGGACGCCGATGCTGCCGGTGACGGTGGTCTCCTCCGCGACGATGCAGTCGGCGGGGGCGGAGACGTAGTACGCCCCGCTGGTGGCAATAGCGCCCATGGAGACGACGACCTTCTTGCCTCCCCGGTTCCTCAGGTCCTCAACCAGGCTGTGTATCTGGTCGGCGGCCGCTACGCCCCCGCCCGGACTGTCGATTCGCAGCACCACCGCCTTGATGTTGCCGTCGCCGACGATCTCCCTGTGGAACTCCTCGAACTTGCGGGCGGCGTCCTCGTCGATGACGTCCTGGATGTTGTAGACCGCGACCACCTGGTCGGCGGCGCCGCTCTGGATCGTCGTCTTGGCAAGCCCCATTTCCATCCTCTTTGAGACGGCGATCATCAGATACACGTTCAGCAGCACCGAACAGACGAAGACCAGGACCCACAAGCCGAACAGGATTCTCC
>Ga0315274_10016300_pt1 | contig 10501 bp, 12 predicted proteins | sample YL17G02_20_MG_FD_203700 | JGI IMG/M metagenome (GOLD analysis project Ga0315274, IMG submission 203700) | Sediment microbial communities from Yellowstone Lake, YNP, Wyoming, USA - YL17G02_20 | ecosystem: Environmental > Aquatic > Freshwater > Lake > Sediment | place: USA: Wyoming | collected... | reverse complement strand
CGGTTCGTAGAGGATCGCGTCCGGGTTTGCGCCGGTGGGCACTTTGGACAGGGTCTTCCACGTCTTCAGATCGACGATGCTCGCCTTGGATTCCTGGCCGTTGCTGGCGAAGCCGCGCTGAAGGTCGGGTGCGATCGCGAAGCCGTGGACCCCTGGCGTGTCGGCGATCTCGCCCACGACCTCCTCCTTGTCGAGGTCAATGACCACCACTTTGCTTGCGTGCGTGACATAGAGGCGGCGGGCGGCGGCATCGACGGAGAGATAGTCCCCTCCTCCCTCGCTGCCGATCGGGATTTCCTTCAGGAAATGATACGTGCCCTCCGCACCGAGAGTCGCGGTGGCTTCTTTGACCTTGATGGCTTTCAGCGTAGCGAATGGCACCCACGCTTTGCCGTCCAAGGAAATCTCTTCTTTTCTGGTGAAGCTCCGTCCATCGGATGCGACCGCATCAGTGCCCCGGTCCCTCACCCGCTTGCCGCCGATCACCGAGGTCCCCTCCCAGGAGGCGACGTTCCCGTTCATCGTATAGGGGATGTAGGCGATGCTTCCGTCACTACCGACGACAATGTTGGGGTAGTTCTTCGCCACCGGGTCGTAGCCGTCGATCTCAACCGTCCGCGTTTCTCCCAATGGGCCGTTCTCGACGTACACATACTCCCCGCCGAAACCATCCAGGATCGGACGCCCGGTCATTCTGCCAGTGAACTTGCCGCCAGGACCCAGCGGCGTCGTCTCGTATTGTCCTTCGTAGGTCCAGTCTCCAAACCACAGCGCCAGTTTCTGATGTTCTGGGCTTGGTTTCGGCGGCGGGTCCGGTTGCTGGCCAAGGGCCACCACGACCAGGCCAGCGGCGGCAATCAATGGGATGAGTGTTTTCATGTTTTCTTAGTCGAGGGTGGAGACTGTGCCACGGGATGGGATGGAAGGAAAGCCAATCGCCTCGGACCATCCGGCGCTTCCGACCCCGGTCGGACCCCTCGACTTCCGACCGCACCGGTGATACCAAGACCGGTACGGCAGATTGGCAGATAGGGGCCGGTTGGCCTGCGCGCCGGGCGACGCCTGTCGGTCGAGGCCAAGTTGACCACGCCCCAGCGGGCACGGCGTCCTCACGTCAGGTTGTGGCTGACGCGAGCCCAGTTACCCGACTTGGAGTAGCCGCCATGCAGCCCATCCACGAATTGCTCGCTCGCATCCGCCACGACCGGCAGTTCGGCAGAGGCCGGTTCGAGATTGGGTATTTCGATCGCCGAGAGGGCACCATCCAGCGCGTGGCCCTACGGGTGGTCGTTTTTCCAGAGGGAGAGCGTCGCGTCTTTGAAGTGGCGGATGAGTCCGGGCAGATGCGTCGGATTCCGTTCCATCGAGTCCGGGAAGTTTACCGCGACGGCCAGCGCATTTGGCAGCGACCGGCGTGAGTGCGGCAGTACACTTCCGGGTCAGCAACTCACTGGTTGTCGAGCACTTCCGACACGCCCACACCCCCGTCAATCAAGCCGCGCCCGCGCTTCTCGTTGCCCTGTTGCAGGAACTGAACTATCACCGTCTGGCCTTTTTCACGCGCCACGTCCAGAGGGGTCTTACCCGCCTTGCCTTTCCGTTTCACATCGGCCCCAGCCGCGCTCAATGCCTGGACCATCGCCAAATCCCCTTTCATCGCCGCCAGGTGAAGCGGCGTCCAACCAGCCGTGTTGGTTTTGTTCAAGTCGGTCTTCGCGGCGATGTGCTGTTGAACGGCCTTGAGATTTCCTTGCTCCACGGCCTGATGCAGCGTGATCGACGGGGGGGTCTGCCCGCATCCCATCCACCAGAGGCAGGAGATCAAGCAGAGAGCGGGGCGAACTAATGGTTTCATACGAGACTCATAGCACCCTTTGCAGGGATTAACCAGCCGAACCAGCCGAACCGTCGCTCGGGGGTCATACGACGCCTCCATTTCCGTTTCCAGATACACCTGCCCCCACGAGCACAGGTTCAATCCAGATCAGTTTCCGCTGTCCGCGCCCCGTCCCATACGGTTGACGTCGGACATGCCCTCGCCGCCAATGCAGACGAGGACTGGCATGAGTGCCGTTCCCTCCACGCTCGACGGTGGCCTGTACCTGCCGGGCATCGAGGGAGTGGGGGGCGTCCCTGCGGATGACCTGCTGTCGCAAGTGGAAACCGTCCTGCGGGAAATCAGTCGCACCGTTAATGGCCAGTTCATTTCCAAAGCCGAAGACTCCGGTCAGTATTACATCGACCTCAAGAAGGACATTGACTACGACGCGCTGATAGAGAAACGGGCCGACAGCCTTGACGATGACAAGCTCGACCTCAGCTATTTCAACGCTCTGGCCAAAATCCTCGAACGCACCGAAGGCTACTATCCTGGGACGCATCTTGCCTGGGAATACGAACTGGAATGGCAGGAGCGCAAAGCCTCGCGGCAGGAGTACATGTTTTTCGGCACACCCAACGAACGGTCAACGGCCCAGCCGCCACGAGACTTCTACCTCTACTTCGTCCAGCCATTTGAGCCGCCGACATTCAGCGATGAAAAGAAAGCCGATGAGGTTTTCTTCCGGCTAGTTGCATGGACGACAAATTCCGTCAATCGCTTCGCTCCTACGCAGTGGCGGTGGACCTCGCGGGCACGGCCTCCGGCCACGCCAAGTCCACGTATGAATCGAAGGCTGATGGTTTTCTGGGGCAAATGGTCAGATGGTTGCAGGAACACTTGGCCAGCGCCTTCGACGTCACGCACCAGGGGAAAACACGCAAGCTGATCGAGTGGGTGAAGGGCAAGGTGACTACGACCGGCACGCAGGCCAACGTTCGCGACATTGTCAACACAGTCGGTTCGGTGTGCCTCGCCACGAATTTCGCCGACCAAGCCCCCGACTATTCAGAAGGTGGCCGTCTCTACGCAGGGTGTGTGGTGGGAGGAGGTCGGCGGGGTGGCTCCATGAATGACGTCGTTCTCCGGTCCCTAACGGCTCCCACGTGCCAACTCTTGAACCGTGAGATTTCGAAGTACTCCATGGCGGTGCAGCAAGTCGTTCGGTGTTCTGCCGCGTTTATCTCTGGCATTCGGATCCGCTCCCGCGTCTAGTAACACTCGTATCGTTTCCGGTGCAAGAGACTGAGCGTCGGGAGATTCCCAGTGGGCTAGAGGCGCATTCTTCCACGCCCAAAGCGAATAGCTGTCGCACACACGGTGGAGAGCAGTAAGGCCAAAAGAGTCGGTTGCGTTAACATTTGCCCCAGCTTGCAGGAGAATACTGACGACGTCTGTGTGGTATCTCAAAGCAGCCGCTTGCAGGGGTCTCATACGAAAGTGCAGAGCCTCGATATCGGCGCCATTTCGGAGTAACAACTTAACGGCTTCAGGAATGCCCCTACGCATGCTGCCGGCGCTTTCGTATCCATATCCAGAGATAGTATCATAACGCGCGCTGTGAGTCACCATATAGACTTCCGCCATAGCCGCGAAGTGCAGCGCACCGTGGTTCGGGTCGGCGCCTGCCTCCAGTAAGGTGTTCACAATCTCCGCGTTCTTTCGCTCCCACTCGACGCTGAACTGCTGTGCCTCTCTGCCTACTGGCACTGGAATTCTCCGGCTCCAGCAAGCGCACATCAACGCTGCACTGAGCCAAGACTTTCTGTCCGGTGGTGCACACTCGCGGCAGAGGAATTGCACGACGTCTGGCTGGGTATAGTAGGCCGCGGTGTCCAATGCGGTCCTGACTGTCCTGCCTTTGTGACCTCGCTCTGTCCGGTCGGCGCCAGCTTTCAGCAGAGCGCGCACGTGATCAACGTCGCCTTTCCTAGCTGCGTCGATTATCGGGGGCGTGCGGCAGCCGGTACTGGCAACGAACAATAGAGAGGTTGCGAAGATCAGTGAAGCGGTGTTCATGATTTCCTCCGGGAGTGCGTCTTCTTCGGTGTCTACGGACTACGGATAAGAGCCGTCACACGCCAGCAATTGCTTTGCCGCATTCTGTTGGTCGCGTCTTCTCTCGCGTTGCCGAGGTCAACCATTCGTCCTTGCGACGCCACGGTCGAAGCTGGCTGCTCTTCCCGGGCTCCCGAGCTAGTTTCTGCACGCGGGTCGTTGGCTGAACAGAAGCGAGTCAGCGGCTCGTGGTGCCTTTACAGGTTGCTTTATTTACCTACGTGACTGCACAAGCAAGGGTTTTCTCCCGGTGCACAAACTGGGGGAAGTCCAAGAGAGCATCAGCCTGTCGGCTGGTACCAGCGGTTGGTAAGGAGTCCCTTAATTAGAAGTGGCACATCAAAAGGATGTTCTGCGTCGATGAAGCCGGTGAGCATAAGATTTGCCATTCACAGGACTGGCCAGGTTCTTCACTTTGGACGGCTGGTCACCCCGTCCGAGAGACTTCAATCCCCGCACCGGTTGAAGCGGGCTACAGTCCTCTCTGACTGCTACGAAGTCCATGCCCCAACCCTCCATGTTCCCGGTGTCTTCGTGCCTCTCTTTTCGCCTGCTCGATCTCCTTCTTGACAGCGTCGGCCTCAGCTTTCTCAACCTTCCGTTGGGCGTGCCGTTGAGCAGGTCGTGGTGGACAGAAAGGACCTGGGACAGCCCCGTGGCGGTCTGGACGATGGCAAGTTCCGACACCGAGATCATCGGGGGTGAGATTGCCAGGTTCCCTCGGACAACAGGCATGACTGCATCCGTCGTGGCCAGAAAGCGGATTTGGTGGTCTGCACGCTGGTGCCTGAGTAGTTAGCGCATGAACGCATGCGATATTGTTTGGACCTTGCTAGGAGAAGACGGGGAGGGCATGGCGGAAGCCAGCATCAGGCGACCTCCACGCAGCACTCGTTGGGTGGCCGTGTTCACCGGCGTCGAGCCCGGAACACAGGTCACGCGGTCCACCGGATTGACCGACCGAGACGCCGCTTTGGCGCAGGCGCGGGAGTGGGAGGTTCAAGCCAGCGTAGAGAGAAGCCGACGAAAGGCAGAGGGCACCGCGGGCATCGGACTACTGGGTCGTCAGAATGCGTACCTGACCCAGGCCGAGATCGCCGCGATTCTCCGAATCAGCGAACGAGCCGTCCGAGCAATCGAGAAGAGGGCGCTCCGCAAGTTACGCCGCCATCCGCTACTTCGGGAAGTCTGGGCAGAATTTGCGGCACCACCCATCGAGGAAGACGCGATTGACCTGGAGCCCGAGGAAGTCGGAGCCCTCTTTGGGCTGGTCCGCAATTCGTACGAGCGCCGGGTCCTGCTGAAAGTCCTGTTTCTGGCTTGGATGGAGGAGTGATGGGTGTGTGGTCGTCGAAGACCGCCTCTTTCTTTGGCCGCAGTCATGTCGGTCTGCACTGCTCGTATGGTAGCGTTCCACAATGGACGTCGATGAAATCAAACTCGCCATTCGTTCTCTCCCCGACAACGAGATCGGTCCGCTCTCGGAATGGCTCCAGTCGTACTACGACGGCGAGGTCTGGGATCGACAGATCATCGAGGACATCGAGACAATGGGGCAGGAGCAGTGGGTGGCTGCTCTGCAAGCAGGGATGGCGGAGGCGAGCGAGAAGCGTCAGGCGGCGTTGCGGCTGATGAACAACCTGCGATTCGCCTCCAGTGCCGACCGGGATCAGTGCCTGCAGGACTTCCAGATCATTTTGGGCGAGGCGTTGGAATGATCGGTCTCCTCGGCTGCTTGCCTGCGATTTGCGCCGCTGCTACATCGACAAGCTCTGTTCTTCGGTCGGCAGAAGCGTTTTCTTGAACTCTTCCCAGTCCAGCCAGTCCTGTTCAGTCACGCCTTCGAACTGAACCTGACCTTTGATCTTCTCGTAGTTGCGGAGGAAGAACGTGAGGTCACTCGCAGAGCGAAATGCCTTGAATCTGTCGTACTGGGTTGACTTTTCCTTTGAAGCCGCCCAGGCGGTACGAGCAACTGCGATGATGTCGTGGAGTTTCACCCTGTTGGGCAACCTGGAAATCCAGTCCAGAGCCTGCTCATTGTCGGCATTCCCGGCACGGGCAAGTCGCTCACCGCGAAAGCCACAGCCAGCGTGTTCAACCGGCCATTGCTGCGGTTGGACGCCGGGCGATTGTTCGCCGGGTTGGTGGGACAGAGCGAAGGGAACCTGCGCTCAGTCATTGCCACGGTCGAGGCAATCGCGCCGTGCGTTCTCTGGATCGACGAAATCGAGAAGGGGTTCAGCGGGGCTAGGAGCAGCGGTGTCGCCGATGGGGGGACAGCCAGCCGGGTGTTCGGGACGTTCCTGTCCTGGATGCAGGAGAAGACGGCACCGGTGTTTGTTGTGGCGACAGCCAATGACGTCACGCAATTGCCGCCGGAGCTGCTGCGCAAGGGTCGATTTGACGAGCTGTTCTTCATCGACCTGCCCAGCGAGGAGGAACGCCAGGCGATCTGGCAGCTCCAGGTCGCGAAATACGGCCGGTCACCGGACAAGTTTGATCTGGTCGCCTTGAGCCGGGCAACTGAAGGGTTCACGGGTTCCGAGATCGAGCAATTGGTGATCGATGCTCTCTACGATGCGTTCAGTCGGCGGGAAGAACCGACGGGCCTGTCGGCCATGCTGGTGCTCAATCAGACAGTGCCTCTGAGCAAGCTCATGGGAGAACAGGTCGCAGGACTCAGGAGCTGGGCGAAGGGAAGGGCGCGGCCGGCGACCAAGGCAGCACAGGAAGCCAGCGGGAGGAGGATTCTCGCATCGGCGTAGAGCTTTGGTTGTGGAACGGGGGGCAGGTTCGCTTCATCCGGGCCTGCCTTTCCTGTCTTGGGTCGGAACCTTTCCGTGCCAAGCACGCCGCGCGGACGACTGCGGCTCATTCATGTTGTGCTGGTCAGAAGTCGCGATCTGATTATGCTGAGTCTCCGCAACTTGCCTGGGTCGCCCGGCACCCTGAAACTAGTTCGTTTTATGTCACCGAAGTGTCGTCCGTTGGTATGCGCTGCGTTGGTAATTCCCTCCGTGCTGATGGCGGCCAACTTCCCATCCTTCCAGCGCCACATCATTGATACCTTTCCAGCCGGTTACCAAGTCGCCGTGGCTGAAATCAACGGCGATGGCCGCCCGGATGTGATCGCCCTTTCGACAGAAGCCAATCGGGTGGATTGGTACGAGAACCCGAGTTGGAAAGCCCATGCGATGGCGCGAACGGCACGGAACATCGATCTGGCACCGCGGGACCTGGACGGGGATGGCAAGGCGGAGATCGTCCTGGCCAGCGGGTTCTACTTCTCGGAATCCACCCGCGGCGGCGAGATCCAATGGTTGGAACCACCCGCCGATTCAACCAATCTCTGGCGGGTCTATCCGATCGCGGTCGATCCGGTCGTTCACCGCTTGCGCTGGGGGGACTTGGACGGCGACGGCCAGCCCGAACTGGTTCATGCCCCGCTCTTCGGTTCTGGGTCGCGGGATACGGTGGCCCCCAAGCCGGCGCATCTCTGGGCCTTCCGCCCTCCGCGGGAACTTCGTTCCGGCCCATGGGCGGTCTGGAAAATCGACGAGACGCTGACGGTCCTGCATGGAATTCACGTATCTGATCTGGATCACGATGGCCGGGACGAAATCCTGACGGCGAGTTTCGAGGGGATTCACCGATTCGATTGCGAACGCGATGGGCAGGAGACGCACTGGCTGAAGACGGTGATCGGAAAGGGCGCGGAGCCGAAATCCTCTGCCCCCGGGACAGCGCGGGGTTCCAGCGAAGTGGCGCCGGGCACACTGGGCGGGGGGAAGGACTTCCTTGCGGCGATCGAACCGTGGCATGGGGAATTGGTGGTGGCCTATACCCGGAGCGGCCCCGCGGACCCTTGGCAGCGCCACGTGCTGGACGACACCCTCAAGGAGGGTCACGCCTTGGTAGTCGCGGATCTGGACGGCGATGGGCGGGATGAGATCGTGGCCGGTTGGCGAGGGGGCGAGGGAGGGATCGCGCTCTACCGGGCCGAGGGGAATTCGGGGGGACCCTGGACCAAGACCCAACTCGATACCGGGATCGCGGTGGAGGGAATGGCGGCCGCTGACCTGAATTCAGATGGCCGGCTGGATCTGGTAGCCATTGCCGGACGCTCGAATCTGCTGGTGTGGTATGAACAACGCTGATCAGTGACTCGGTAAAGGCGGCGGATGGTGTCACAGGGACACCCCGACTTCGCGCAATTTTATCGTCAGAATCTCCTCAATATCCGGCTCGTCCGCGGGGTAGGTGCAGACGACGCGGACGCCGAAACGCTCGTAGCGGTCGAGCTTGGACTTGGCAGCCTCCTTGTATTCAGCAGTCTCCAACCCGAAATGCTCGATGCAGAGGCCGAAGTCGTCGAGGTGAAAATCGGGCATGACGCAAAAGCCGTTGAGGTCCAGGATCGGCTCGTAGGTGAACCGGATCTTCTTGTCGGTCAGGAAATCGGCGATGATCTTCTCGATTTTGCTGCGAACCCGGATCCCGCTCTTGGTCATGAACCGCCTGCCTGGCCTGATGCGCTTGAAGCGACGAAGCCGGAAACGCTGATTCTTGCGAAGCTCATGGAGATACAGCGCGACTTTGCCCTCATAGACCTCTTGGAACGTGTCCTTCTGTTTGCCCAGGGCAAGGCGACAGGCGGCAACGTCGTCCATCCGCTGCTCTTTGAAGCGGCGTAGCCACTCGTAAAAGCTCATGATGACCGCGGCATCCTGCCAAGTCTGAGCCGCAATCTGGTCTTCTTCTGCTGGGGTGAGTGTGATGGCCATGCCAAAGCCCAAGGCTCTGGAGTTTATATGCTTTTCGATTTCCCCCGCAGCCGAACCAACTGCCTCCGCCAGCCAGAAATACACCCGTGAGCTCTGCCGTCTTTCTTTTTCAAGGTCCCGAGAACACATTTCATGACACAACCGAGAGCGGCCCGCCGAATCCTGCGCCGGCCAACCTCACCGACTCCCGGTGCACTCCAGAGCACGCAATGCGCAGTCTCACACCCAGCGAGGCTCAATAATCGCGAATGCCATGCCCCCATGCACCTCGTGGAACTGCGGCGGGGCGGGTGTGGCGCGATTATCGTCCGCGCTACACGGCAAGGAATTCGAGAACGCACGTCGATCAACTTTCCGAGCCGCTGACGGCCAACCGAACGCCGTTGACAGCATCGGTCTGCTGTGGCGTAGTGCAGTCACTCCTGGGAGTCAGTCTATGAGGATCAATGTTCGAGGATCAAGCGTGAGGCCGTGTTCGAGCTTCCTCCAGAAGCTAGCGTTCGTGGCCGTGCTCATGCTCGCAAACGCAACTCCAGCCCTGGCTCAGGCGCTCAACTCAATCGGCGGCAAAACGATCGAGGTGACGATCACGTCCGGCTCAGATCCGTTCGCGTCGTATGGGACGTACTGCTTCTTGCCTTCGTATGTGAATTCCCGCTATGCCGTGGTGCGCCTATCTGGTGAGGTCGAAGACAGTTTCGGGACTTACTCTTACACGAAGACAGGCGTGAACAGAGCCCAACTGAACATCTCCGATGAGTGGTTAGGCAACGCGACCGCTGATATGACTTTCACCTCAGCCAGCTCAGGCTCGATGGTGCTTACTGCGGCGGGGGCTCGGCAGGAAGGCGACTTTGAAGTCTACCCTTCTGTTCCTCCCCCCGATTCGCTCGCCGGAGCTTCGGTCAACGTCACTGTCACCAGCGGTTGGTGGCCCTACGCTGACTCGGGAACTTTCAGAATCGCTTTCGATTCAACGGCCACTTCATACACGGTTGACGGAGTGGGGCCCGTGGCGGACAGCAGTGGCACCTGCAGCTACGAAAAGATGGGGACCAACGTTGGTGTGCTGACTGTGAATGATTCACTCTCAGGCTGGGCGGAGGCGCAACTCAGTTTCCACACGGCGACCACCGGCACCTACTACATCATCTCTACCTCGGACGTTGAAGAATACCAGACGGGCACTTTTCAACTGGTCCCCCCGACGGCGCCCACGATCACCCAACAGCCGGTTGGCCAGTCCGTCGTGGCAGGGTCCAGCGCCGTGTTCTCCGTCACCGCCACCGGAACGGAACCGTTGGCGTATCAATGGCAGAAGGGTACGTCAGATCTGACAGACGGTGGCAGGATCAGCGGTGCGAAGACCCGAACGCTGACCATCAGCAACGCCTCGGCAGCAGATGCGGGAAACTACCGGGTGATGGTCAGCAACGCTGCCGGCTCAACCAACAGCCACGCTGCTGCCCTGGCAGTCATTCTCCCCCCGTCGTCGGTGATCGTTCGCCCGGAAAGCCAATCCGCAACCGCAGGGGATCCGGTGTCGTTGTCGGTGACGGCATCTGGCACGCCGCCACTTTTCTATCAGTGGTATCGAGGTGACACGCTGCTGCCTGGCGCAACCGACTCTGTGTTGATCCTGCCCTCAGTGGCGCTGAGCGATGCCGGAGCCTATACCGTGATGGTCAGCAACGCTGCGGGCTCGGTGAGGAGCGCTCCGGCGACCCTGACGGTCAACCCGATCCCGCAGGCCCCTGCGGTCACCGCTCACCCGGCA
>Ga0315274_10016299_pt1 | contig 10501 bp, 8 predicted proteins | sample YL17G02_20_MG_FD_203700 | JGI IMG/M metagenome (GOLD analysis project Ga0315274, IMG submission 203700) | Sediment microbial communities from Yellowstone Lake, YNP, Wyoming, USA - YL17G02_20 | ecosystem: Environmental > Aquatic > Freshwater > Lake > Sediment | place: USA: Wyoming | collected... | reverse complement strand
GGTGGGACGAGTCCAACGCCGAAGCGATGATGGCCTTGGCCGGCCTCTATCACAGCGGCCTGTGGGATACGTACTGGAAAGCCGAACGAGCGGCCGCATAAGGCCGCCAGGATCTCTCCTCGCACACGCAAGTGGAGATCAATAGAATCCAAGTTCCTATACACGCACAAGATGCAAGCCGGTGCGTTCTTCCGAGCCAGCCTGGCCCACTACCTCCAGACCGAACTCGGTCTCAGGATCGTGACGGAAGGCACTTCCTTCTTTGAGATCGAAGGCGTCTCCCTCTCTGTTCGCAAGTTCTTCTCCAAGAGACGTGAAGAAATCACGGAACGACTCGCCCAGTTGGGCCTCGACACGGCAGCGGCCGCAGCCATAGCAACCCTCGACACGCGAAAACGCAAGGAATCCTTCCTATCCAGACCAGAACTCTTTGACCACTGGCGGACCATCGCTACCGAGCACGGCTTCTCCCCCGAAATGGCTCGCGCACTGCTGCACCGAGTCCGGCCTGAGCAAGACCCCAGGGCCATATCGCAGACCGTTGACAATGCGATCCATTCCCTGACCCACACGTCCATGCAGTTCTCCCGCCAAGACCTTGAACGCAAGGCATTGCAGGCGGCCGTGGAAAAGGGGCAACATCCGTCGAACGTCCTGAGTGCAGTTGACAGTCGCCTCAAACAAGGTCCTGATGTCGTCAAACTCACTCGCGACGACCGGGACCAACGCTACACGACCGCCGAAGCCAAGGCACTCCGCGTCGATATCTCCCAAGCCGTCCGACGCATGGATACCTCCAAGGCCCACCCTGTTTCCCAACGTAAGATCGAGGAAACCATCCGTCATTTCTCCACGCCCAGGGCATACCTTACCGAGGAGTTGAAACATCATGTTGCATCCATCGCGAGGGCCGCCGCTCACCAGGAGACCCGGCCTATTGACCGGGAAACCGTGGCCCGACATGCCAAGCAGACGTTAGACACCGAACAGGCTCAAGCCGTCCGGGACATACTGGCTTCGCCCGGCAGAATCAGTGTCCTTCGGCACAAGGCTGTCGCAGACACGGACCAGGTACTGCGGGCGTGTCGAAGGGCATGGGAATCCGCCGGGCTTGAGGTCATCGCGGCCTCACTCTCCAACGCGGATGCCACCCGTCTCGAACGTGAGACCTCTATCGACACCTACTCGCTCAAGGGGCTGGAGGTCCGCATGTCTCCCACCCTTGGCTATCGCCTGCGGCACCATGCCCGTCAGTTCATGCGGGCCGCTCAAGGCCGAACCACCTATGCCCTCGACCCTCTCAAGATCGACCGTAACAAGGTCCTTGTCATCGACCATGCCGAGCGAATCAGCCCGGACCAGATGGCCTTCCTCACCAAGTATGTCGCCAAGCAAGGGGGCAAATTGGTTCTGGTCGAGGGCGACCGGAAATTCAAGAAGGGCTTGGCCCCGACGGCGTTTGATGATCTCCGCAAAGACCTCAAGACTCTCCGCAGCGATCCGTCCCACTCCATCGACAACCCCATAACCGCCGAGCTTGACCGGATCGTCAGACGACCATCCACGGCTCGGCAAATCTTGAAAGGACTTTAATATGTCACGCAACGCTATCACAACAACTGTGCCTAATGAACTCACCACGGCCCGGCTGAGCCTCTTCTGCCTGGCGATCTCCTTCCTGCTCTTCGCAGCCACAACCAGGGGAATGTACGACGCTCGTCCCCAACCCACCGCGATCATCGACCTGATCGTCATGACCGTCTTGGGAGGCTTTCTGTTCTTCTGGAATTTGCTTACGCTTCTGGCCTGCCAGACAGACCTGGAAGCCCAGAACGAACCACCACGACGAATCGCACTGTGCCTCTTGTTGGAGGCCACCAAACGCCTGCACATCCTTGCCGGAATCGTACTTGGCAGCCGCCTTGTCCCCGAGTGTCCCGCACTCGGATGGCCCCTTGGCGGAGCGATGGCATGGGTCCTGCCCAAGCTCGTCATCATGTTGCTCAAATGGAGGCCAGCCTCCATCGGCCGCATCGTGCTCCGTGGAACGATCCTAATTTCCTACGAGGAAGCGACCAAGCGAGCCTACGCCATGGTTCGGCCCGGCAGGCTTATGATCAACTGGATCGGCCTTCCATTCCCCGAGCGACTGGCGAGACATCATCTCCTACTGGTTGGCGGCACGGGTAGTGGAAAGTCCGTGAGTATCCGTCTGCTGCTCCAAACAGTGCTCTCCACTATCACCCCTGGCAGTGACCGACGTGCCCTCATCTACGACGCCAAGCAAGACATGTTGGAGATCTTGTCCGGGATGTCACTCCAATGTGAAATCCTTATACTGAACCCTCTCGACCTTCGCTCTCTCGCATGGGATATCGCCAAGGATGTTCGCTCCCCCATAGTCGCCCTGCAGGTCGCAAGCATCTTCATCCAGGACGACGGTCACTTCAAGACCGACTTCTTCGTCAAAGCAGCACGAGACCTCTTCGCTTCTGTGCTCATCGCACTCAATCTCCGACGGCCATGCGACTGGACCCTGGCAGACGTGGTGATGATTCTCTCCAGCACGGAGCAGACTCGACACCTCCTCGACAGCGTACCCGCCACACGAGCCACTGCACGGGAGCATTTTGAGCGGAACCCAGAGACCCTGGCCAACGTCCAGTACACCATCACGGCGAACCTTGCCTATCTTCGGGTTCTCGCCGCCCTTTGGTACCACACCTCACGCAAGTTCAGCATCGAAGAGTGGGCCAAGAGCGAATCCATCATTGTCCTGGGCAACGACGAGAGTCTGCGATGCCCCATCGACGCGATCAACAGGGTACTGTTCCAGAGGATTGTCGAGGTCGTTCTTTCTCAGTCCGAATCGAAGTCACGCCGCACGTGGTTTTGCTTAGATGAACTCAAAGAACTGGGTAAATTGGAGGCACTACCTCGACTTTTGACCAAGGGCCGCTCTAAGGGCGTCCGGGCCATTCTGGCCTTTCAGACTATTGAGGGTTTGAGGGATGTTTACGGCGACAGGCTGGCCGATGAGATCGCGGGCATGCCCGCAAGCAAAACGGTCTTCCACAGTGACTCCGTTGCCACCGCAGCGTGGGCTTCGCAGGTCATAGGCCAGGCCGAGTACCAGGAGTGGCACAAGAGCACGACCGAAGGCAAAGATGCAACCACGACCACCACGACAGAGCAACGCCCCACGAAAGACGCCGTCCTACCCTCAGAGATCCTTCGCATGCCGCTGGCGGACGACGAGCGGTTCACCAGCTACTGCGTGACACCCGCTATCGGCGTATACAGGGGAGAAACTTACTTCGCCGATCAGCTCTGGCCCAAGGGCACCATGCCCAATTTCATCCCACGGCCACCGGAGCAGCAGTATCTCAACGCGGACGAGGAGGAGGATGTAGCCGAGGGCTGGACCCTTGACGACATACCCCGCATGAAGTCCCGGCGGCACGGACAAGACCATGCCGACGGCGACAACGAAGAATAATAACAAAACAAAGCAGACCCACAATATATATGAAAGGAGCGCCCATGAAACGTAGAGACTGGATTGCCAAGCTCATGGAACGAGTACGGTCCCTGGCGAGCCCCAAGGCCAAGCCAAGGGCCGATAGACCAGATTTCTTCGGCCCCTCAGGTCCAGCCGCCCAGCGGGTGCAAGTCATCCGCATAGCCAAGCCGGAACATTGTCACGATAACGCTTTCGGTGTGGTTCCCATCAATGCCGCCCGACCTGTCCCACAGCTTTCGCCCGATGTCACTTCGATGGTGGTGGGAACGGGGGCGGTGCTTTTCCTTCTCGTCGCAGTTCTTCTCTTCTGGGAGCCGATCACGAGCGGCTTGGGCGGCTGCATCCACCGCATAGGAGGTACCATCGTTGATGCACGCGAGAATAGCCGCTATCGATCCCTGCAACGGGCTGTGGAGACGCGACTCTCCCAGGCACAACGTAGCCTGGACAACCTGGAGGCCGATTATCTCGCCATGGATAGACGGGTCCGGACCATCATCGGCAAACCCCTGAAGTCAGCCATTGCTGATCCCCCGCAGCCCTTGAGGTCCGCGATCTACACTCGTGAAGACGTGTCCGAGGCGTGGTAACCCTAAGAAAGACCGCTGCTATCCTTGACGAGATCCCGGTCCGCCAGGCCGAGTTGAACGAAATAGCGGCCTGTATTGGCCACCAGACACTCAACGCAGGCCATCCCTACCAGGCCCAGCAGATCATCGACTGGATTGACACCAGGCACCAAGCCATCAAGGCTATTGATTTTGCCTTCATCCCCCAGGATACTACTTACCGTCTCGGCAATGTAGTCCTGACTGGCCAACGAGCAGAAAGGAGGCAGACAAGATGATCCGATCATTGTCGCCACGATTGTTGAGTGGTCTTTTCGTGCTTACCGTTCTGGGGTGCACCTGTCTAGGGGCCAATTCCAGCAAGGAGACACCGACCCCGGAACAGTACAAGCAGCAACTCCGCCAAGTTGACCTCGAAGAGCTCACTGAACAGGAGCGAGTCCTCCTTGCCCAGTTCACGATACAAGGCCTTCAATCGACCCTCCAAAACACCCAGCAGGTTCTTGCCACACTCCTGCAGCAAGCCCAGACGTTCGAACAGCGGAAGTCTGCCTTAATGGATAGCGACGAAGGCAAACGCGTAGCCACTAATGATCTCACCCTGCGTCGGTTCAACCGCCTGGATGAAAATCCGGTGGCATCCGTGGCCGAAATCAAATCCAATGGGGAGGCCGCCTCTGCACTGGCAGCTATCCTCAAGGTATCTGCGGATCGCCCAGAAGTGGGACACATCCCCTCTTCCGCCACCGAGAAAAAAGTCCATGATCTGAGCTTCTGGGCCGAGGACCGCTTGGCCAGCCTGAAACAGCAGCAGTCCGAGCTTAACAGCGTCCTACGTGACGCCGTTTCCGATGTCGATGTCTCGAAGAAGCCCTCACTGAGGGCCGCACTGGAGCAGCACCGATCTCGTTGGCCTGCGTTCGTGAATGATGCAGAGACGAAAGGCGAGGCACAGGCCGCAGTACCCGCCGAAACCGTACTGGTAGAGGCGTCCAGGCTTGCAATGCTGCAGAAGGCCCTTGCCAGGGCCGAAGAAATCAATCGCAAGAACCAGGCTGACATCGCCGCCATCAAGGCGGACATGGAAGTTACGCTGCTCAAGAAGCAGGTGGAAACGGACCAGCTTCTCGCTGCTGCCCGCATTGAGTTGACCCAGGCCCAGGCGGAGATTCGGAAGCTACAAAAGAACGCCGACCTTGACATCAAGATCAAGACCACAACCGACGATGCCCAACGCCAAGTTAAGCTCGATGACCTTCACCGTCAGGAACTCATTCACAAGGCCCAGAGTCCCGAAGTGAAGAGGCTCCTTGCCCCGTTCATTGCACACGGCTATTGGCAACCCGGCCAACGCCACCGAAGTCCTACAAAAGGTCCCGTCTCATGCAACCAATTGAGCCACGTACGTGCTCTGGCCGATGGCCGCCTCGGCCTTAAAGCCTTGCTCGAATGTGGGACCACCGACGACGACAAAGACCGCCCGCGATGGCCTTTCCATAAGAATTACAACAACCTTACGGCGTCTGAACACGAGCAACTCCTCCAAGCCCAACAATACCTTCTCGAACTCGGCAAGACTATGGTGGAACTGGGGATGCTCGCCAAGTAGCTCCCTGTCCTCCATGGACCACCGGCCGGTGCATCAGTAGTGGCCTGAACACCTGTGATTCAGGACCCTGTGACTGCTGGTGAACCGGCCGGTTCCCTTTCTGCCGCTCCCCGCACATACGCGACATTCATCCTGCTGACGAGCCCCTCTGACTCAGGACCGATCCGGCAGATAGGGAGGCGAAAGGCTCCGTCTCCGGCCGTTCGTGTCGGGGCCACAGGCCTGACGGCCTTTTCGGGTGAGCCCCGACGACGAAGGCCGAAGACGGCAGAACCCTTCAGCAAAGCTCGCACGCTTTGCTTCCCACTGCCCATGCAACAGATTTCTCCCGCACGTGCATAACATTCCTGATTCCACAATTCGGTAGGGGTAGAAGCAAAACCGACCAGCCTCTCCTACTGCCGTGACACGACCACACGCCAGCCGGAGAGGTTGGCGGCGCATGAGCAAGGTTCCAATCTCAGGTCACTACACAAAGCAGAAAGGAGTTTTCTATGCAGAACTTAACCCGTGCACACGATGAACTGTTCCGGCGGCATCCCGATGAGCGATTCGCGTCGCTTACGGACCTGTGGGACCACTGCCAACGCATGAAGCAATGGTCCACGGTCAATTGGGTTCCCCCGGCGGAATTCTCGGTAGAACCCTCCACGCAGGGCCTGTCCCTGAAGGTTCAGGGTCAGCCTATGAGTCTGACGGACTGGAGCTTTACCCAGTTGTGCTCTCTGGCCCAGGTCTGCAAGGACACGGTGAACCGGCTTTCCCCCGAGACGGCCACCAGCGTCTTTGTCGAGACGTGGCCACGCGGCTCCAAGCCCTTCCAGGTCCTCAGCGTCGAGAACATGGTCCAATCCGTTCACCGGGCCAGCTACACCCGCCTGTTCAACGCGGACCTGCTGGCCATGGTGAGGGAATTCGCGGTCGGCTTTCAGCCCCCGCAGGAGGCCTGTCCCGGCATCCTGGAGGACGGCGGAACCAAACCGGCCACGGGCCTGTACTGTGGGGAGCAGGACATGTTCTGCTTCCTCATCGACCCGACCGGCTGGGTGGAAATCGAAGGCGAGGCCTTCGCTCCAGGCTTCTTCATCTGGAATTCCGAAGTCGGCCGACGCACCGTGGGGATACAGACCTTTTGGTGGGAGGCAATTTGCTCCAATCATATCGTCTGGGACGCGGTGGATGTCAGCGAATACACCCGCAAGCACACCACCAACGTGGGTGACGCGTTGAACCAGATTCAGGACATGATCGCCCGGCTGGTCGAACTGAGAGACCAGCGGCGGGACTCGTTCGCCAAGGTGATCAAGAACGCCATGACCACCACGCTGGGCGAGGACGCCGAACAGGTGATGCAGGTGCTCCGTAACCACGGCATTCAGAAGGTCGTGGCCGAGCACGCCCTCAAGGTCGCCCAGCGACAGGGGAAATTCACCATCTTCTCCGTCGTGGACGCCCTCACCCGTCTGGCAGGCCAGGAAGTCAACGCCGGAGACCGCACGGAAGCGGACGCCAGGGGCTCGTCGCTTCTGGCACTGGCCGCGTAGAACTCACTCACTTCCATGCAGAAAAGGAGGTTTTGACTATGTCAAACCGACCAGTCCACGAAATCCGCCTTGGGCATATCAAGGCCGTCATCTGGGCCAATGAAACCGATGCCGGAACTCGACACAACGTCTCACTGGCCAGAATCTACCGAGACGGCGAGAAATGGGCTACCAGTGCCACGTTCGGGAGGGATGACCTACCTTTGGTCTCGAAGGTCGCAGATCTCGCCCATACGTGGATTTACGTCGAGACCCAAAACGGCATCAGCCGCAGTGGTTCAGAAGACCGCGAAGACCCGGCCAATCGAGCCGGTTCTCGCACGTAGTTCGCCATTCATGGTCGAAAGGTTGAAATCCCATGCGCCGCTCAACCTTTCTCCTTGACCCGCAGCGCCCCAGAAGAATACAAATAGCCGGTCTGAAAGGGGTTTACAGCCGTCCCATGCCCGATAGAATCGTTCCGGGTGTTCCCAAGGGGTTAGCAGGGTGCCATCAACAGGGACCGCACAACATGCCCCTTGGTAGGACCCGTTTCTACCGCCATGATTGGAGACCATGAAGATGAAGCTGTACACAATAGGCTATGGAGGGAGGACGCCTGATGATTTCCTCACACTGCTCCGAGATAACGGCGTCAAGACCATAGTGGACGTTCGGCTACGTCCCGACCGTGCAAGCATGGGGGCATACGTAAAGGCAAAGGATGCCAGCAAGGGCATCGAGGCATTGCTCGGTAGAGCTGAGATCCGCTACGTGTCGCTTGTGGAGCTCGGCAATGTGTTCCTGGATTTCGAGGACTGGGAGGCAAGGTACCGGCGACTGTTGAACCAGGCCGGGGACCTCCTTACTCACCGGCTGCTTCAAGTCCCGCCACCATTCTGCCTCTTGTGTGCCGAGAAGGCTGCGGCCCAGTGTCACCGGGCGATCATCGCGGAGTACCTTGCTCCGAAGGGCTGGGAAGTCCAACATATCGTATAGCGGTATAGTACCCAAACCAGGCCCATTTCCGGGGAGCCTCAGCTTCTGACCGTTTGGCCCTTCTCCGCATTCTGTGTGCGCAGGCATATCAGCCGGTTCTCGCACGTAGCTGGCCATTCATAGTCGGGAGGTTGAAATCCCGTGTGCCGCTCAACCTGTCTCCTTCCCCCGCCACGCTATTCAGAAGAATACAAATACCCGGTCCGAAAAGGGTTTACAGCCGTCCCGGACCCGATACAATCATTCCCAGTGTTGTCGGTAGGTTAGGGAAGCCTGAGCGAGATAGCTGGCCAGGTTCCCTTGGAGTTCCTCAGAGAGGCACTGTGGTGGAATCATGGCAAGTTCGCTTCAACCCGGCATTGTTCTTGCTGGACCGCTCTTCAATGAGCCGATGCGAGTCGAGACAGTAAGGCAAGACGGCCCAGACACGTGGGTCGTCGGGCTTGTTGGTGCCCATACCGAGCAATTCCGCCGTGTTACGCTGACCTCTCGTGACCTCCAGACCCTCACGATATCCGCCTCTTCGCCCTCCTTTGCGGGCAATGGGCGACTCCTGAGACTCGCTCTCCAGGCCCATTGTCTGGGCATTGCCTATGAATTCGACCCCTTCTTTGGGCTGTCCATATCCCGTGTGGACCCGCTGCCGCACCAGCTTGAGGCCGTCTATGACTTCCTCCTCAAGCTGGCCCGTGTCCGCTTTCTGCTCGCAGATGACGCCGGGGCCGGGAAGACCATCATGGCCGGTCTGCTCATCCGGGAACTCCAACTCAGGGGCTTGGCGGAGCGAATTCTCATTGTCTGCCCGGCAAATTTGTCCTTTCAGTGGCAGCGAGAACTGAGCGAGAAGTTCGACGCGAGATTCCTTGTCCTCAAAGGTGGCGACATACGTGACCAATTCGGCATGAACCAATGGATGGAGCAGAACAGGGTCATCACATCGTTGGATCTCGCCAAGCGGACGGAGATTCTGCCCGGCCTCAGACAGGTCCACTGGGATCTGATCATCGTCGATGAGGCCCACCGGATGTCCTGGACCCCGCCCTCAAAGAAAACAGCCCGCTACGCGCTCGGTGAATTGCTGCGCGACAGTTCGGACCACCTACTTCTTCTGACAGCAACACCCCACAAGGGCAATCCAGAGAACTTCACGCTGTTCTTGCAGTTGCTTGATGCCGATGTCTACGCCGACGTTCGCTCCATACATGAAGCGATGGACCGCCGCCGAGCCCCGTTCTACCTGCGGCGAACGAAAGAAGCGATGGTCTACTTCCCCGAACGTCTCCCGGACGGCACATGGGCCGCAAAGAAGATCTTCACCCTGCGCATTCCTCACACGGTGGACTTTCAGATCGACGGTCCTGAATTCGACCTATACCGGGATGTAACCCGCTTCGTCAAACGCCAGAGTGCCAGGGCTGCTGCCGAAGGGGACGACCCACGAGCACGGGCCGTGGGCTTTCTGATGTCTCTTTACCAACGCCGACTGGCCTCCAGCACGCACGCCATGCGACGCAGCCTTGAGAAACGTGCCAAACGCCTGGAAAATGGTCTGAAGCACGCCCAAGAACTGGCCCGTTTGGCCCCGCCCGACCTGCCCGATCCCGACGAACTGGAGGAGATGGAGGAGGCAGAGCGGGAGCGTCTGGAGGAAATGCTCGAAGCGATCACGCTGGCGGCCAGTGCAGACCAAGTACGCGAAGAGATCGTCGAACTCAATCAACTGGCCGCTCAGGCCCAGGCAGTCGAAACCGCCGACGTGGAGGCCAAACTGTCCAAACTCAAGGCCCTTCTCCACGAAGAAGGCTTCTTCGATCATCCCCAGAACCGGCTGCTGATCTTCACCGAGTTCAAGGATACCCTGGACTATCTGCTGGACAAGCTCAAGGCTTGGGGCTTTTCGGTCGGATGCATCCACGGCAGCATGAAGTCGGGCTCCCGCGACGAACCGGGAACCCGCCTATACGCTGAACAGCAGTTCCGCGAAGGCGGCATCCAGGTGCTTGTCGCCACGGAAGCCGCCGGGGAAGGCATCAACCTCCAGGTGTGCAACTTCCTGTTCAACTACGATATCCCCTGGAATCCCAACCGTCTTGAGCAGCGCATGGGCCGTATCCACCGCTACGGCCAGCGAAAGGACTGCCTCATCTTCAATTTCGTGGCGACCAACACCATCGAAGGCCGCGTTCTTCAGCGGCTTATGGAGAAGCTCCAGGAAATTCGCGACGCCCTGGACGACGACGCGGTCTTCAACGTGGTCGGCGAGATCCTGCCATCCGCC
>Ga0315274_10016297_pt1 | contig 10501 bp, 10 predicted proteins | sample YL17G02_20_MG_FD_203700 | JGI IMG/M metagenome (GOLD analysis project Ga0315274, IMG submission 203700) | Sediment microbial communities from Yellowstone Lake, YNP, Wyoming, USA - YL17G02_20 | ecosystem: Environmental > Aquatic > Freshwater > Lake > Sediment | place: USA: Wyoming | collected... | reverse complement strand
GTATCACCTTTTATGATACCTTAAAATGGTCTCAATGGCACGTATTTTCTACGATTTTACACAATGTGAAATCTTTAAATATGAGTTATTATTGGACGAAATCTAGGTTTAATCTTTAACTTGTGATCCTGAATTAAATATGTAATCTTAGAATTCAACTCAGGAGGTTTAACATGGCTGAAGGTCGTATTTTCAAGATTGTTGTCGTTGAAGGTGATCAGGAAGAACCAAAGGTCGAGGTAACAGTTCCAATAAAGCTCGCTAAATGGGCTTTGAAGCTTCTGCCTTTTGTTGAGGGAAAAATTAAGGCTCAAACTGATATAGACATGAACGTACTCAAAGAGTTACTGGACGAGGGCTTCGATGAAATGGAACAGATGGGCGAGTTTGATCTGGTCAAGGTAAACGATGGAAATACCAGAGTCAAAATAAGCATAGAAGAGAGATGAGATATGATGCCAGCATTCTGGTTTACAATACACGTAAATAAAATACGGATACCGATCTTTCTTCCGATTGTTATGCCGTTATTTCTTGCGCTTGAGATCATCGCTTTCATCCCGATGATTATTATTGCCGTAATCAAGAAGAATCCCCTTTTGCTCAGAATAGGGACAAGATTCTATCTTTCCAGACTTTTTCTCGCACTTATCCTTCATGGCCGTAAGTTCGAGGTAAAAGTTTGTGATAACAACGCAAGGGTAAGGATCGCCGGGAACTGGAAATTCAGCGATATAAGAGCGCCGCAATTTCATCACCCCTTGAAAGACTCAAAGGCGAATAGTTTCTGAATATAGAATCCGTTTCATATTTAAGGCGATGGAACAGCAGGATTATGTTTTTAATCGAAAATTTGGTAATAGCATCTGGAGTAGTAAGCTGTTGCTTGCGCAAATGACACAGGCTAAAGCCTACTACTCCATCCATCAAAATGAAACATCCGCACCTATAAAAAATTCTTGACATTCAGATAATGGTATTGTAGAATATACCCAAGATGAAGAAGATAGCGTTTTCATGTCGGAAGAACGTTGACCTGTTTAAAGAAATTACTAAATTCATAATACTGACATATATACCATGATAAGATAAAAATTTGGGTATGATTTTATAGGAAGTAAAAAACAATGAATTTATTCCGATGGCTTACAGGTTCGCTCTGGCTTGTGAGCCTTTTTTGTTTCTATTGAAAGGGTGGGAGTATGGCACAGCGAACACAATTAGATGGCATTTTCATCCAGCCCTTGCTGGCTTTACAATGGGATTCCTGCAAAAAGCACCTCAATCGCATAGCAGAGCTTGAGATCAAGCAGATCGTCTTTCAGTGGACAACTGCTTATGGTTATAGCCTTTACCCATCATCTGTATATCAAAAAGGGTGGACCACGCCCGGCGATTTGATCGGGAATATACTTAGCATCGCAGATGATCTGGATATACAGATATGGCTTGGCCTGGACAACTGCCGAACGATCACTGAGGAGCATTATAATGCCAAAAGTCCTGCAACACGCTCCTGTAATACTGCAACCGAGCTTGTGGATCGCTACGGTAAACACAGATCATTTTCGGGTTTATACATCCCTCTGGAACTGGAAGAACCGCCAAAAAGATCATTTCTCGGAAAGATCGTCTCACATTGTCACTTTCTGGAAAAACAGGTGCTTTACTCAACGTGCAAACCGGGGCTGAAACCAGAGGGACGGCACTACGAGTTCAACGAGCATGATCAGGAATGGGTCGCCAGAGAAAATGCTTTGTATAGTAAATGGTCACGATCATGGAGTAAACTGATCAAGGATACCGGGCTGGATATACTCATGTTGAGGGATGAGGCAGGCGTTGAGCATCAGCCTCCAGAAGCCGCTAATGATGATCTTAATCTGTTACACCCAAGAGTGTGGGTTCAAACGTCCCTGTACCGTGCAGTAAGAGACCCAAAAGATCATGACCCCGCCAGCCTTCATCCTGCAAGTATCGAAAGGTTGCAGAACCAGCTTTTGTCATCAAAAAATGCAGAGGCACGGATCGGTTTCAGCTATCACGACATGGAGCCAGAAAGAGGAGAGAGACAGCATCAGCTTTATCAGGAATATCTGCAATACATACATGATGAAGATTCCACAAACTCAAATCCCCCTTATTCCCCCTTTACCAAAGGGGGAAATTTAGGTATCCCTGCCCAAAAGTTAGATGAAAAGGCACAACAGATAGAAAGCCTTATCCATGAAAAGTGCATGTTACACGATCAGGTCATAACTGTTGTAGACACCAAATACCCGCTTAATTCGGTGCATAACCAGTGGCAGGAGGACGCAGATTGGCTTACAGGGCTTTACGTTGGTGCAGAATCCTTCCGTTACGCTGTTACGGGAGATGATGAGGCGAAGCGTTACGCACAGGCTTCGTGGTTTGCTCTGCATAATCTGTCAAATTTATGTGTTCCGGGCGTTGTAGCACGCCATTACCGCAAGGAGTTTGAGGGTGATCTTGGTACGGGGCGCAAACGCTGGCATCGTAACAAGGACGGCATCTACTGGATCGGCGACATCAGCCGTGACCAACTCAGCGGACACATATTCGGTCTGGCGGCTTACTACGACCTTGTTGCTTCACAGGAAGAAAAAACAATTATAGAGTCAGACGTTGAAGCTATCACCAACCTGATCATGGAAAATAATATGATGGCAGTTGACTGGGACGGTGAGCCTTGCATACACGGGAACTTCTGGGTCTCTCCGATGTTTGCGCTGGCATTTTTGAAAACTGCATATCACATCACCCGAAAGGAACGCTATCAGAGCAAATACCTCGAACTGATCGATCCGCACTATTTTCTTGGTCATGCGCTAAAGGAAGCAATGGTTTCCGCAAACCCATTCTTTCAGCACTATCAACAGGATTCACCCCTGTATCATCTTACCCAATACGAAACTGACCCAAGGATACTTCATTACGTCATGCGCTGTATTGAGCTTTTGTATAATGACACTCTCAGGCATGGGAATGTCTATCTGATGTTCGACTATGCGATCTGCCATCCCGAAAGCGAAGCCGGGCGCAAGGGTGTTGCTGAACTACTGGAATACGACGTATCTCACCTGAACGTGGCGAAATGGGACAGCGACGCCAGAGAATACGTGAAGCAGAAGGATATTCCAGCAAAAGCGAGAAGGTCGCTCAAATACATACTCGAACCCGACGCAAACCTGCATGATGGAAAAGGAAGCTACATCCCGCTTAAATATCGCCCTCCCAAAGAGTTCGGCTGGAACTACTACGCAGGTGAGGAAGCACGTCATCCCGCCGGCAGAGCAGGGCATCACGGCATTAACGTTCAGTATAGTGGCGTAGATTATTTGCTGGTCTACTGGATGGGCAGATACCACGAGTTGATATGATTGTGGTACGATCCTTGACCCACCAGACTGCGTGCGTACACCAAACATGTCTGTATGTCTTCCGACTCCAACCGTTGTTATATAACATTTGAACAAAACCCGCAACAAAAAAAGATATTTGACGGCAAGTATTCATTTTGGTAAAATGTCTATGGGAAGCTAATTATTTTTGCTAAGTAAGTGTTAAAAACATTTTTGACACTTACTTATCAACCAGATTAGTCTTTGCGATTTATAGCAAAATAAGGTCAGGTTTGAAACCTGTTCTTACTTATAAAGACTCAGGAAAAAGAAAAAACACATCATATTGAGTGACAGAATTTTAACAAATAAAAGTTCTATATGTCAATTAATGATTCAGACAATACTCCATAAAAAAGTCTTGATTTGTTTGTTGACTTTTCTGTATACTTTACGCAGAACGATATAATGGGAGAGTAATTATATCATTTTCATTATAGCTTTGTGCATAACATTAATGAGTATATTTTGTAATGAACAGAAGACAATTCATCAAAACTATCACAGCAAGCACCATCGCCGCTTCCCTTGGCTCAACAGGTGCAATCGTGAAGCGAGCGTTGTCTAACACGTACATAAAGGAGAACATTATGGACTCAGGGAAAAAAATATCTCCTTCGCATCTCCCACGATGGCGAGGGTTCAATCTGCTGGAAAAATTCGTAGGTGAGCATAACTCACCGTTCAAGGAATCAGATTTTGAGTGGATGTCAGAATGGGGATTTGATTTTGTTCGTCTGCCGTTATCATATCGCTGTTGGGCTGACGTCAACGATTGGCTGAACCTGAAAGAGGACGTGCTGAAAGAGATCGATCAGGCTGTGGCGTTCGGACAAAAACACGGTGTTCACGTCAATATCAATTTCCATCGCGCACCCGGATACTGCGTCAACCCTCCAGAAGAGCCGTTAAGCCTTTGGAAAGATGAGGAAGCATTGAAAGCGTGTGCGTTCCACTGGGCGCATTTTGCCAAACGTTATAAAGGCATACCAAATGAGCAAGTGAGTTTTGACCTGCTTAATGAACCTGCACGATTGCCTGAAGAAACTTACGTCAAGGTAGTTAAACGTCTCGTGGAAGCCATTCGTAACGAAGACCCGAACAGGCTTATCATTGCTGACGGACTTAGTTGGGGACGTGACCCGGTGCATGGGCTGGTTGACCTGAATATTGGACAAAGCACTCGTGGATATGACCCTATGGAAATAAGCCACTATAAAGCATCGTGGGTGAACTGGAATGATAAATGGGCAGAACCTGCATGGCCTCTTAAAAAAGGGAATGATATAATTGACAAAGAATGGCTCCGCAAAGATCGTATAGAACCATGGAAAGCACTGGAAAAGAAAGGCGTCGGCGTTCACGTCGGTGAATGGGGAGCTTTTCAGCACACTCCGCACAAGGTCGTGATGGCATGGATGAAAGATCAACTTGATCTATGGAAAGAAGCAGGCTGGGGATGGTCTATGTGGAACTTTCGTGGGTCTTTCGGTATCTTAGATAGTAACCGCAAGGATATTCAATACGAGGATTTCAATGGTCACAAGCTAGATCGAGAGATGCTTGAGTTGATACAAAATTATTAAATCCCTCTGATGTGATAGGATTTGTAATTAAATAACTTGCTTAATAGGAAACATATCCCCGGGTTCCTCTCAAGAGGGGAGTTTGAACTAATTCCCCCTTTAGCTAAAGGGGGGAAGGGGGGATTTGATTAAATATGTAGTGATTAACCAAATCACTTTACCCTGGAGGTCATTATGGCTAATTATAGAGTCGGGATCGTTGGTTGTGGAGGTATAGCCCGTGTTCATGCACAGGCGTATCAGCAAGAAAAAAGAACGGAAATTGTCTGCTGCGCCGACATAAAAGAAGATGCAGTACAAAAATTCGGTGGGGAGTTCGGCATACCTGAAAGCTCTTGCTACATTGATCACAAGGCTATGCTTGAAGCGGAGAAGCCTGACATTGTCAGCGTATGTACGTGGCACGGCTTTCATGCCAGCGTTACGATTGATACGTGCAAAGCTGGTGTGAAGGGTATCCTTTGCGAAAAGCCGATGGCTGCGTGCCTCGGTGATGCTGATGCTATGCTTGAAGCGGCGTCAGCAAGTGGCACTAAGCTTATCATTGGCCATCAGGGACGTTTCAGTCCAACGAATACAACCGCACGTGAACTGATTCGTGTCGGAGCTATCGGACAGCCAACAGCCGCATTTCGTCATTCGGGTGATGGTCTGCTCAACAACGGTACTCATGCGATTGATGGCATACGTTATGTCTTAGGTGATCCCGAAGCGGAATGGGTCGTCGGACAGGTATCCCGACATACTGACAAGTGGGAGCGCAGAGTTCGCATAGAGGATCTCTGCATGGGACTTGTGTGCTTCAAGGGCGGTGCAAGACTCGTGATGGAAAGCGACCTGCCGAAACCTCATCCAATGGAATCTGACATCTATGGAACCGAAGGAACTATCAGAATCGCCAACAACGTCGTCTATCTCATGAATGGTGATCAGGCAGGATGGAAAGAAATCAAGCCCGGTGAGCCAATTGCGCAAAAAGAATTAGTAATGAAAGAGGGTTGGTCTGCACCGGCGGATGTTAGCCCCGGTCAGGTGTCTGAGTTGATCGCATGGATCGAAGGCAGTATAGAGGAACATCGTGGAGCCGCCCGCCACGCCCGTTCTGCAGTGGAGATCATGATGGCTATTTATGAGTCCCTGCGCATCCATGACGTAGTATATATGCCATTACAGACAAAGGAATCCCCCCTTGATCTTATGATTGATGGCGGCGCGCTTCCTGTTACAAAGCCCGGTAAATACGACATTCGTGTCCCATTTTAAAAATAAGGGTTATAAAATTGAAGGTTTGTCATTTTTTGTCTTGATCTTACAGAAGGGAGTTGTTATAATACAGTTAATTCAGAGTTAAAAATTTATTAATTAAAGGAGGATTTAATTAAATGGCATGCCCCTATTACCGAGAACGGTTAGGAGGCAAGGTGGTAGGCTACTGCAAGGACAGAAGAGAAAGCATCCCTAGCCAGAAGCATCAGGATTGCCTGTGCAAGTCTGGTACAGGGATATATACTGAATTTTGTCCTATCTATGCAAAGCTAAGGCGTGACGAACAAAAACAGGGATTTCTAAGCCGATTTATAAACGGCAGTAGACCCAAAAGCCCTCAAAGTTTAGAGGAAGTCAAAAGATGAGTTCTGGCTGTAAGATCACCCGGGTTTGCAGTTTCATACTGAAATGCAACCCCGGGTAGTCCAGCATTTAGCTTGGGTTATGATAATAAACGTCCCAGCCAAGATATTTGTCAAAGGCTTCGTATAAAACGTCTGCCTGAGAGGATTTGCTTATTGCTACGTGATGCTCAAATCCGTTTTCACAGATAAAGCCTAGCAGGTCCTGCAGTTCATCAATCTTTAACACACCTCTCCCGCCGAAAGTATCTAACGGGTCATCTGTAAACTCACCTTCGCCAACGTAAGCTAATATAGAACCTTCCACGTCGTCAGTCGTAATGCGTGCATAAGTCATCGGTCCAGGTGCGACTCTTCCAACACAGGCTCCGTAAGCGTTATCCGCCCCAACGGTTCCAGCGATAATGTCCTGATAGACCATCTTTGGATCCTGTAACATGCTCTTTGGCCAGTTACTGCAATGGAAAACGACAGCCTTATTCGGATCACTTCCATAGTTGTTGTTCCAATCTACAAGCGCACTAGGAACGCCGGATGCCAATTGCAGTGCATACATGCCTATTACACCGCACACATCCACCTCACACCCGCTGGGGATAAGGTTCTCGCTCATCATGCTCATGACCGCACAAGGCACTATGCCGTAATATTCTTCCATTGACGTCCAGCATTGTATAGCGCAGGCATCAAGGCGATTCTCACCCATCCAGTTTTCAATTACAATTGCCAGTTTAGCCATTCTGATTAAAGCCTTTTCAGGCACACCGTCAGTGCTTATGTAGCTGTTCAAACGGTCAATTCTGGCTTTCATTATGGGGTCACTGTCACTGATCTTTCCTGTGAGACCAAATATCTCTGACAGGTCAATGGTTTCGACACTGATACCGGATGATTGCAATAGCTTTTCGCTGAACCTGACGGTATTGAATGCCGCAGGTCTTGCACCTATTGCACCTATCCTTGCCTTTTTCAGTCCGTCAACAACACGGCATACGCCTGTGAACCAGTATAAATCCTCACGGAAGTCCTCGCAAGATGGGGAAACCGTGTGCTGTTTAGTGAGTGAGTATTTGATCCCTCGCTGTTTCAGGTTATTACAGGCTGACATTTTTCCGCAGAAGCTATCCCTGCGGTTATCGAGATTCATGATACTTGGGTCATCCGGGTAAGCCTGAACAAGCACCGGAACGTCAAGCCCGGACATCTTTACGGTGTTTGCGATCCCTCGTTCGTCCCCAAAATTTGGGAGTGTGATCAGAATACCTTGAATCTTTTCCCTGTTCTTTTTGAAAAGCTCAACGCATTTCATTACATCTTCCAGTGTTTCAACAGTTCCAAATTTTGTATCTTCTGGCGTAAGGGCGACAGTTTCTACACCTTCGTCAGCCAGAACTTTTAGGATTTCTTTTCTGCCTTCGTCAGCCAGATGATCTGGAAAAAAACCTCTATTACCGATAATAACGCCAAGAGTGACTTTTGTATCCACTTTATCACTTCCTTTCTCTATATTTCTATTTATACCAATTCTATTTATTGATTGTGCATTAGAATTAATCGTAGGGACACGCTGATGCGTGTCCTGCGTATAACAGTTATGCACAAATAAATAACAAAAATGGTATTACAAACTCAAGAATTTTACAAAGAAAGTATACAACATCAGGCTGTATTTGTAAATAACCATTTGAAAAAATGATGTATTGACAAATAATGCTGTCGAATATACCCTTATATGCAAATATATATGAAATAAAAATAATGGGAATCAAAAATCTTTGTGTTCTTTGTGCCTTCGTGTTTAAATATTTTACAGTGTCGTCTATTATTTAAAGGGGCAAATTATGGTAAAAGTAATGATAACGATGCCAAGAGAATTACTTGAAGACATGGATTCGACAAGAAAACGATTAAATCAGAATAGAAGCGAGTTCATACGAAATGCCGTAATCGAGTTTCTAAAAAAAGAACAAAGAAAAGAACTAGAAAACGGAAAAGAATTCAAAGAATTAATGGCTAGAGGCTATATAGAAATGTCTGAGCGGAATGGGGATGAATAATACGAATTTGAAAATAATACTAAAACCACAAAAAGAAAAGCCAATTATTCAAAACCATCCGTGGATATTCTCAGGTGCTATTAATAGAATTGAAGGCGATCCACAGGACGGGGATATAGTTGACGTATTTGACAGCAAAGGCAATTTTTTGGCAAGGGGATACCTGAACCGAAAGTCTCAGATCACTGTTCGCATCCTTACAAAAGATAAGAATGAAGAAATTGACGAATCATTCTTTCGAAGGCGCATCCTGAGTGCGATCAATTATCGAAAAGACATCCTGAATCTGAGCGGATACGATGCTTACCGTCTGGTTCACGATTCGGCAGATATGCTCCCCGGCCTTATTGTAGATAAATACGCAGATTATCTCGTTGTCCAGATTCTAGCTCTTGGAATAGAAAAAAGAAAAGATACGATAATAAAGATACTTGATGAGATATTGAATCCAAAGGGGATATACGAAAGAAGCGATAGTTCTGTAAGAGAAAAAGAGGGATTGAAACAAACTTCGGGGCTTGTCTGTGGTCAGGAACCGCCTGATTCGATGACGATGAGACAGAACAATGTTAAAATGCTGGTTGACATTAAAAATGGTCAGAAAACAGGGGCTTTTCTGGATCAGCGTGAGAACCTTGAGATAACAGCATCTTATTCAAAGGGCAGGGAAGTTCTGGATTGTTTCTGCTACACCGGCAGTTTCTCTGTGCAAACTGCAATCGGTGGGGCAAAATCTGTCATTGGTGTTGATATGTCGAAGAAGGCATTAGAAACCGCCCGGAAGAACGCTGAGATCAATGATGTTGCTGACGTAATTCAGTTTGTAGATGAGGACGTGTTTAAATTTCTTGAGAACTGCAAAAGTAAATTCGATCTGATTATTCTGGACCCGCCCGGTTTTGCCAAAAGTGAAAGCGCAGTTATGAGGGCTTCAAGAGCTTATAAACACATTAACATGAGGGCAATGCAACTACTGAACACCGATGGTATCCTTGTGACTTTTTCGTGTTCTCACCACATTGATCCGCTTTTATTCCGTAAGATCTTATTCTCCGCAAGCGTTGATGCTAACTGTAATTTGCAGATTGTGAGGACGCTTCATGCCGCACCAGATCATCCGATAAACATTGCGCATCCGGAAGGCGAGTACCTGAAGGGACTTATTTGCAGAAAAATTGGCTGAGTGTGCCAAATTTTACACCATTAGTACGGCTATTCTGACCCTTGTGAACCCGGTTTTATCTTAATCCTTATCTTAATCTTTCTGATAGCTTCATCCATCATGGCGTAAGATATGGGCATCATTAAAAGTATTATGAGGGCGGCTAATATGATCTTCATTTTCAAACGTCCAATTCATCAGATTTTCGTATATCAGTGTCAACTTTCCAACACAAAAGTAGGGGCTTGAATCATGTTTCCGCACGTTTGGCGCAAGCGGAAAGACTAACATTAAGATATATTTGCAATTACTGTGCCAAAATTGCACCTTTCAATACCGAAATAGAAACTTCTAATAAATTAGATTCTCAGACAGGTTTTGAACTTCCATTTTAAACTCTGTGAGACAAGAAATGAGGGCAATGGAACGTATCTCGCCCCCATTTCCTGAAAATTGGTTAGTTGATTGCCTTCTTGACGACCATCTTCATAATTATCAGTCGTTTAGAATATATAATTTCGGTCGTTTAAATTTTAATCCTAAATTTCGTCCAATGAAACAGTAATTCCATAAGGTTTCAATAACGCTCTAAATGCAGTAATGATACGGTTTACCAGAGGAAATGAAGGATCGAAAACTACCCTAC
>Ga0315274_10016296_pt1 | contig 10501 bp, 10 predicted proteins | sample YL17G02_20_MG_FD_203700 | JGI IMG/M metagenome (GOLD analysis project Ga0315274, IMG submission 203700) | Sediment microbial communities from Yellowstone Lake, YNP, Wyoming, USA - YL17G02_20 | ecosystem: Environmental > Aquatic > Freshwater > Lake > Sediment | place: USA: Wyoming | collected... | reverse complement strand
GCTTCGGGTTCATCGAGTCCGAGTTCGGCCTGGGAGTCGATTACTACGGCGGCGGCGACCGGTGGCGCCTCAGCCTCGAAGGGTTCGATTGGAACCGGGCCGATAGCCCCCGTTTCCGCTTTGCGGCACGGGTCTTTCCGTGGGCCCGCTTCTATCTCACGGCCGGCCTCGACGACTTCTCCCTCGCCCGCCGACGGGAAATCTTTCTCGGCCTGGGTCTCGTCCTCCGATGAAGACAAAAGCCGTTTTCATCTGCCAGAGCTGCGGGACCCGATCCCCCAAGTGGCTGGGCCGATGCCCGGGGTGCGGCGAGTGGAACACCCTGGTCGAGGAGGTCGAGGATGAGATTGTCGCGGCGGTGGAAGAATCGTTTCCGCCGGCCGAACCCGTCGCCTACCGGGACATCAAGGAAGTTTCCAAGCCGCGCGCTCGGGTCAAGATCGACGAGGTCAACAACGTCCTCGGCGGCGGCCTCGTCCGCGGCTCGCTTGTTCTCATCGGGGGCGAGCCGGGGATCGGCAAATCGACCCTTCTCCTCCAGATTTCCCGCGATTTCGCCGGGGCGGGCGAGTCCGTCCTCTATGTTTCGGGCGAGGAATCGATCGAGCAGATCAAGCTCCGGGGCGACCGGCTGGGCGTCGGAGACGGGCCGCTCTACCTTCTCGCCGAGACCGGCCTCGAGCGGATCCTGGACCGGGCGGTGAAGCTCCGGCCCCAGCTCTTCATTCTCGACTCCATCCAGACCGTCTATTCCGGCAAGCTGGCCTCGAGTCCGGGGACGATCAGCCAAGTCCGGGAAGTGGCCAACCAAGTCTTCCGCTTCGCCAAGCGCCACAACGTCCCGTCGTTTCTCATCGGCCACATTACCAAGGAGGGGTCGCTCGCCGGGCCTAAGTCGCTCGAGCATATGGTCGACGTCGTCCTCCTTTTCGAGGGCGAACGCGACCATAGCCACCGGGTTCTCCGGGCGCTCAAGAACCGCTTCGGCCCCGTCTCGGAGCTCGCGATCTTCGAGATGACGACGGCCGGGCTCCAGCCCATTCCCAATCCTTCGGCCTTCTTCCTCAAGGAACGTCCGGCGGGCGAGGCGGGCAGCGCCGTAACGGCCACGATCAAGGGCACCCGGCCCCTCCTCATCGAGATTCAGGCCCTTGTGTCCTCGACGCTCTTTTCCGCGAACCCCCGGAGGATGACGGTCGGGCTCGACCACTATCGGGCGGCCATGATCCTGGCCGTCCTGGAGAAAAAATTGGGCTACTCCTTCGCCGGTGAGGACATCTACCTCAACTGCGCGGGAGGGATCGAGGTCGAGGAGCCGGCCGCGGACTTGGGGATCGTCCTGGCGGTCGTGTCCAGTCTCAAGAATCGGCCGGTGCCGTCGAATCTTGCGGCCTTCGGCGAGGTCGGCTTGTCCGGAGAAATCCGCTCCGTCGGCCAGGCCCTCTCCCGGGTCAAGGAGGCCGCCTCGCTCGGGTTCACGACCGTCGTTCTCCCCGAGGCCGGCGCCGCGGCCTGCGGGCGAGAGGCGCCTTCGGGAGTGCGGCTCGCCGGCGTCCGCACGGTCGCCCAAGCCGTGGACCTCGTTTTTTGATATGATAGAGGGGTATTTATGACCCTGATGTCGAAGGAATCAAAGATGGGCATTCTCATTTTTCGGGCCGTCCTCATCGCTCTCGTAGCCGCGGCGGGGTACTTCTTTCCCGCTTTCGGGCTCGACCGCCGGATCTCGGCCGGCGTCGCCTTCCTCTTGGCCGGAGTCATCATGTACCTCGAAACGCGGATCCGGAAGACCCAGTTCAAGGTCATCTGGGGCTCGACCGTCGGTACGTTCGCCGGAGTCCTCCTCGGCTGGGGGCTGGGATCCATCTATCAATCGATCGCCGCAGACGGCCCGACCGCCTTTTTTATTCGGATCTTCTTCCTGATCATCATGCCCTACATCGGGTTCCTCGTCGGGACGCGCAAATCGGAATGGCTCGACCCGGCCTATCTGTTCCGCTTTTTCCAGGAAAAGAGCGTCGGGAGGAGCTATAAACTCCTCGACACCTCGGTGATCATCGACGGCCGGATCTCGGACCTTTGCGATACGGGCTTCATCGAAGGCACGTTGGTAGTCCCTCAGTTCGTTCTCAAGGAGCTCCAGCTCGTGGCCGACTCGGCCGACGGCCTCAAGCGCCAGCGCGGCCGGCGCGGCCTCGACATCCTCGACCACCTCCAGAAGTCCAAGAGCGTCTCGGTCATGATTACGGAAATGGATTTCCCCGACATCCGGGACGTCGATTCCAAACTCATCGAGCTGGCCAAGCGTCTCGACGCCAAGATCATCACCAACGACCTCAACCTCAATAAGGTGGCCCGGTTGCGGGGCATCGCGGTTATGAATATCAATGAACTGGCCAACGCCCTCAAACCCGTGGTCTTGCCCGGGGAGGCCATGCGGGTCTTCATCATCAAGGAGGGCAAGGAGAAAGACCAGGGCGTGGCCTATCTCGACGACGGGACGATGGTCGTCGTCGACAATTCCCGCCGGATGATCGGTCACAACGTCGATATCGCGGTCACCTCCGTCCTCCAGACGACGGTCGGCAAGATGATTTTCGGGCGGTACAACGAAGAAGCGAAATGAGGACGACCTTTTCCGTGTCATGCGGATTTATCAAGACGAGGGGACGGACTCGCTCCCCGGTCCGGTTCTTCACGCCCTCACTCCGCCGTTCGGCTCGGCGGCGAAGAACTCGCATCCCGGCATTGATTTTACGGGAGTCGACCGGGACGCTCAGACAACATCGCCGGCCGGCTACTTCCGATCCGGCTTCCCTCGCCGTCCGGGTCGTGAGGACTAAACCGGACAGGTCCGCTCGGTCCGTCCTCCCGTCTTCTCTAACTTAATCCGCAACGAATGTGAGAAAATTTATTTTTGAGCGCAATTAGCATGAAGAGCGTGGCCGCGGTCATCGTCGCGGCCGGGGAAGGCCGGCGCTTTGGGGCGGCCAAACAGTTCGCCGCGTTGGGCGGGCGGCCGCTGGTCGAATGGAGCCTGGCCGCCTTCCAGGCCCATCCTTTCATCGAGACGATCGTCCTCGTCCTCCCCGACGACGCCCGAAAGGTCTTCTATCAGACCAAGTTTTCGAAACTGGCCGACGTGGTTCCGGGGGGATCCGAGCGCCAGGATTCGGTGACGAACGGGTTCCGCCGCCTCGACCCGGCCGTCACCGGGATCGTCCTCGTTCACGACGGGGCCCGGCCCTTCGTGACCGCCGACCTCATCGACCGCGTGACCGTGGCCGCGCGCGAGACGGGAGCGGCCGTTCCCGTGGTCCCCCCCGAGGACACGATCAAGGAGACGGCCGAAGGACGGATCGTCCGGACCCTCGACCGCTCGCGCCTCGGCCGCGCCCAGACGCCCCAAGGATTCGCCTATGAGCTCCTGGCCCGGGCCCTGGCCGCGGCGCGGCGGGACGGAATCACCGGGACGGACGAGGCCGCCCTGGTTGAGCGGCTGGGCGAGCCCGTGGCCGCGGTCGCCGGCGATCCGCGCAACCTCAAGATCACGACCCCGCTCGACCTCGAAATCGCGGAGGTTTATGGCCATGAAAATCGGCTTGGGCTATGACCTCCACCGCCTCGTCCGGGGCCGGCCGCTTTATCTGGGCGGCGTCGAGATCCCCCACGGAAAAGGACTGCTCGGTCATTCGGACGGCGACGCCCTCATCCATGCCCTGATCGACGCCCTGCTCGGCGCGGCCGGCGAGGGAGATATCGGATCTTTGTTCCCGGACACGGATCCGGCCTTCCGGGGGATCCGGAGCCCGGAGCTCCTTCGGGCGGTCACGATTCGGTTGCGGAAGAAGGGATTTCGCGTCGCGAATGCCGATGTCGTCGTCGTCGCCGAAGCGCCCAAGCTCGGGCCCCATTTCGCGGCGATGAAGAAAATCCTGGCCCCGATCCTGGAAATCGAGGAGACCGCCCTCGGCCTCAAGGCCAAGACCAACGAAGGCCTCGGCCTCATCGGGAAAGGCGGGGCGATCGCCTGCTGGGCCGTCGCCCTTCTCGAACCCACCCCGCGTTCGAGCCGCAAACTCGGCGCGGCTGTTTAATCGGCCGCGGTGTTCGCCCGAATTTGCAATAGCCCGCCTTGGTCGTTTCTATATTGTTGAATCTCTCCTATTTGTTGTGGGTGAAAAGCGAGAAGACAGGAGGACGGACCGAGCGGACCTGTCCGGTTTAGCCCTCACGACCCGGACGGTGAGGGAAGCCGAATCGGAAGCAGTCGGCCGGCGATGTTGTCTGAGCACCTCGCCACATATCCGTAAAATTTATGGCGAGGTGCGAGTTCATCGCCGCCGAATAATGCGGAAGCGCTCCCAAGACTATGTCCGTAGTGATACTCACCCCCTCTACTCCCGGAAACCGACGAATGCGCTCACCAGACTTTGATCTTATTTATACTCACCCACCCTTCCCTCCCTCGCAAAAGGGAGGGCTGAAATATCGTCAGCGCATTCGATAGCCGGAGCCCCGAAACACGACAGCGCTTCCGAGAGTCGGACGGCGGAGTGAGGGCGTGAAGAACCGGACCGGGAAGCGAGGCCGTCCCCTCGTCTTCACGCACCCACACAAAACGGAAGAGGACCGAACGAGTTTTCCCCTAAACTGGGCGATCTTGTCAAACGCCGCGGCGGACCGTATAATCCCGCTTCAGGGAAGGCCGAGCCTCCTCATGGATTCCAACCATCTCGCCCGGGATCTCGACGCGCTCGCGGCCCGATACCGGCCGATCGTCGGGTTCAAGGTCCGCCGCGCCCTCGGCGGCGCGAATCCGGACTGGGAAGACGTGACGAACGAGGTCCTCGCCCAGGTCATCGCCAAGCTCCGGGCGGGAGAATTCCGGGGCGAATCGTCGATCGGGACGTTCATCTATACGATCACCTGCCGGAGAATCGTGGATTACATCCGGGACAAAACCAAAGTCCTCCGCCATGCCCCCGAGCCGGCCCCTCTCCCCGATCCGGCGGAGCGGGCCGAGCGGAAAGACCGGCTGGCCCGGCTGACCGAAGCCCTGGCCCGGCTCAAGCCGAAATACCGGGACGTGCTCCACCTCTATTACGTCCGGGATCTGTCCCGGGAGGAAACGGCCCGCGCCCTGGGCCTCACCGTGGCTCAGGTGAGCGAGCGGGCGAATTACGGCTGCAAAATCCTGCGCCGGATCCTCGGGCCGTCGTTTTTTTCCATTTCCGGCCGCCCCGGCCGACTAAATAATGGGATGGGAAAGGCAGGCCCGCGATGAAGAGTTGTCCGTTCGCGACGTCGATCGATCCCTATCTCCAAAACGAGCTTTCCGGGAAAGAGGCGGAGCGGTTCGAAGCCCACACCTTCGATTGTCCTTCCTGCTATCGCGAAATGTCCGAGCGGCACCTGCTTCTCGAAGCCCTCCGGGAGGGAGGATCGGCCCTATTCTCCCGGCCCGTCCGGACGGCGCCGGCCTGGATCCGGGCCGCCGCGGCCGCCGCCCTGGTTCTCCTTGTCGCCGCCGGAATCGCGCTTCTCTCGCCCCGGCCGCACCGGCCTTCGGAGTTCGCCTTCACCGGCGACGAAACCGTCCGCGGGGCGGCCCTCGAAATCGTCGGCCCCGCCGGCCCGGTGGGCGCGGCGCCCGAGCGGCTCGAATGGCATCCCCTCGCCCGAGCGGCGGAATACGAGGTGACGCTTTCGGAGGCGGGGAAGACGATCTGGACGGTCTCGACCGCCGCGACCGAGGCCGGCCTTCCGGCGGACGTCCGGACGAAGCTCCGGCCCGGCGTGGACTACGTTTGGCGGGTCCGCGCCTTCGCTGCCCTGGGCTCCTTCATCGCCGTCTCGGACCCGGCCGCGTTCAGGATCGCCCGCTAATCCTCGGTCGGCGTCTCTTCCTCGTAATACATCCGCCCCCGGCCCTCGTCCTCGAAGGCCAGGCAGCACATCAGCCGGCCGCACAGCCCCGAAATTTTCGTCGGGTTGATGACAATCTGCTGTTTGCGGGCTTTCTGGATCGTGACCGGCTCGAACGACTTCATGAAACTGGCGCAGCACAGCGTCCGGCCGCAAACGCCCAGCCCACCGATGATCTTAGCCTCGTCGCGGACGCCGACCTGTCGCATCTCGATCCGCATCCGGAGATCCTTGGCCAGGTCTTTGACAAGTTGGCGGAAGTCGATCCGGCCGTCGGCGGTATAATAGAACACGCCCTTCTTCTCGTTGAAGAAATAGCGCACGGCGGTGAGCTTCATGGGCAGGCCGCGGGCCGTGATCCGCTGAAGACACAGGTCGTACGCCCCCCGCTCCTTGTCCTTGAGCCAGCGGAACTTGCTTTGGTCGTCCTCCGTGGCGACGCGGATGATCCCGGGCGCCTCCTCGGCCCGCTTGGGATGGCGGCAGACCTCGCTGCCGAGATCGGCAACGAGGGCGAGGTCCCCGCCGTACTCGGACTCGACGAGGCAAAGGTCGCCGAGACGGAGTTCGAGCTCGCCTTTTCGGGCGCGGATCATCTTGCCGGTACTCTGGGAAATCAGGCAAATCAGTTCGGACATGGTTCTATCCTATCATCCGGGCCGCGAAGGCGCTGACAAGGAGGCCCGGCTGGACTTTGCGGTCGAGGCCGGCGCGCGCCCCGGCGACGGCGGCGAGAAGCTTCAGCCCCGTCCCGGGGACGGCGCGGGCCGCCAGGTCGCCGAGTTGGGCTTGATAATCGGGATTGAGAAGGAGCCGGGCGGGGCCGCCTTCCTGGAGAAGAACGAGGTCCCGGGCGAAGGCGCCGATGAGATCCAGGGCTTCGGCGAGGTCGTCCTTGACTTCTTTCCGCCTCCTGAAGGCGAAGCGGCGGAGAAACGCCGCCGATCCGCCGTCCGCGGCAAGCCCGCTAAAGAAGGACCACGTCTCGGCCCGGAGGCGGTCGACTTCGTCGGCGTCGAGCTCCAAGGCCTTATCGAGGTTCCCGCGCAAGACCAAGGCCAGCAGCCGGGCCCGTTCTTCGTCCAAGCCGCGGCCACGGAGGGCCCGGGCGATCTCCTCGCCGGCGACAGGCCCGAAGACGAGGGTCTGGCAGCGCGATTTGATGGTCGGAAGGACGAGGTCCGGGTTCTCGCTCGTCAAGATCAACGTTGTCGTCGCGGGCGGCTCCTCGAGGACTTTCAGGATCGAATGGACGGCGTCGGAGCTCATCAAGTCGACCTTCCAGAAAAAAACGCGTCGCCTTCCGATGAAGGGCCGGAGATAGGCGAGTTGTTTCAGGTCGCGGAACTGGTCGATCGAAAGCTCGCTCTTCGGCTCGCCGGACTTGTTCTTTTCCAAGACGATCTCGATGACGTCGGGATGAATCCCCTTCTCCTTGGGATGATTCCCGTTCTCGATCGCCCGGCAGGACGGGCATGCTCCGCAAGCATCGTCCCGGCGTTCCAGGCAATTCAGGGCCTGGGCAAGGACGACGGCCGTCCGCCGCTTTCCAACGCCCGGCGGTCCGACGAAGAGCAAGGCATGGGGGACGCGCCCGCGCCGAAGGGCCGCGCGGAGAATAGACTTGACCCGGCGCTGGCCGGCAATCTCGTCGAAACTCATCGCCCTCCTTCGGCCGAGGGAGCGGCCCCCGGGAGGATACGACGGAGGAAGGCCCCCGTATGCGACTCCCCGGCGCCGGCCACGTCCTCGGGGGTCCCGGCCGCGACGACGCGGCCGCCCTCTTCGCCGCCCTCCGGTCCGAGGTCGATAATATAATCGCAAATCCGGATCACTTCAAGGTTGTGCTCGATGATGACGACGGTGTTGCCGAGTTTGACGAGCTCGGCGAGGAGCTCGAGGAGCTTCCGGACATCGTCGAAGTGGAGCCCGGTCGTGGGCTCGTCGAGGAGATAGAGGGTCCGCCCCGTGGCCCGTTTGCCGAGTTCCTTGGTGAGCTTGATCCTCTGGGCCTCGCCGCCAGAGAGGTTCGGGGCGGGCTGGCCCAGCCGGATATAGCCCAGACCGACTTTCCGGAGAGTGGCAAGTTTGCGCTTGAGCTGGGGATGGGACTTGAGATACTCGGTAGCGTCGTCCACGGTCATGGCCAGGAAATCGGCGATCGAGCGGCCCTTATAACGGACGGCGAGCGTTTCCTTATTGTAGCGCAGGCCGCCGCAGCGGTCGCAGGTGACGAAGACATCGGGGAGGAAGTGCATCTCGACCCGCCTCAGCCCGGCCCCTTGGCATTCCTCGCAGCGCCCTCCGGCCACGTTGAACGAGAATCGGCCCGGCCCATACCCCCGGACCTGGGCTTCCTGGCTGCGGGCAAAAAGCCGGCGCAAGTCGGTGAACAAGCCCGTGTACGTGGCCGGGTTCGAGCGCGGCGTCCGGCCGATCGGCTTCTGATCCACCGAGACGACCTTGTCGATCCGGTCGATCCCGTCGATGGCCGCGTGGGCGCCCACGCGAAGGCGGGAGTCATAGAGGGCGTTCTGAAGTCCGCGGAACAGGATGTCGTAGATGAGGGTGCTTTTCCCCGATCCGGAGACGCCGGTGACGGCGGTCATGCAGCCCAGGGGGATGCGGACATCGATGTTCTTGAGGTTGTGCTCCCGGGCGCCGCGAATAGCGAGCCAATGTTGGGGCGCGCGCCGCTCGGCGGGGAGAGGCACCTGGATCTCGCCCCGCAGATATTTGGCCGTGAGCGATGAGGTCGAGGCAAGGATCGCTGAGAGGGGCCCCTCGGCCACGACCTCGCCGCCCCGCTCGCCCGCGCCCGGGCCGAGGTCGAGGACGAAGTCGGCGGCGCGGATGGTCTGCTCGTCGTGCTCGACGACGAGGACGGTGTTCCCCTCGTCGCGGATCCGGCGGAGAAGGGCGATGAGCCGGCCGTTGTCGCGCTGGTGAAGGCCGATCGTCGGCTCGTCGAGGACGTAGAGGATCCCGCGGAGACGGGCGCCGACTTGGGCGGCCAGGCGGACCCGCTGGGCTTCGCCGCCCGAGAGCGAGACCGTCGTCCGGTTCAAATCGAGGTAGGAGAGGCCGAGCTCGCCGCAGACCTCGAGGCGGGCGATGATCTCCTTGCGGATTTTAGAGGCCACGGCTTCCCGGGCCGCCGAGAATTCCCAAGCGGCCGCTTCCGCGGCGAGGCGGCCGACGGGCAGGGCGCTCATTTCGAAGATGTTCCGGCCGCCGACCTTGACGGCCAGGCTTTCGGGCTTGAGGCGGGCGCCGCGGCAGTCGGGGCAGACGTCCTCGGTGAGCTCGACCTCGCCCCACTCGTTCGTCATGGTCTTGAAGCCCAGGCCGTGACAGCGCGGGCAGGCGCCGTAGGGGCTGTTGAAGGAGAAATTCCGGGGCTCGATCTCGGGAAGGCTGAGGTCGCAGGCGGGGCAGAGGAGCCGGCGGGAATAGTTCGCCTCCCGGCCGTCGGGGCGGAGGAGGAGGACCTCGCCGTCGCCGAGCTCGAGGGCGGTCTCGACGGCCTCGGCCAGGCGCGCCTTCGCGCCCGCGGAGACGCGGACCTCGTCCACCAGGACCTCGGCGGTGTGCGTCTTCGTCTTCGCCAGGACGATCTCCTCTTCGAGGTCGCGGAGCCTCCCGTCCACGCGGATGCGGAGGTAGCCTTTCTTGCGGAGACGGTCGAACAGGCGGTGGTATTCGCCCTTGCGGCCCTTGATGACCGGGGCCAAGACCTTGACCCTCTCCCGGTCGGCCGTTTCGAGGACGCGGGCAACGATCTCGGAGGATGTCTGGGGGCTCACCGACCGGCCGCAGTCGGGGCAATGGGGCGTCCCGACGCGGGCGAAGAGAAGGCGGAGGAGGTCGTACATTTCGGTGACCGTGCCCACGGTCGAGCGCGGATTGGACGAGATCGTTTTCTGGTCGATCGAGATCGCCGGCGAGATCCCCTCGATCGCTTCGACCTCGGGCTTTTCCATCATCTCCATATACTGCCGGGCGTAGGCCGACATGCACTCGAGGTAGCGGCGCTGGCCCTCGGCGAAGAGGGTATCGAAAGCGAGCGACGACTTCCCCGATCCGCTCGGCCCGGTGACGACGATAAAGCGGTTCCGGGGGAGGCGGACGTCGATCCTCTTCAAGTTGTGCGTCGCCGCCTTCTTCACCACGATTTCGTTCAGCATAACCGGATATTTTAGCACAAATCGGGGGCAGGGGGGCGGCGGGATTCCGGCGCCTCGCCTTGCCTCGCCGCGGATGTCGGCCTTCTATTTCTTCTTGTAGGGAGGGTTCAAGTGCCGCAGCATGGGATAATGCCTGGTGTTAAGCGTCCGCAAATCGGCATTCTCGGTCTGGGCCGTCGCGGCCATGATGGCGTCTGCCAAGCCAAGGCCGTGTGATTTCCCAAAATCTCGTTTGTAGATTCCTCCCGTTTTGGCGATTTCCGTCGTTACAGGAACAACGCGGAAGAGCGAGATGAAATCGCCTAATGTCGCCTCTTCCTGAGCCCCTTTCGCGCCGGCGTAAAGCTCGGCCACAACGATCGAGGATAGAATGATCTCTTCGGAAT
>Ga0315274_10016295_pt1 | contig 10502 bp, 10 predicted proteins | sample YL17G02_20_MG_FD_203700 | JGI IMG/M metagenome (GOLD analysis project Ga0315274, IMG submission 203700) | Sediment microbial communities from Yellowstone Lake, YNP, Wyoming, USA - YL17G02_20 | ecosystem: Environmental > Aquatic > Freshwater > Lake > Sediment | place: USA: Wyoming | collected... | reverse complement strand
CCCCGTATCGTCACCGAGGGCGGATTGCTGCCGGAGGGGTTTGTGCCTCCACCACCTGTGCCTGCGGAGACTAAGAAGCCGCCCAAGGGTGATGCGGTGGCCGCGGCCCCGGCTGGATAAAAACGAGAAAGCCCCCCAGTATTCAAGAATATCGGGGGGCTTATCCAACATGCAAAAAGAAACTTACTTCACGGCTGCATCTATCCGCACAACATCCCTGGATATTCTAGAAAACCTCCAGGAGTACCGCCGGAGACGTAGTCACATCCACCTGCGACCAGAAGCTTCGGCTCTCCTTGTGCTGGATGTACAGACTTATTTTTTCGATGAAGCATCCCACGCCTACATTCCGAGCAGCCTGGCTATTCTGCCGCGGATTGTCAATTTAGTACACAGGTATACTACCTGTGGCTTGCCGGTAATTTTCACACGTCACCTCAACACTACTCAAGATGCAAAGCTTATGGCCATCTGGTGGAAAGACCTGATTAGCCCAGAATCTCTTAGCGGACAACTCGTGCCCGAGCTGGATACTTCTGGCGGCGTGATGTTGACCAAAAGTCAGTATGATGCATTTTTTGAGACTCCCCTGGAAGAGATACTACGTGCTAAGAGGATTCGCCAGGTGGTCATTTGCGGTGTCATGACACACTTATGCTGTGAAACAACTGCCCGTTCGGCCTTTATGCGCGGCTTTGAAGTGTTCTTTACCGTAGATGGAACAGCTACCTACACGCTGGCATTTCACCAGGCTGCTCTGTTGAACCTGGCCCACGGGTTTGCTGTTCCAATGCTCGTGGAGGAGGTCTTGGCTGCATTCCAGAGGGAAGATGCTAATTGAAAAAGTAGCCATCATCGGTGCTGGACCGGCGGGTATTGCTACCGCAATCCAACTCAGACGGTATGGGATCGATCCGCTTTTGTTTGAGAAATCAAAAGTGGGTGGTCTTTTGATGAACGCCAACCTGGTTGAGAATTACCCGGGCTTCCCAGGTGGTATAAACGGTCCACAGCTTGTGAAGCGGATCGCCCGTCAATTGCATGAAGCTGCTGTCGAAGTGATCCCTGAAGCAGTCATAAATATGGATATAGAAGGAGAAACCTTCCTTTTCGAAACGCCCAATCAGCGATTCCACTCTTTTTATGCGGTGGTTGCCTCAGGGACGAAGCCGAGAAAACCGGCATCACCGGAAATACCTGCTGAGGTTCGTCACCATGTTTATTATGAAGTTGCCCCTCTTTCCCAGGAAAAGGGTAAGAAGATCGTGATCATAGGAGCGGGTGACGCGGCATTCGATTATGCGATAAACCTGTCCAGTGCAAATGAGGTGGTCATCCTAAACCGAGGAACTGCTGTAAAATGCATTCCGTTGCTTTGGAAACGAGCTCTGGCGATCCCCACAATTTCATATCATTCAGAGGTTACTGTCGTGCGGATTTTTAAGGCTGGCGCGGATGAACCCATGAAGCTTGAATGTGTGAAGTTAGAGAATGTGATGGAATTTTGGGCTGATGATATGATCTTCGCAGTCGGCAGAGATCCGCAGTTGGATTTTCTATCTCGAAGTGTCAGGTTATGCCAAGAAAAATTAATGACTGACGGACGGCTCTACTTCGTTGGCGATGTTAAAAATAAAATTTACCGACAAACTGCAATTGCGGTCGGTGATGGCGTTTTAACGGCCATGATAATCTCTAGATTTTTGGAGCGGTGAAAACAGGAGGCATCTGTGAAAGTTACGGCTGTTGCTGGGATTGACCAGATAGCTAAGGTGTATATTGCGGATTTTGGGCAAGGCCGGGCAGTCGAGTTCGTGGAATCAATCCAACTGCCTCTGCCACGCGAGAAAAAATGGGTTTTAATGGTATCCACGCTGTTCGGCTGCCCTGTTAAATGCCGCATGTGCGATGCTGGCGGAGCCTACCTGGGTAAACTTACTAGCGAGGAAATTCTTACGCAGATTGACTACCTTGTTCAGAAGCGTTTTCCGGGTGGCATTATTCCGGTAGAGAAATTTAAAATCCAGTTCGCCAGAATGGGAGAGCCATCTTTCAACTCGTCCGTTTTGGATGTGCTGACAGAACTTCCGAATCGTTATCATGCAGCAGGATTGATCCCTTCACTTTCTACCATTGCGCCGAGAGGCGTGGACCGTTTTTTTGATACATTAATAGAAATCAAAGAGCGTCTGTATCCAAACGGACAATTCCAATTCCAGTATTCACTTCACACCACGGATGAAAGTTTACGGGATCAGTTAATCCCGGTGAAAAAGTGGACTTTTGCACAGATGGCAGAATATGGAAACCGATTTTATCGTCCTGGCGATAGAAAACTAACATTAAATTTCGCCCTCGCTAAAGGTATGCCGATCGCCCCAGAGGTTTTAAGCAGGTATTTCGACCCAGACAAATATTTAGTCAAGATTACACCCTTAAATCCAACCTGCCAAGCCGTTAAAAACGGGCTGAGTTCGTATCTCGATCCTTATGGAAAGAAAGGTGATCACGAAATTGTCCGCCTCCTGGCTGATTGGGGGTACGAGGTTATAGTCGCCATCGGTGAGGCAGAAGAAAACCAGATTGGCAGCAATTGTGGGCAATATCTTTTGAAATATCTTGACGAACGAACGCCAGTCGCGAACGGTTACACCTACCAGCTTCAGTCGTTGTCATCTATCTAAAGAGGAGCTATATCGATATGCTCGATCCGCGTATTGATAAATTAGCCGATGTACTCGTCAACTACTCCATCGGGGTGCGCCCCGGTGATAAAGTGCTCGTCAACGGATCCTCTCTTGCTGCTCCACTGCTTAAGGCAGTGTATGTAAAAGCTCTCCAGGCCGGAGGCTACCCGTTGATGATGGTCAGTTTGCCCGATATCGAAACTCTACTTTATCGCTATGCCTCGGATGGGCAGTTACAGCACGTCCCTCCCCCGACCCAGCTGATCTATGAAACCTACGATGCCTATATCCAGATCGGCAGCGCGGAAAATACAAAATCCCTCAGCAGCATCGACCCGGTCAAGATGGTGCTGCGGAACCGCGCCCAGCGCGACCTGATAAAAACCTTCATGCAGCGCTCTGCCATCGGCCAGCTGCGATGGTCCGCCACGCTCTTTCCAACCAACGCCTATGCCCAGGATGCCGAAATGAGCCTGAGCGAATATGAAGATTTCGTGTTCAGTGCCTGCCTGCCGGATATGAGCGACCCGGTAGCTTATTGGAAGAATTTCTCGGCCTGGCAGCAGAAGATCGTGAACTGGCTGAAGGGCAAAAATAAGGTACGGGTGGTTGGGCCAGAGACGGACCTCACTTTGAGCATAGCCGGGCGAACCTTCATTAACTGTGACGGGCACGAAAATATGCCGGATGGCGAGATCTTTACCGGCCCGGTGGAAAACAGCATCTCAGGGCACGTGTATTTTTCTTATCCCGCCATCCAGCAAGGCCGCGAAGTTACTGGCGTGCGCTTGTGGTTCGAGAATGGCAAGGTGATCAAAGCCATCGCCAGCAAGAACGAAGATTACCTGAATGAAACGCTGGATACAGACGAAGGATCGCGTTTCGTCGGAGAATTTGCCATCGGCACAAACGAAGGCATCCAGCGTTTCACCCGCCAGATCCTCTTCGATGAAAAGATCGGCGGAAGCTTCCACCTGGCTCTCGGCGCCGGATACCCCGAAACGGGCAGCCAAAACCAATCTGCTATTCATTGGGACATGATCTGCGATTTACGGCATGGTGGAGAGATTTGGGTCGACGAGGTGTTACTGTATAAAGATGGAAAGATCGTCATTGATTCCTGATCAGCCGGATGACTCAATCTCGATTGAAATCCGCGAAGTATTGTTCGGGGATAAACCGCTCGAGAAAGTAGCCGCTTATGCTCAAGGTCTTATGGATGATAAACCTTGGGCATGTTTTACGGCTGCCTCGCAACGGCTGGCAGAAGGCGACTCACGGGGGGTAATCGCGGCCCTGCGGAAGGTGCTGCAAATGAGCGGTCTGGAAGTGCGCCTTTACCTGCAAGCCTGGCACTGCCTGCGCACCTTCGGGCAGCTTCCACCCAAAGACCTGGCGCGTGAGATCCAGGGCGTGGTGGTTGAGGTCGCCCTCGAGCGTGGGCTGGACATCGTTGCGGCATATGTTGACGGTTCGGCGCGGTACATCAACTACAGCGGCGTGGCGATTGTCTGGGATACCCACGATGCCGAGATTGATCGGATGGTCACAGAGCTGCTCACTGTGGGGCAGAGCATTGTCGATGTTAGCGATCCATGGGATGGGCCTCGGCCCTCGGCTCCGCCAACCGGCAGCGTACGCATCAACTTACTCACCTTTGGCGGACTGCATTTCGGACAGGGCAGCTTCCAGGCCATTTCGCAAGATGGGCTGGGCGGGCTGGCCTTACGCGGCGCCTTTGACCTGATGCAGACCCTGATCGCAAAAGTTAAGGCTAAGAATTCTAGCAGGTAGGTAACAAACTCGCCGTATCTTAGAGGATAGGTTGGTGATTTTCATAAGGATAACCATCATATGCTTTCAAACGCCACAAGATTCAGACGCACTACTGCTGGCTTATGCTTGATCCTGGCGCCTCTTTTCCTGTTGATCAGCGACCTGTTGGAAACACGCGATCCAACCAAAACCATTCCAGAACTCCTCGATGCAATTTACGAACGCGCGGTAGCCAATGAAGTCGCTTTTGCCTTTGCGATTTACGGATTTGCGTTGATGGTACCTGCTGTGATCGGCATGATCCATTTATTGCGACATCGTTCGGTTGCTCTCGGTCATATCGCTGGCGTATTTGTCATCGTTGGGTTACTCAGTTTTGCATTTGTTGGGGGTACAGAGTTTCTTCTGTATGGCGCTGGCGCTGATCCGGCTTTGAACCGAGAAATGGTCATTGCCTTGAATGAGCGCATCGGAGCGAGTTGTTTCTACAACATGATCAACCTCACCGAAATATTGGGTTTTATCCTCGGCTTTGCACTCCTCGGTTTGGCTCTTTTTCGAGCGCGAGTGGTACCTCGTATATTTGGGGTTTTATTGGCAGTGGGCATCCTCTCATGTCTCTTCCTGGCGAGTTTCTACGCTGGGGTTTTCATCAGTGATGCTGTTTACCTCACAGCCCTTGCATTTATTGGCGTCTTTGTACTCAGACAATCCGATGATGAGTGGGCACGACCGCCAGAGCGCAATGCAACGATGTGAGTATGCTACAAAAGAAAGGTGACATTTAATGAAGATAGCCATTACAGGTAAAGGCGGGGTGGGCAAGACCACGCTGGCTGCGCTACTGGCGCAGGTGTATGCCGATGCCGGGCGGCAGGTACTGGCAGTCGATGCGGATCCCTCGCCGTGCCTGGCGGGGGCATTGGGCTTCCCGGACGATCTGCGCGCAAGATTGCACCCGATCGCCGAGATGGATGACCTGATCACCGAGCGTACCGGCGCCCGCCCTGGAACCACCGGAGGATTCTTCACCCTCAATCCCCGCGTGGATGATATCCCCGAGCGTTTCAGCATTTTGCACCGCGGTGTGCGCTTGCTTGAGATGGGATCGGTGGATATTGGCGGGTCCGGCTGCATCTGCCCGGAAGGCGCCATGCTGAAGACCCTCTTCACGCACCTGCTTTTCCGTAAGGATGATGTACTCATCCTGGATATGTACGCCGGAGTGGAGCATCTGGGACGCGCGACTGTCGATTTCGTGGATGCCATGCTGATCCTGGTTGAGCCGACCCGCCGCAGCCTGGGGACTGCTGTGCAGATCAAAAAGCTTGCCAATGATATCGGGCTAACCCGCTTATGGCTGGTAGGCAACAAGGTACGAAATCCCGATGAAGTCGCGTTCATCCAGGCAGAACCCCCTGGTCTGCCGTTGCTGGGCTGGCTTCCGGCTGACCTGGCGGTACAGGAAGCAGACCGGCTGGGAGATGCAGTGTATGATCGGGTTCCCGCGCTGCGCGAAGCCGCAGCGCATCTGGCCCAGGATTTGCTAGATCAAATTCACGAAAATGGATGATTTTGAAGGGCTCCGTCCATCCAAACCATCAATTTTCGGGAGTCCACTCCCGCAGGATATAAAATAATGACAACAACCATTGCACTCGCCGGTAAAGGCGGGGTTGGTAAGACCACCATCGCCGGTATGATCGTCAAATACCTGGCGCAAACCCAGCCCGGAGCGGTGCTGGCGATTGATGCCGATCCTTCGAGCAACCTCAACCTGGTGTTGGGTCTCAACCTGGAATGGACAGTAGGGGATATTCGCGAGGATATCCTTTCGCAGGTGAAAACGTCCCTGGTAACCGGTGGTGCGGCGATGGGGAGCCTGCCTGGCGGTGTGACCAAGCGTGATTACCTGGATTATCAAATTCGTTCATCGGTTGCAGAGGGGGGGCGCTTTGACTTGATCGCGATGGGCCGCTCCGAAGGCTCGGGCTGCTACTGCGCGGTGAACCACAACCTGCGGGAGGTGATCGATTCGATCAGTAAAAACTACCGCTATGTGGTCATTGATAATGAAGCCGGGATGGAGCATCTCAGCCGGCGGACAACCCGCGACGTACAGCACCTGCTAGTTGTCAGCGATCCTACCCAACGCGGATTGGTAGCTGCCGGGCGTATCGCTGGTTTTCGGAACGAGTTGGATATCCGCATCGAGAATGCATATCTTATCTTGAACCGCATCTCCGGTCTGATCCCACCGCCGTTGTCGGAGCAAATTGGTTCGGTGGGCATCCCATTGTTGGGGGTTGTGCCTGCGGATGAAGAACTGGCGCAATTCGAATACAGCGGCCGCCCGCTGGTGGAGTTAGGCAACAACTCACCGGTGTACCGGGCGATAGAAGCAATGATGGGCAAAATACTTTAACGGTTTTGCTTTAAAATTATCCCCGTTTTCATAAGAACTTCGAATACGCGATCAGCAATTTCCGTGGTTGTAGGGCCAAGCCCGCAACTCGGAGCAACCAGGCTGCGCATGCTGAATTCCTCGGGCATGATCGTTATCCCACGCGACTGGGCTTTATCGTGAATCAGGGTGAATCCCGCGTTCAGACGATAGGCGATCCCTTCGGGGGTGATATCGTAGATTTCTTTATTGTTGGGTACGATACCCCAGGCTACCACCCCGCCCCGGTCGAGAAAAGCGCGCATTTCAGCCGGGAACAGCGCCAGGTTTTCAATATAGCCATACGCATCCAGGTTGAGGATGTCTACCTTCGTTGCCAGCAGTACAGACCAGTCGGTGTTGGCGCAGCAGTGCACGCCTGCCAGCCCGCCCTCGGCGTGGATCGCGTCGAAAACCTCGTTGAGCATATCGATCACCTGCCCGCGTTTCAGGTTGATAAAGGCGGAACCGAAGGAGGCCATGTATGGCTCGTCTACGAATAGAATTACGTTGGGACGCACTGAGCGTAACTGACGTACCTGCCAGCGTGCGATCAGAGCGGTATTTTTTACGATAACATCCGCCAATTGCTCGTTATACAGGCTGGCTCGTAAATCCTGGTCTGTTACGGTAAGTCCGAAGCTGATTGGGCCTGTGACCTGCCCTTTGGCCCATTCCCCAGGAATCCGGCGCATGGCCTCCAGCATATTATAAAATCCAGCGGCGTAGGAGGGCTTGAGGGCAAAAGCATTCACATCATTGGCCAGATATCGCTCGTAGAACGCTTCCAGCGCGGGGGTTATGTCGTTGCGCGTATCGAAGTACACTTTCTGTTTGGTTTCGTCCGTTACAATGGCGGGCAACGAGGCGCTGAATTGAACGTACATGTTCTCGCGAAATGTTCGGCGCGACATTTGCGGCCAGGCGGGTATATCCAGCATATGGATCAAGCGATCACAGACATCAACACACTCCGTATGGGGGATACTACCCAGGTGAGTTGTTAGAAATTTAGGGGTGAAAGGCATCGCGTTCTCCAAAAAAGGTTTTCTTCTTTACCAGCAGAGAAGGGATGGGAAATTACCTGGCCTGTGATTGCAGCAAGCGTAGCAATGTCCGGCGGGAAAGCAAATCAGTGTTTATCATACCGATTGCTACACCTTTGTCGACCACAGGCATAGCCGATATCTCATGATACTCTAACTTGCGTACCAATTCAAGGATCGAATCGGTTGGGGAGGCGGCAACCGCGTCACGGGACATGATCTTGCGCAAGGGCATATCTTCTACTGAGCCAAGCGCAGTGGCGCGGGTAATATCCCAATCTGTGACTACTCCGGCTAACTCACCTTTCGAATTGACCACTGCCAGGATCGGGCTGCCAGCTTCCACAAGGATTTTAGCGGCCTGGCGCACAGTGCTTTCAAGCGGGATGGTAATGATCGTTTCCATGATATCCGCCGCGGTTCGGTCGCTCTCTCGGGAGGCGATGCGCCCCACGCTGATTTTTTCGGCGGCCTCTGCGGGCAGCATATCGGCATCCGAAATGAGCAGGTTGATAAATTCATGCATGTTATTACGGATGATCCACTCCCGCTGTTTTTCTGCTGCCAGACGGCGTTTCTCAGCCAATGCCTGGAAAGCGGTGGCATGGTCTGCTAGCCATTGATCGATTTCGTCATGGTTGCCAAGCATATCTTCTGGGATTTGTAGGTGGGCGGGGGTTTTGATCAGGTGTTCCTGAGCGGCATATATGACACTGCCGGAGTTAACCAGGTAATCGGTAGCGATTAACGTGCCTTTTTCGCGGTAAACGGCCCGTTCCATGCGGGCACGGCTGGCGCGCCGCGCCGGATCGGGCGAATACGTGTTGGCGCCCTCAATGATCACAGCCCAACGGCCCATATGATCAACGGTTACCGACGAATTAGCAGAGGGATCAACATCCAGGTAACGGGCGATGTGGGCAGCCGGGATCAGGCAGAAGGCATCTTCACGCAGCAGATCGTTGGGGGCTGTAGAAAACTTGGTTGAGGTGCTGCCCGGTAGGGCGGAGGCCAGGCGGTCCTGGTAGAAACGGCGTGTGATCAACCGGCTGTGCTGGAACATGTCATCCAACATTTCAATCGGCAGCCCCTGGGGATCATACAGATAACCCTGGGTGTCGCTCAATCCAGCTACTTTGGCTCCCGGGATCATTTGTCTGAGGAAATTGGCCGCGTTTGCGCCTACGTAACCGAATCCCTGGAAGATAACGGAAATTTCTTCGGTTGGGGGGATACGCAGGTTAGCAAATTGGGGCAAGACTTTCAGGCGGGGCATCTCTTCCAATAGCGTTTGCAACGCAATAATCAAACCACCTCCGCCTGCCCCGAGCTGATCTACCTGGTTGCCCCCCATTTCAACCGGCTTGGACACTACATTGTCCAGCCCGTTTTCGATAGCGATGATTTTCATATCGGCATCGTTGGTGCCCGCGTCGGGGCCGGCCAGGAAGATATCGCGGTAGCGGTAGAGCAATCGAGCAGCCCGGCGCATTACTTCGGCATGTTTTTCTTTGGACAGATCTTGTCGGGCGATCAGTCCAAATTTACCCCCGCCGTATGGCAGGCAGGAGGCAGCATTTTTTAGGGTCATGCCGCGCGCCAGGTAGAACACGGTGGAAGGAGTGAGATCTGGCAGGATGCGGATCCCACCGATAGCTGGCCTGCCCATTGCCAGGTTATCGACGATCAGATAGCCTCCCACCTCCAATGGGGATTCTTCATCCCACAAGCAGGCAACCAGCCTCGGGCCGAGGGAATCGATCTGGATTCCGAGCCTTGCCAGCCGGTCAATATCTACAGGGCCAAATTCCATGAAACACATTCCATCTTCATGAACCAGGCGGTTCTGCCAGGAGGTTTCAGGCAGGTGTTCGCGGAGAAACGCATTCATTTGCTTGGGGATCATAGGATTTCTCCATAAAATCTTTGTGGCGTCCAGAGCACATGGACCTGGGTGCCAGCTCCGGGTTGAGAAGAGATTTGCACATCGGCGCCGATCAGCTTACCTCGTTCATGCATACTGACCAGCCCGAAGTGTTTTAGCGCCAGAACATGGGCCAGGTCAGTTTCTGGTCCTAATTGAAAGCCAATGCCATCATCTTCTACGGTGATGTTTACGCGGCTTTCATCTACCTGACCATAGATACGTATGTTGCGCGCCTGAGCGTGTTGTAAAGCATTGTCGCAGGCCATTGATTGTCTGCCGCAATTGCTCGATTATATGCTCGTAATTGTCTCGCATGGCTTGGGGGGTGAGTATCTCGGGTGCTGCGATCAGCATAACCCCCAGCTCGTTGAGCACAGAGTCGTGCAAATCGCGGGCGATGCGCTGGCGCTCAATTTCCTGGATGTTGATCATCTGATCGCTTAACTGCCGGAGCAGTTCATTTTGTCGTTCCAGGGTTTCCTGAGCCTGCTTGAGAGCCGTGATATCCCGCCCAACGGATTGGCAGTCGGCTAAAAGGCCATCCGTCCTGAATATCACGCGAGTGGTCCATTCTATCCAACGAATTTCACCACTCGCCAGAACCACCTGCGTCTGGCCTGAAT